>Ga0137409_10002852_pt1 | contig 18378 bp, 18 predicted proteins | sample CZODoug1_16funga_FD_122059 | JGI IMG/M metagenome (GOLD analysis project Ga0137409, IMG submission 122059) | Vadose zone soil fungal communities from Angelo Coast Range Reserve, California, USA - CZODoug1_16fungal (Hybrid Assembly) | ecosystem: Environmental > Terrestrial > Soil > Vadose zone... | reverse complement strand
GTCTTGGCGTCGAGCGCCTTGAACCAGCCGTGGATGTCGCCGTGGAAGAGGAGCCCGCTGGCCGTCGTCGTGATGCCACCGAGGTACGGCAGGGGGTCGGTGTTACCCCAGACCTTCTGCTGCTTGATCGGGTCCCAGGCGATGATCTCCCCGAGGTGACCGCCCGGCCCCCACTTGCCGAGCTCGAACTCCACGCCGAGATAGAAGGCGCCGCGCTTGTAGTCGACCGGCGCGGCGTTCATGTCCATGCAGATGTTCAGCGTCGGCATGTAGATGAGCCCGGTCTGCGGGCTGTAGCTCATCGGCATCCAGTTCTTGTTGCCGATGGCCGAGGGGCAGACGTCCTTCGCGCGGAAGCCGACCCGCGGCCGCTTCTCGGGCACCTCGATGGGCCGGCCGGTGGCCATGTCCATTCCGCTCGTCCAGTTCGCGGTCGCGAAGAGCTTGGCCGAGATCAGCTGGCCGGTCTTCCGGTTCAGGACGTAGAAGAACCCGTTGCGGTCCGCCTTGAAGAGCACAGGCGTCTTCTGGCCGTTGATCTCGACGTCGGCCAGGACGTTTTCGTTGACGCCGTCGTAGTCCCAGGCGTCGTGCGGCGTCGACTGGTAGTACCAGGCCAGCTTGCCGGTGTCCGCGTCGAGCGCCACCGTGCTCGACGAGAACAGGTTCGTGAACTGGCCGTAGTTCGAGCTGTCCGTGCCGCGGACGGACGCGTTCCACGGCGCCGGATTGCTCGTGCCGTAGTAGATGAGGTTCAGCGCGGGATCGTAGGACCCGATCGCCCACGCGGCGGCGCCGCCATACTTCCAGGAATCGCCCTTCCAGGAATCGTTGCCCGGCTCACCGGGGCCGGGCACCGTGTAGAAGCGCCACACCTCCCGCCCGTCCGCCTGGTTGTAGGCCACGATGTATCCGCGCGCGCCATACTCGCCGCCCCCGAAGCCGGTGACGACGAGGTTCTTGGCGAGCGTGGGCGGCGAGGTGATGACCGAGCCCTGCGTGTGGTCGACGACCTGCGTCTTCCACACCTCCTTGCCGGTCGCCGCGTCGAGCGCGACCAGCGCGCCGTCGAGCCGTCCCACGAAGACGCGCCCGTTGGCGTAGGCGACCCCGCGGTTGTTGACGTCGCAGCACGCGTACTGATCGATCCCCGCAGGAACCTCCGGCGAGTACCGCCACTTGACGACGCCGGTCTTGGCGTCGACGGCGAAGACGTTCTTCGGACCGTGCGACGACGTCACGAAGAGCGTGTCGCCGATCACGAGCGGCGTGGACTCCTGGGACCGGAGCGAGCCGAGCTGGAGCACCCACGCGACCTTGAGGTTCTTGACGTTCGCCGGGGTGATCTGGGTGAGCGTGCTGTAGCGCGTGTTGCCGGGGTCGCCGCCGTACACGGGCCAACCCGTTTGCGCGTGGGTTGCGACGGCCAGAACCAGGACGATCGCGAACGCGATGACGGACGAAAGCGCGGGTCTGTTCATCGAAAGCCTCCTGGACGGCGGGGACGCCGGCACATCTTTTCCCTCGCTCTTCGGGGAGCTGCGACGCCGGTGCGTTACACGGTCCTAAAGCAGCGCGAGGTTAGGGCGGGCAGGCGGGCGTTGTCAAGCGCGCGACCGGCCCTGCGCGCACGTCCGCCGGGGGGCGCGGCGCGCAGTTCGCTTCAGCGCAGTCGCTGCGACCGGCCCAAGCAGGCGGCGATGAGGTGATCGAGGTAGCGGAGGTCGAACGGTTTGGGCACATAACCGAAAGCCCCGTTGCGGATCGCTTCGACCGTCACCGGCAGGTCGAGGTTTCCGGTGACCATGATGACCGCGATGGATTGGTCGATCTTCATGATCTGTTTCAGGGCTTCGACGCCGTTCATTCGTGGCATGTGGATGTCCAGAAGCACCACGTTCGGGCGCTGCCGCGCGACGGCGGCGAGCGCATCGGTCCCGTTCGTTGCGGTGTCGACCTCATAGTTGGAGCCCAGGAAGTACGTGGTGAGCATGTCGAGGAGGTCAAGCTCGTCGTCGACAATCAGGATGCGCGTGCCTGGCTTGACCACCGCCGCGAACCGCGGATGCTGCTCAGACGGCCGGCGACCGCGTATGCCACCTCCGACGGTCGGCGGCACGTTCATGCTAGGGCGTCGAGTCGTGGGGACGCTTCGGACTCGAGGGAGACGAGTTCTCGGACCGCCAGCTCGGCGTCGCACGAAAATGGAACGATGTCGCCATGGTCGTTCATCGCGTTGATGAGCTGCAATACCCCGTCGATCGGCGACCGGAGCGGCACCACGAGCATCGAGACAGTTCGAAAGCCCGACCGGGCATCGATGCGCGGATCGAAGGAGTACGGCTTGTCGGCCGGGATGGCGTAGGCGTCGGGGATGTCCAGTGTCATCCCCGTGAGTGCGACATACATGGCGACGCTGGGTTCGGTCCACCGCAGCGGGACCCGCGTCAACAGGTCGGCGGAGGCCGCGTGGCCGACGGACTGCGCCAGCGAGTCATTCTGCGTGACGAGGAACACGAGACCCTCGGCTTCTCGGCGATAGACGGTCCCTGCTTGCGCGCGTGTGCACCGACGCGCAACGCTCAGCAGGTTCGTTACAGTGGCCAGGGTCAGTACATCCATGGACCGAGCCTCTATTCGGGTTGTCGCGCCAGCTCAGCTCGCGGCCAGCCCGATGGGCTTTCCGCGATCACCGTTGCCCGGATGCGCGCCTCGAGATGCTGGAGGTCGAGGTCGGCGAACGACCAGGTGACGTCGTTGCGCGGCCCTTCGAAGTAGCGATACGTGCCGCCGCCGCGATAGATGTGGCCCCAGACCACGCCGCCGACGACGACCTCGATACGCCAGGTGTCGGGGCTGTCGACTTCGCGGAAGCGGACGATGGCCGCCTGCAACATCACGCGGCCCGCCCGCCGAGCGCTTCGGTGAGGGCTGTCTCCAGCTGCGGCAGCGGGACCGGCTTGTGCAGGACGGCGATGCCGGCCTCGCGGACACGACAGAGGTCATCGTCGTCCGGCGCCGATCCGGTCAGCATGATCAGGGGCAACACCGGATCGATGCTCCGCAGCCTGACCGCGAAGTCCCAGCCGCGCAACCCCGGCAGGCGCAAATCGCTCATCACGAGATCGAACCGGGTGCGGGCGAGGAGGGCGAAGGCCTCATCGGCATCGCTCGCGGCGCCCACCTGGTAACCGAAGACATCGAGCGCGTCACTCATGAACGAACGGATCTCGGGCTCGTCATCCACGATCAGGATGCGAGGCCCCGGCTGCCTGGACGTCATCGTGGCCCTCACGGCGGTCGCGCGCCGGCCTCAGGATTGGTCAGGCCTTGGCCGGCAAAGGCGATGACGTGTCCTCTGGAGGCAACGGCGATGCCAGGCCGGGGAACTCACCTAAAAGAGCGAAAAGACAGGCGTGACGACGCGGGTGCGCCGCGCGTGTTGGGCGATTGTCACTCACCGGGCCGTGCGCGGCGGCAAGGAATCGACCGACAGCCGGCGCTGATCCGGCCCGGCGCGACGACTGCTCGACGCGCGGGCCCCGATGAAGGGCCCGCGCGTCCGCTGCCGTTTACTCCTTCGGCACGAGGACGATCTCGATGCGGCGGTTCTTGGCGCGGCCTTCCAGGGTCGCGTTGTCGGCCACGGGCTTGAACTCGCCGAAGGCGGCGGCCGAGAGGCTGCCCGACTCGATGCCCTGCTTCTGGAGATAGCGGGCAACGTTGATCGCGCGCCCGGCCGAGAGCTCCCAGTTGGTGGGATAGCGCTGCGTGAGCGGGCCCACGATGGGCTTGTTGTCCGTGTGGCCCTCGATGCGGATCGACTTGTCGTTCACCGTCTTGAGGATCTCGATGACCTTGCCGAGGACCACGAGCCCCTCGGGCTTCACCTCCGCCTTGCCCGAATCGAAGAGGATCGCCTCGACCATGTTGACGGTGAGCTTGCCCTTCAGCTCGGAGATGGTGACCTGTCCCTTGTCGATCTCACCCTTCATCTTCGCGACGAGCTGCTCATAGGTCGAGCTGACTTCCCGGACTTTCTCCTCACGCGCCTTCTGCGCCTCGGCGAGATCCTGCGTGAGCCGGGCGTTGTCGCCCTCCAGCGCGCTGACGCGCTGGCGCAGGTCCGCGACGCTCTTGCCGAGCTCGCCCGATTTCATCGTCAGCGTGCGCTCCAGCTCGGCCCGGTCGGCCGTCAGCTGCTCGTTGCGCTTTCCAGCGTTGGCGAGCTCGCTCTTGAGGCGCGTGTTCTCCGCGTCGAGCGCGTTGTAGCGCGTCTCGGCGGCCTGCACCGTCTTCGTGTACTCGCTCTTCGAAACGCAGCCGGCGGCCCCGAGCGGGACAACGGCGAACGCGGTGATCGCCACGAACGTCTTGCGCATCTGAGGTCTCCTCGGTCACAGAGCCTGGCGGGGTTGCCAGCAATCCATTCCAGCGACTCATTATTGCAAAGGAGGCCCCGGTTGACACCAGAGTCCGTCTGGCGCGCCACATTGTCGAGAGACGATCCAACCCTCTGATTTACCTCGTCCGCCGCTGTGGCATGCGCGGTGCACGACGGCGTCGGACCGGGCTGTCGCGCAACGCCCGGATGGGGGAGGGATGGGTATGGACACGAAAGACCAGGTTCGCTACTGGGGCGGTGCACTCGGCGCCGTGGCGTTGGTGGGCGCGATCGTGGTGGCCGTGGTGGTGGTACAGACCCCGGCGCCAAAGCCCAAGACGGCGGCACAGGCGCAGGCGGCGGTAAGAACGCAATCCGCCGTGAAGCCCCCCGCGGTGGTGAAGCCGCAGGCCGTCGTGAAGCCGCAGGCCGCGGTGAAGCCGCAGGCCGCGGTGAAGCCGCAGCCAGCGCCAAAGCCGCAGGCCGCAGTGCAGCCGCAGGCGGCGCCAAAGCCGCAGGCCGCAGTGCAGCCGCTCACGGTCGCCGAGCGCAAGATCTCCGAGGAGCTGTGGGTGGAGCAGAAGAAGCTCGATACCGACAGTGGGCGGGTGAAGGCGGCGACGCCCGACGGCCGGCGCCGCGTGGCGGAGACGATCGCCAAGCAGTTCAACGTCCCGGAGAAGCTGGTGAACGACCTGCGCGGCCGCAAGGTCGCCGATGGTGAGATCACCGCCGCCCTCGCGCTCTCGCAGCAGCTGATGAAGCACGACAAGGTCACGCGCCAGCAGGCCCTCGACAGGATCCTCGCTGCTCGCAAGTCGGGGCAGGGCTGGGGCGCCATCGCCCGCAGTCTCGGCCTGAAGCTCGGCGACGTCGTGACTGACGTCAAGAAGACCGACAAGCAGCTCGCGAAGCTGGCCACCGTCAAGGTCGCCGGCTAGCCGGCTTCGGTCATCGTGCAGGCGATGGTGGCGGGAGCCGGATCTCCGCCACCATCGCCGACCGTCGCGCAGTTGGTGCGGCCCCGAGCGCCGCGCATCGTTTAAATTCTCCCGCCGATCGGCCTGAACGCCTGGTATCCGCCGCGATCATTTGCGCTGCCCGGCCATTGGTGTCAACGTGAGCGCCGGGTCGAGGCGTAACAGTTTTGTCATAGTCCGGCTGGTAGGATCCATTCGGTCGCCGTCGCGACCCGGAGGCCATGATGCGTTTCTCCCCACTGTCGTTCGTGCTCGGACTTGCCGCCGCTTCCCTCGTCCCCGTGCTGTCGCGCGTCTTCCGGCCGCTGGCCGTCGAGGCGACCGCCGCCGGCATGGGGATGTTCGAGGACGCCCGGCGCGTGTTCGCCCAGCAGATGGAAAACCTCGAAGACGTCATCGCCGAGGCGCAGGCGCGGCGGGAGCAGCTCGACGCCGAGACGCAGGCGACGGCGACGGACGAAGCGTCGTCCGAGGCCACGGTCGAGGACGAGGCGGCGCCCACGGGCCGAGTTCGCAGGCGGACCAACGGCGCGCGCCGGCGCGCCTCGTGATACGGGGCCATGAGTGCCCTGCGGGTCGCTCACGACGTTCCCGGCCGGCTTCGGCTCCGCCTCCCCGTCGGCGTTTCGGTCGAAGGCCTGATTGACGCCGTCGCGGCGCAGCCGGGTGTTCAGGCGTGTACCTGGTCGCCGCGGACGCGCAGCCTGCTCGTCGTGTACCGACCGGACAGCGCGAGCGCGGCGGGCATCCTCGAGACCGTCGCCCGCCACACCTCGCTCACCGTTGCCCTCAACGGCGAGTCGGCGCAGGCCTCGAAGCCGGCGGAGGCGACAGACGCTCTGGCTCGTGGCGTGCGCGACGCGGCCCGGGATCTCGATCACCGCGTGCGCCGCGTGACGCGGGGCGTGGTAGGGCTCGGCGGACTCATGCCCACCTTGCTGGTCTTCTGGGCTGTCGGCGAGGTCGTGCGCGGCCGCGTCAGGCCGCTGGCCTGGACCTCGGCGCTCTGGTACGCCCACGGCCTGTTCCGTGACTACGCCGTCGAGAAGCCGCAGGACTGAGGGATGCGTTACCACATCGCCCACTCCGTGCGCGGGCGGCTACGGCTGCGCGTTCCCTCACCGTGGCTCCGCACGCGCCAGGGCGCCGTCGAGTCGCGACTGCGGGCCCTGACCGGGGTGCGCGCCGTCGCCGGCAACACGCTCACCGGCAGCCTTCGGATCGACTACGACCCGTTCAGCCTCGCCGAGCAGTCGCTCGTCGACGAGCTGAAACACCTGGACGCGCACCTGACCGGCCCGCCGCCGCCAAGGCGGCGCGGCGCCCAGCCGTCCGCCGTCGTCGGGACGAAGACGCCGCTGCTGAACGTCATCGGCGCGACCTCGGCGCTCGCCGCCGCCTGCCTGCCGGCGCCGCCCGCGCTGGCCGCCGGCCTCGTACTCGCCGTCGGGCTGCCGTCGCTGCTGCGCGCGGGCACCGCGCTCGGTCGGCGCCGTCTGAACGGCGACGTCCTCGAGGCCTCGACCGTGCTGCTGCTGACGGCGCGCCGGCATTACCCCGCGGCGGCGCTCCTGCTGTGGCTTCGTGCCGTCGGAGAGTACTTCGTGGCGCGGACGGTGGTCACGGCGCGGCGCTCGCTGCGAGACGTCGTCGCTCCGCCTGACGCGACGGTCGCTCGCGTCGAGGGTGAGACGACGCGGCCCGCGCGCGTCGCCGCCCTCCGGGTGGGTGACGTCGTGGTCGTGCCCGGCGGTCAGCGCATTCCCGTCGACGGGACGGTGGTGGGCGGCGAGGCGCTGGTGAATCAGCAAACGATGACCGGTGAAGCGCTCCCGGTCGAGCGCCGCGCGGGGGACACGGTGTTCGCGGCGACCACGGTCGAGCTCGGCGAGGTGGTGGTGCGGGTGGACCGGGTCGGGCTCGACACCGCGGTCGGCCGCATCGTGCAGGCGATCGAGGCGACGGCCGACGAGAAGTCCGAGATCCAGGCGTTCGCGGAGCGCCTCGCCGATCGCGACGTGGGGCGCACCCTCGGCCTGGCGGTGCTGGGGACGGGACTCTCGCGCAGCATCGATGCCGGCATCGCCATTCTCGTTTCCGACTACGGGGTGGCGGCGCGCGTCGGCATTCCCACGGCGATCGTGAGCTCGATCGGTCAGGCCTTCCGCCAGGACATCCTGATCAAGGGCCCGCGCGTCCTCGAGAATCTCGCCCGCGTCGATACCGTCGTGTTCGACAAGACCGGCACGCTCACGCTGGGCGCGCCGCGCGTGACACGTATCGCGCGATACGGATCGCTGTCGGAGGAGGCCGTCATCCGGCTGGTGGCCGCCGCCGAGCGGCCGTTCCACCATCCTGTGGCGCGCGCCATCGCGCGCCTGGCCGCCGAGCGGGGGATCGAGGCGCCGACGGCGACGACCACCGTGGAACGGGTCGGTCTCGGCGTCGAGGTGCAGATCGATGGCGCCAAGGTGCTCATCGGCAGCCGCCGGCTCATGGAGTCCCACGAGGTGGCGCTGCGCGCCGCGGCCGCCGACGAGGCGGCCGCTCACGCCATCGGCGGCTCACCGCTCTTCGTCGCCATCGACGGTCGTCTGCAGGCCATGCTCGTCCTGCAAGATCAACTCCGCGATGACGCGCCGGAGGCGGTGCAGGCCCTGCGGGCTCGTCGGATGCGAAACGTGATCTTGTTGTCGGGCGACCACGCCGAGCCGAGCCGGGTCATCGCCGAGTCGCTGGGGCTCCGCCACCACTACGCCGACCTCCTGCCCGAGGACAAGGCGCGGCTCATCGGCGAGCTGAAGGCGGAGGGACGGGTCGTGGCGATGGTCGGTGACGGCGTCAACGATGCCCTCGCGCTCGACGAGGCCCACGTCGGGATCGCGGTGCCGGGCGGGGCCGAGGTCGCCACCGAGGCGGCGGACGTCGTCCTCCTCAGCGGGGGCCTCAAGCGTGTTGTCCGGGCTCTCGATCTCGCGCGTGACAGCATGGATGGCGTCCGGCGAACGCTGCGCATCGCCGCGCGCGCGAATCTGCTGGTGGTCGGGCTGGCCTCCTTCGGCTTCGCCCGCCCCGTCGTGAGCATCTTGCTGAGCCATGGAACGACGGTCGCGGCCGCCATGCTGAACGCGCGCGCGACGACGGGCCGGACGCTGTGAACGCTGTTGCAGAGTCGCCCTAGGCGCAAGATAAATGTTCCGATCCCGTCACACGGCTGTCACACTGACTCCGTATCCTGGGCATCAGAAGTCGTTGAATCGGCCCGGGAAGGGAGGCAGTGAAGATGGTCGTATCGTTCTTCATGGCCCTGCTCGCCGACCTCGTATTCGACTCGGCCGCCACGATGCGCCGCTCGTTCGGCTCCGAGATGAGTCGCTACCTGGAGCAGCGCGGCGTGCGCGCCGCTCGACCGAACCACACGCCCGCTCGCTGAGCCTCGCCCCCGCGCGCCCGCGCGGGCCCAGGGGGGCGCGGCCGTGACCGCGCGTCCATCGATCCTAGCCGTGTCCGTCGGTGTCCGGGGGCGCGTGCGCCTGCGTGTCGACGAGCTTCGCGGCCGACGAACCCTCGCGTCCCGAGTACAAGAGTGCCTGTCCGGCGACGAGGGCATCCGCGACGTGCGCACCAATCCCGTCACCGGCAGTGTGCTCGTGCTGTTCGACCCGAGCCGTCTCGACGCGCGCCGGATCATCGCCGCCGTCCGCCGCCACACGCGAGCGGTCGGCAACGGGCACGATGGCCATCACGAGGTCCTCGCGACCTGGCACACCCTGCCGGCGCTCGACGTCACCGAGCGCCTCTCGACGTCGCCCCAGCGCGGGCTGTCCACGGTCGAGGCGGCGCAGCGGCTCACGAGGCTCGGGGCCAACCAGTTGCCGATGCCGCAGCCGAAATCGTCGCTGGAGATCCTCGCGGGGCACCTCACGTCGTTACCGGTGCTGCTCCTGGGCGGCGCCACCGTCCTTTCGCTCGCGAGCGGCGCGGTGATCGACGCGGTGGTCATTCTCGCCGTGGTGATCGCCAATGCCACCGTCGGCTACGTCACCGAGCGTCGCGTCGAGCGCATCATGATGTCGCTGCAAAGCGCCGGCATCCCCCAGGCGCTCGTCCGACGCGACGGTGAGGAGATGGTCATCCCGGCCGCGGCCCTCGTCCCCGGCGACGTCCTCGTCCTGAAGGTCGGTCACGACGTGCCCGCCGACGCGCGGGTGATCGACGTCGCGGGGCTCGCCGTGGACGAGGCGGCGTTGACCGGCGAAAGCGTGCCGGTCGCGAAGGTGGCCGCGGCACTCGCGTCGTCCAACGGCGCCCTCGCCGACCGCGTCAACATGCTCTACGCGGGCACGATCGTCACGGAGGGCACGGGCACGGCCGTCGTGACGGCGACGGGGCGACGGACCGAGCTCGGCCGGATCCGGGCGCTGGTCGCGGAGACGGCCACGCCGTCGACGCCCCTCGAGCGTCAGCTCGACCGCGTGGGACGTCGGCTGGTGGGCGTGTCGCTCGGCGCCTGCGCGGCCGTCCTCGGGCTGGGACTGCTCCGCGGCGTGCCGCTGCTGGAGATGGCGCGCAGCGCCATCTCGCTCGCGGTGGCGGCCGTGCCCGAGGGGTTGCCGGCCGTGGCGACGACGACGCTGGCCCTCGGCACCGAGCGGATGGCGCGGCGGGGCACGCTGGTGCGCCGACTGGCGGCGGTCGAGAGCCTCGGCGCGATCACCGTGATCTGCGCCGACAAGACGGGCACGCTGACCGAGAACCGCATGACCGTCGATTCGTGGTGCGTCGCCGGCCGGGAGTACGGTCAGGGGCCGGAGCTCGCGGCTGAACGCGAGGTCGATGCCGGCCTCGCCCGGGCCCTGCAGATCGCCGTCCTCTGCAACGAGGCGACGCTCGGCGACGACGGCGCCGAAGGCCGCGGCAGCTCGACGGAGAGCGCACTGCTCAGCGCCGCGCGCCTGGCCGGTCTCGACTATCGCGACGAGCGGCGGCGCCATCCGCTGCGCGACATTCGTCGGCGCGGCGAGCGGGACAACTGGATGGCGACCGTGCACGACGAGGACGGCCGCCTGCTGATCGCGATGAAGGGCGCGCCCGAGCAGGTCATCGTCCGCTGCGACCGCCGGCTCCAGCAGGGCGTCCCGGAGCCGCTGACGGCGGAGACGCGGCGGACGCTGCTGGAGCTGAACGACCAGATCGCGGCCCGCGGGCTGCGCGTGCTCGCGCTGGCCGTCGGCGAGGTCGCCGCCCTCGACGAGGGCTGCTACGACGGGCTGGTCTGGCTGGGTCTGGTCGCCCTCACGGATCCGATCCGTCCGGGGGTCGCCGACGCCATCCGCGCGTGCCGCGGCGCCGGGATCCGCACCGTGCTCATCACCGGGGACCACGCGCGCACGGCGGCCGCGATCTATCGCGAGCTCGACCTGCGCGGGGGACCGCTGCACGTCTTCGACGGCGCGCACGTCGGCGAGGTGGGCCCCGAGCGGCTGCAGAAACTCGTGCGCGACGTGGACGTGTTCGCCCGTGTGTCGCCGGCGGACAAGTACCACATCGTCCGGGCCCTGCAGGCCAACGGCGAGGTGGTCGCCATGACCGGCGACGGGATCAATGACGCGGCCGCGCTGCGCGCCGCCGACATCGGCGTGGCCATGGGCGTGCGCGGCACCGACGTCGCCCGCGACGTCGCCGACGTCGTGCTCCTCACCGACGACTTCGCGGGCGTCGTCGCCGCCGTCGAGCAGGGCCGCACCATCCACACGAACATCGGGAAGTCGCTTCGCTTCCTGCTCGCCACGAACTTCAGCGAGATCATCGTGACGCTGGGCGCGCTCGCGGGCGGGGTGCCACGGCCGATGTCGGCGATCCAGTTCCTGTGGATCAACCTGCTCTCCGATGTCGCGCCGGCGCTCGCGCTGGCCATGGAGCCGGCCGAGGCCGATACGATGGCGCGGCCGCCGCGCGATCCGGCGGCCCCGATGCTGTCGCGCTCGGCGCTGGGTCAGATCGCGCGTGACGCCGGGCTCCTGGCCGCCTCGACCCTCGGGGTTCACGGGATCGGCCTGGCGCGCTACGGCGCGGGACCGCGCGCCACCACGCTCGCCTTCTCGACGCTGACGGTTGCGCAGCTGCTCCACGCCCTGGACTATCGCTCGCGTGGGACGGCGACGTCGGGACGCCCGGTGCTGCTGGGCGTCGTCGGCAGCACCATCGCGGCCCAGGTCCTGGCGATGGCGTTCCCACCCCTGCGGCGCCTCCTCGGTCTGGTGCCGCTGGCGTCGAGCGACTGGGCGGTCGTCGCCGGAGGCGCGATCGTGCCGTTCCTCATCAACGAGCTGGCTCACGGAGGCATCATGAAGGAGACACGACATGGCACCTGAGACGGGACCGAAACGGCGACGACCGAAGGCGTCGGTGGCCCGACGCGCGCAGGACGCCCAGCGGGTTCAGCGGACGATCGAAGACGCGATCAACAGCGGCGAGATCATCGCCGTCGGCGTCCTCAATCTCGTGAAGAACACGATCCTCACCGCGCTCGTCGGCGTGCAGGACGTCGGGGCCGCGCTGGGCGTGGCCGGCGTCGCGGCCGTGCGCGGTTCGATCAAAGCGGCCGCCGCGATCGGCGGCGATCTGGGCGCGGTCGCGCGCGAGGCGATCCGCGGAACGGTGACCGCGGCCGAGCAGATCGGAGGGGAGCTCGGCGGCGTGGCGAGGTCGGCGGCGCGCGGCGCCGTCAACGCCACCGGCGAGGTCGGCGGCGACGTCGGGACGACGGCGCGACGGGCCGTCGAAGGGACGGTGGCCGCTGCCCGCGAAGTCGGCGCCGACGTCGTGGAGCTGGCTCGCAGCGCCGCCGAAGGCGCGGTCGAGGCGGCCGATCGCATCGGCGACACGGCCGGCCGCGCCGTGCGCGCGACCCTGTCGGGAACGGTGGCCGGCGTTCGGACGCTGGTGCGGGATGTGAGCGCTCCGGGTCCGAGGACGCGGCCTGAGCATACGCCCGCACAAGCGCGGCCGCGTGCAACCCGGTCGACGACGCGGCGCGGGCGTACGCCCGAGTCTCGTGGCACCCTGGACGCCGAAGCGAGCTGAGACGAGCAAGGGGGATAGCCATGGCACGTGCGAATCGCAAGGCCACGACGGGCAGAGGCACCGCGGAACAGATCGTGTCGGGGGCGATCGGCGCGGCCGAGGCGCTGACGGTCGGCGTCGTGCAGATGACGGGCCGCACGCTCGTCGAGACGCTGCACGCCGTCGAGGAGATCGGTAGCGAGCTGGGATCCGCGGTGGTTCGCGTGGCCCGCGGCTCGATCAAGGCTGCGGAAGACATCGGGAGCGATCTCGTCACCGTCGGCAAGGACGTCTCGCGCGGCGTCGCGCTGCCGATGCGACAGGTGGGAAGCGGCATCACTCGCCTGACGTGGGGGCGCCGGGACAGTAAGGGCGAGGACGCCATGCGGAAGATGCCGGCGAAGGCGGCCGGGCGACGCCGGCGTCGCCCGGCCGCGTGACAGAGGCGCCGCGAGGGTCGCCTCGCGGACGCCACGTCGCGGTGGGGGACGTCGGCACCACCGCCTGGCCGGGCTCCGCACCAATGCGCTCGTGGCCACGGGCTCGGCGGCGTTCGTCATCATCGGTGCACTGATGTCGGAAGAGCCGAGTCCGACTCGAATCGCGGCGCAGGTGGCATCGGGCGTGGGCTTCCTCGGCGCCGGTGTGATTCTTCGCGAGGGCCTCAGTGTCCGCGGTCTGGACACGGCCGCCACGCTCTGGTGCTCTGCGGCCGTGGGCAGTCTGGCGGGCCTGGGCTTCCACGCTGCCGCGGCGATGACGGCCGTGGCCGTCGTCGCGACGAATCTCTGTCTGCGTCCCCTGGGGCGGCTGATCGACCGACGCCAGGACGCGGGCTCCGAGGTGGACGTCGAGTACCGCATCAGCGTCACGTGCGCGGCCGCGGACGAGACGCACGTGCGGGCCCTCCTCCTGCATGCGGTGGCCACCGAACCGCTGACCCTCCGCGGCGTGCGCGCGCATCGCGGTCCCGGCTCTGACACCGTTCGTATCGAGATGATGGTGATGAGCGAAGGCGCGAACCATCGTCCGGTCGAGCAGCTCACGAGCCGGCTCGGTCTCGAGCCGAGCGTGACGTCGGCAGCGTGGGAGGCCACCGGCGAGGAGGTGAACTCCTGAGCTGAGCTCCGGACGAGCGGACACGTCTTTCGGACCGTCGGAGACCATGGCCGTCCGACACTCTGTTGGAATTTGGAGGGAAGGCTGGCCATGCGATCACGGTCGCTCCCGATCCTTGCGCTGGTGCTCCTCGTGGCCACCGCCTGCAGCTCGGCCCGCGTCGTCAACGAATGGCGTAACCCGGAGTACGCCGCCCCGGAGTTCAGGCGAATCATGGTCGTCGGCGTCAGCAAGCAACCGAGCATTCGGCGCAAGTTCGAGGACGCGTTCGTCGCCAGGCTGAAGCAGGACGGAATGGACGCTGTCCCGAGCTATCTCTACATCGCCGAGGACGGACCGGTCGCCGAGGCCCGTCTCCAGGAGGATCCGTTCGGCTTCTATCCCTGGTACACGGCGGCCTGGGTCGGGTACTACGAACCCCCCCGAGTCTACGAGCGCGACGTCTACATCTCGGAGACCAGTCTGTACGACCTTCGAAAAAATCGGCTCGTGTGGAGCGGCACGGTGAAGACCGATGCGCCCGGCAATATCGACAAGGCGATCAAACAGTACGTGAAGACCATCGTGAAGGCGCTGGAGCGCGATGGAGTTCTCGCCGGCGCATAGTAAGCTCTTGTCTCAGCCATGTCCGACCTTGGCCGGTCTGCACACGCGCACGCGCCGCAGAGCCGCTTCGCCGACGTCCCTGGCGTGCGGCTGCACTATTTGAGCGTCGGCCAGGGTGACCCGGTGGTGCTCCTGCATGGCTACGCCCAGACCAGCCACATGTGGCGCCCGCTCATGACGGAGCTCGCGAGGACCCACACCGTGATCGCGCCGGACCTGCGCGGAATCGGTCAGTCGTCGATCCCGGCCGATGGCTATACCAAGGCCGTGATGGCCCAGGACATCCACGCGCTCGTCCACAGCCTTGGCTCCCCGCGCATCAGGCTGGTCGGCCATGACATCGGACTGATGGTCGCCTACGCCTATGCGGCGCAGTATGCGAGCGAGGTGGATCGGATCGTCCTGATGGACGCCTTCTTGCCGGGCGTTGGTAACTGGCGCGACGTCTGGCTGCTGCGGGATCTCTGGCATTTTCATTTTTACGGCGAGACGCCGCTCGCGCTCGTGACCGGCCGCGAGCGCATCTATTTCGAGCATTTCTGGAACGATTTCGCCGCCGATCGAACGCGGTCGGTGCCGGAGGGCGACCGGCGCATCTACGCGGACGCCTATGCCCGCCCGGGCGGCATGCGCGCCGGGTTCGAGATCTTTCGCGCGTTCGAGCGGGATGCGCAGGATTTCGCCCGTTTCGCTCAAACGCCGTTACCGATGCCCATGCTCGTTCTCACCGGGGAAAAGGCGTCTGGTGACTTCCTGATCCAGCAGGGCCGGCTGGTCGCGACGACGGTTGAAGGCGTCGTCGTGCGCAATTCCGGGCACTGGCTCATGGAAGAGGCGCCCGGGCAGGTCATTCCCAAGCTCGTCTCTTTCATCAGCAAGATTCCGTAACCGTTCGGCTGCTCGCGGCATCGAAGAGCAGGAGGGGAGAGCCCACCATGAGCACGATCACGACCAAGGACGGCACGCAAATCTATTACAAGGACTGGGGGCGCGGACAGCCCGTGGTCTTCAGCCATGGCTGGCCGCTGAGCGCCGACGCCTGGGAAGACCAGATGCTGTTTCTGGGCTCCCGCGGATTCCGCTGCGTCGCCCACGACCGCCGCGGCCACGGCCGCTCGAGCCAGCCGTGGAACGGCAACGACATGGACACGTACGCCGACGATGTCGCCGCGCTCGTCGAAGCGCTGGATCTGAGCCATGCGGTCCATGTCGGCCACTCCACGGGCGGCGGCGAAGTCGCGCGCTATATTGCGCGCCACGGCACGAGGCGCGTCGCCAAGGCGGTGCTGATCGACGCGATTCCGCCGCTGATGCTGAAGACGGCCGCCAATCCCGGCGGCCTGCCGATGGAGGTCTTCGACGGTCTCCGTGCCAGCATGCTGGCCGACCGCTCGCAGTTCTTCAAGGACCTCACCGTGCCGTTCTACGGCGTCAACCGACCCGGCGCGAAGGTCTCGCAGGGCCTGCGCGATTCGTTCTGGCTCCAGGGGATGCAGGCCGGCTTCAAGAACGCCTTCGACTGCGTCAAAGTGTTCTCCGAGACCGACCAGACCGACGATCTCAGGAAGCTCACCGTGCCGACGCTGATCATCCACAGCGACGACGATCAGATCGTGCCGATCGGCGCCTCGGCCTACGCCGCCGTCAAGCTCGCGCCCAAGGCGCAGCTCAAGGTCTATTCCGGCGCGCCGCACGGACTGTGCAGCACCCACAAGGACCAGATCAACGCCGATCTGCTCGCGTTCCTCACGTCGTGACCGCGTAAAGGAGATCTCGCCGCTTGACAGGCCGGAGCGTACGGCGTATGTCTGCCGCCAACTCAAGGAGGCCGTCATGCGGTCTGACCGTCAACGATGGATCCCGGCAGCGGTCGGCTTCTTCTTCCTCCTCCTGCTGGTTGTCCCCGCGTGGGCGGCCGATCCGGAGATCGATCAGTTGCTCCGGAGCCCGGTGGGCAAGGACTGGGTCACCAACGGCGGCAACCTCACCAACCAGCGCTATTCGACGCTGACCCAGATCAACACCACGAACGTCAAGCAGCTCAAGGGCGCCTGGATGACACGCCTGAAGGGCTCCGGCATCGGCGGCAAGTACTCGTTCGAGGCCTCACCCCTCGTCAAGAACGGGATCATGTACCTGATCACGGGCAACGACGACGTCTTCGCGCTGAACGCCAAGACGGGCGAGATCCTCTGGGAGTACTGGTCCGGCATCGACCAGAAGATTTCCACCATCTGCTGCGGCTGGGTCAACCGCGGACTCGCCATGGGCGAGGGACTGCTCTACTTCGGTCAGCTCGACGCCAACGTCGTCGCGCTGGACATGAAGACCGGCAAGGTGAAGTGGAAGACGCCGATCGAGAAGTGGGAGAACGGCTACACCATCACGAGCGCGCCGCTCTACTACGACGGCCTCGTGTACAGCGGCATCTCGGGAGGCGAATTCGGCGTGCGTGGGCGCGTCACCGCATTGGACGCCAAGAGCGGCGAGATCAAGTGGCGCTGGTACACGCTGCCCGGGCCGGGGGAGCGTGGCAGCGAGACCTGGCCGCCGGGCACGGACCACTCGATGCGCGGCGGCGCCACGGTCTGGAACACGCCCGCGCTCGATCCGCAGCTCGGCCTCCTCTACTTCGCGGCCGGCAACTGCGGGCCCGATTACGACGGCTCGATGCGCGAGGGCGACAACCTGTACTGCACGTCGATGGTCGCGCTGAAGGCGAAGACCGGCGAGTACGTCTGGCACTTCCAGCAGGTGCACCACGACATCTGGGACTACGACGCGGCCAGTCCGGTCGTGCTCTTCGATACCGTGATCGACGGCCGGCCCCGCAAGGGCATCGCCGAAGCGGGCCGGACCGGCTGGGTCTACATCCTGGACCGCACCAACGGCACACCGCTGATCGGCATCGAGGAGCGACCGGTGCCGCAGGAGCCGCGGCAGAAGACGGCGAAGACGCAGCCGTACCCGAAGGGCGACGCGACCGTGCCGCAGTGTGCCGAGCCGATGCCGGGCTACGAGAAGGCCGGATGCATCTTCGAGGTCTTCTGGGAACACCCCGTGATCGTGCAGCCGTCGGGCCTGGGCGGAACGAACTGGTCGCCGATGCCGTACAGCCCCGACACGGGCTACTTCTACGTCCCCGGGACCATCCGCCCCGGCGCCTTCGCGCGCTACGGCGACAAGTTCCTCGTCGGCCAGCGCTACGTCGGCGGCACGCAGGCGGCGCCGATCGGGGTCCAGATGAGCGGCACGTTCACCGCGATCGACGGCAAGACGAACAAGATCGCCTGGCAGCACAAGACGCCGTATCGCATCGGCGGTGGCGGCGGCGCGACGGTCACGGCCGGCGGCCTCGTATTCCGTGGCGAGCCCGACGGCAACTTCCTCGCGATCGACGCCAAGACAGGTCAGGAGCTGTGGCGCTTCCAGACCGGCTTCGGCGCGGATGCGCCGCCCGTCGTCTACGAGGTGGATGGCGAGCAGTTCGTCGTGATCGCGACCGGCGGCAATCAGCTGCAGGGCAGCGCCAACGGTGATGCGGTCTGGGCCTTCTCGTTGAAGGGGCAGGTCGGGCCGCTGTGGCCGCCGCCCCCGCCGCCGACCGTCGCCGGGCCCGTCGGGCCGATCGCGACCGGCGTCGACACGATCAAGATGGGCGGCAACAACGTGGAGTACAGCTTCGTGCCGGGCCGCGTACGGGTCAAGGCGGGGAGCACGCTGAACTTCACGAACGTCGGCGACCTGCCGCACGGCGCGACGGCGTGGCAGACGGGCGACTGGGATACCGGTGTCGTTCCGGCGGGCCTCTCGAAGTCCATCACCTTCACGGAGCCGGGGACCTACTACTACATCTGCACGCCGCATCCTTGGATGTACGGGCAGGTCATCGTGGAGTAAGCGCGTGCGCGTGATGGGGCGCGCGCTGGGGATGCCCCTCGGCCTCGTGCTGGCCGGGTGTGTCCTCGGTCACGCCCCGTCCGCGACGGCCGGCGAGCTGGCGCCGACGGTGGCGGGGTCGCTGCAGCCGATGATCACGACGTCCGAGCTGGTCGTCGGCCCCAATCGATTCGCCTTCGGGCTGCTCAAGGACGGAAGCCTCCTGGTCGCCGGCGACGTCGCGCTCCGGGTGTACGACATCCGCGAGCAGGAGGCTCAGCTCGTCGCCGTGACGCCGGCCGTCTACCATCCGCTCGAGCTGATCGGCCAGGGCCGTCAGATCCA
>Ga0137409_10002851_pt1 | contig 18385 bp, 19 predicted proteins | sample CZODoug1_16funga_FD_122059 | JGI IMG/M metagenome (GOLD analysis project Ga0137409, IMG submission 122059) | Vadose zone soil fungal communities from Angelo Coast Range Reserve, California, USA - CZODoug1_16fungal (Hybrid Assembly) | ecosystem: Environmental > Terrestrial > Soil > Vadose zone... | reverse complement strand
ATCTAACTTTATTTGGAAACACAGAACTTGTAGGTACTCCTGGTAATTCCGATTCTGGAACTCCATCAAACTGCACTATTATTGTAGGAGTCCATACACCGCCTAATACAGGATCTTTTACAGCAGTAAATATTAAATTTCAAAATGCTTCTGATATCTTTGCAAGTAATGCTGCTGGATCAGCTGCTTTAGTTCTAGAAAATGTCTTCATTGCTGTAACCAATGGTTTCTTGTTCAATTTGCCTAACTGGACAGGCGCTTTAGTGGTTTACAATCTGGGCAGTGGAAGCACAAATGACGGAGTAGTAAATAACTCTGGGGGAGCGTTTGTTTTCTTTGTTTCTGCAACATTAGGAGCGGGCATAGGACAAACAATGGTGACTTCAGGCACCGTTATCTTGCAAGAAATTGATCTTAATTGTCCTTGGAATGCAGCTACAGGTACGACAATTGCTTCTGATTATGTAATATTTACACATACTGTTACTGCCGCTAATAACTCTACTGGAAGTTTCAAATATTGTACCTTCAATACGGATGCAACTGCAGCTTTGACAATGTCAAGCAGTCAATCTATTAACTTACTTCAGAGCATTATTAATTCTTCTAGTAATCCTAGTATTGCTGGAGTGGGTGCAGGAGTTCTTACCATTGGAGATGTGACATTTCTAAATAATGCAGCGATATCTTCCTCTTTGACAATATTGTACGCCTTTAATTCAAATGCTCCTGTTACTCCATACGTAGTAGGCTCAGTAGGAAAAGGTAATTATCAGACAATACAGTCTGCTGTCAATGCAGCAAATGTAGCGGGTGGGGGAATTGTTGTAGTACAGCCTGGCACATATACAGAGAATCTCACTTTATTCAATGCTGTACATATAATGGGGTTGCAATTTGCTGATGCTGGCGGAGGCGTAAATATCATAGGACAGCATATTCCTCCAGCATCCGGAGGATTTGCAATCCAATATGTCTCTTTAAGTACTGCTACAAATATATTTAGTAGCAATGTAGCAGGAAGCGCTCATATAGTTTTGGGTAATGCTCTTGTGAATGTAACAAATGGGTATACATTCAATCTTCCAAACTGGACCGGAAAATTAGAATCTTTTGATGTTAATGCGGCCGTTGGAACAAATGATGGTTATATAAACAATACAGGAGGCTCAGAAGTAGATATTTTTGAGTGTAGCGTAGGATCTGGAACAACAAATGTTATGACCATATCCGGATTCAATCTATTTGCCGGAGCAAATGTTTATTGTCCGATAAATTTTGTCACCGGAGCTTCTGCCCAGGTAGATTATTCAGACTTTAATAAAGCCATAACATTTTCAAATAATTCTACAGGAAAATTTGCTACTTGTACTATTCGTACAGGAGCTGCTGCGGCTATAACAATGAGCTCTTCAGCAGCTTGGAACATATCTCTTTGTACTATAGATAGTTCTAATAATCCAGCTATAGCAGGGGCGGGTGCTGGAACATTATCTTATCAAGGCCTAACCTTCCTAAGCAACGCTCTTTTCGCTGGAACATTGACGCTTTCGGGTTCATCTCTTACCGGAACGGTCAATACTGCTCTAGCGGGAGGGACATTATCAATTAAGTCGACCTCCGCCAATCCTGGAAATAATGCAGGCTTTTTGCAATGCAGCATTAATGGAGCCGTAGCCTATATCCCTTATTTTACAAATATTGCACCATAAGTCAAAGGAGACAACATGGCAAAAGAAGCACCGAAATCAAAAAAAATGCCAATGAAAGGCCCTAAAGTTAAAAAAGAGCCAGAAACTCATAAAATGGAACATCACTCCAAAAAAGAACATGCTAAGCATGGCAAAAAGTGATGTCCTTGGGCTGATGTAAAAACGCTTTACATTGGCCTATTTTTGCTGAGAAAAGGAATTGAACCCTCAACCGCCCGATTACAAGTCGGGTGCTCTACCAATTGAGCTATCTCAGCGTCTCCGAGTGTATGATTCGAACATACGACCAATGGATTAACAGTCCATTGCTCTACCGCTGAGCTAACTCGGAATGATTATCTTCTTGTTTGTAAAAGGCCTATGCAAATCTCATAGAGATGGTCTAAACGAGTTTCAGATTTATCTAATCGTTTGTTTATATTTTCAAGATCTTTGTGAATGTCTCTTAGCATGAACTTCAACATAGCGAACATCATGCCTGCTAAACCACCGATAGTGAGGAGCAATTGAAGATAGGGGTCCATATTTACCTCGTTTTTAGCTCATTATATGGAACAGAAGATTTAAAGGCAAAGCGCCCTTCTTGTTGATTAAATTAAATATTTTACTATAATTAGAAAAAGGCCGCCTCTGGCCTAAAAGCATCTTCGCTTAGCTAGCGTTAAAGCGTGGCGTAATTGGGCATCGCTTCCCAAATACCAGATATGATCGAGAAAAGACGTAGGTAGGGATCGTCAACCGATCATCATATCGTAATGTACAAAGCAGTTATTCGGAAAATCCGGACAATCTGATTTGTGCTCAACATTTCGACCAAAGAGGTTGACATGTCGATTACGACAACTGGGAATTTGGGCCCAATGATTTTGCAGTCGCTTGCGCCTGCTATGCTTTATGTCCCTACTCCCACAATGAACTACATCACGGTATGTGATAAAGTATCTATGCCAGCTAATGGCGGTACTACATGCCGTTTTATGCGCCCTCGCGCATTAACACCGCCCACTGTACAGTTGGGAAATAGTGGTATTGATCCTCCGGCTCAAATTCCACAAAGAGACATCATCGATGCTCAAATGGCATTTTTTGGTACAGGATGTATCATCAACGAACAGGTGATCATCCAAGACCAAGAAGGCGTGCTCGCTTGGGTATCTGAGCGTTTAGCTGTTGCTATGCGTCAAGCAGAAGATTTGATCCTTAGAGATTATATCGTATCTGCAGCTAGCCAAATTAATGCAGGTGGTGGATCTAATGGTTTCAACCCAACAAACTTGGGTGCAACTGACTTTAGCTTAGTAGCTACAACTCTAGATACAAATAACGCTTATAAATTCATGAGCGGTATCGAAGGGATGGATCGTTTCGGAACAGGACCTGTACGTTCAGCATACTTCATGCTGTCTAGCACAGAACTTCAATCCGATTTCGATGGCTTAACTGGCTCTGGTTTCCTTTCACAATGGAACTATCCAACTAATGCTTCTGCTCTTCCTTCTGAATATGGATCAGTTTTCAATATCCGTATTCTCACAAGCTCTGAAGCTCCTGTAGCGCGAAATGCTGTTGCAAATGCTATTGGTACACTCAATGATGTGTATTACAACACAGTGCTTGGAAAACAAGCGATCACACACATTAATCAGGATGGGTACTCCATGAATCTGATTTACCGTGATCCTTATTATTCTGGAATGCTCGCACAGAACGCGACTTTAGCGGTTAAATTCGCTCAAGCACAAGCAATCACCCAGGATACAGCCATTAGAAACCTTCTAAGTACACGACAATCGTCGTTGGGGGTGTAATATGACAGAATATTCAAGAATGGCGAAGGGTAATTATGTGGTAAGTGGTGGTTCGATTGGTGTATCTGCACCAAACGTCAAAATCATTAACCTGCCTTTTAAGCCTGATTTTGTAGAATTGATAAATTATACTGCTGCCTCTGTTATGACAGATGACGCAGTGCCCTTTGCATATTGGGATGCAAGTGTTCCGCCACTTACAATTTCCTCTGTTAATTATGATACTGTAATCCAGAGATCTACTGGAGCAGCTTTAGTAACTGACATGGTTCAAGTTGGTGGTGGTATTAGTGTATTTACAGCGGGTCAAGCTTTACAGTTTGGTCCTCTTTATAAACACAATTCGGTTGCTAGTGCTGATTTTTCTATTGCCCAATCTGGGGCAGGTGGACCAACAACAGTAACCACAGCCACAAACCATAATCTTTCTAGCGGAGATGTTATAATTTTCGAAGGGCTTTTCCAGACATCAACAACTGGTATGCCTCAATTAAATTATATTTGGTTTACAGTAACTGTATTGACTGCAACAACATTTACTATTCCTTGGGATACAAGCGGAAGTAATTACACTGCTTTCAATACAGCAACAAGCACAGGAAATGTTGGAGCATGGAAAAAAGTTCTTTATCCATACTTATATTTCCCAGGCGTGGCAACTATTAGTGGTATTACTCTTGGTAACACTACAACTATTGATACAACTGATGCTCACAACTTTGTCGTAGGACAAGAAGTGGCATTCCGTATCCCAAATGCTTGGGGTACAGTAGAACTTAATTCATTACCCAATACATTGACACCTGGCTCGCCAGTTTATGGATATGTCATTGCTGTAACGGATTATAACACTGTTGTTGTCAATATTAATTCTAGTGCTTTTACTCCGTTTGTAGTCAATCAAACAGTAGCTAGCATCCCAGGACTTACATATCCTGAGATTGTTGCTGTAGGTGATGTAAACACTGGTGGGACTCTAATATCGAGTGGATCACAATTGTATCCTCCTCCTTATTACTCACCAATTGGTACAGTAAGGGTAAATACTATAAATGGTCCAGCAATCAGCGGCGCTTTTGTGAATAACACGAGCCAAGGTTTCGTAATTGGAAACTTTGGAGCTCGTAATGACTCAACAGCATTCGTTGGTGGTTCTGATGGCGATGTCATGGAATGGCGCGCCTATTACCATGATCTTAGTATTCCATAATAATTTTCATAGTAGAGGGGGATTTTCCCCCTCTATTTTTGAGGTTTAATGACATCAGTTGGCACAGTAGTTTCATATCCGATACCTCCATATTGTATCGCCCTTCCGATACAAGCATTCTACCAGCCTGGAGTTTTTGTGATATCGGCAATGACTTTTGGCCAAACTACAACGGTCACAACATCTATTGATCAAAATTATGTCATAGGCCAGCTCGTTAGACTCGATATACCGCCTGGATTTGGAGCAAGACAGCTTAATCAGCAGACAGGATACGTCATTAGTATTCCGGCAGCTAATCAAGTTGTCTTAACTATAAACTCTTTCAATGTCGATGCATTTCAAACGTCTACACAAATAACAAAACCGCAAATAGTTGCGATAGGAGATGCTCTATCTGGAGCAATAAATACCCAGGGCAGGTTGAATAATGCAACAGTCATCCCTGGCAGTTTTATAAATATTGGGTAATTTTTATAGAGGAAAAAATGACCGGAAAAACAAAAGTACAAGAAAAAGAAATCGATAAATTGCAAAAGCAATTAGATACATACGACGAAAACATCAAATCATTGACGTTAGATCGTATGAATGAGGCTCCTAAAGAAGAATCTGCTCCTGTGGAACTTTCTCAAAAGCAGATTGAAAAAGCTGGAGAGGTGTACATAAAGCCAACTCGCTGGATTGCTGATGGGCAGAAATTTAACAAAGATTACGAAAAACAATGGGAATTTGCAAAAGAATATGTGAAATGCATTCCGGTGCATAATGAACTCAAAGGCGACAGGATTGAGATGTGGACGCATCCTTTTGGCGGAAAAGGCGCCGAATTCTGGGAAATTCCTACAGACAAGCCCGTAATGGTGCCACGATATGTAGCAGAGCAGTTGACCAAATGCCGATATCACAGGCTTAAGATGGACCAAGGAGTAACTCAAGGCGCAGGAAGCGTTGGTCAGTTTTACGGGGCAATGATTGTGGATACTACCATAAATCGTTTGGATGCTCAGCCAGTAAATAACAGTAAATCAATCTTTATGGGAGCTGCAGCTTGAATCTCTTAAGTGATATCATAACCTATGTGCGGCGGATAATCAAAAGCCCATCAAATGCACTCATCACAGATGCATTGATCATTGATTATGTGAATAGATTCTGGATTATGGATGTTGATGCCAGGATTCAGTTGTTTGATCTAAAAACGAAATATCAGTTTCAGACACAGCCTGGATATGATCAGTATAACATGCCTCTATATGATATACAATCGGAACCAGGTGGCACTATTAATTACTACCCAGTTTATCAAGGGTTTCTTAGTCCTGCTTATGTTAATGGCGTTCAAGTGTCTTTTCATACTGAAAAGAACACGTTTTTCAATATATGGCCAAATGTTGTACAGCAAATGAATGTTGTAAAAGTTGGAAATGGAGGCGCCAGTTATAGCTTTACTTTTCCTATTTCTCCAAATAATCAATTACCATTGAACACACCTTTGCAATATATTTTGAGAGGTCATGTTGATGTTTCTGGAATCATATCACTAACAACAGTGCCAAATTATTCTCAATTTGCTGATCCTCCTATTGTAACTGATCTTGAAGCTCAATTCAGTATACCTGGGTGTCCTGTAGCAAATCAGTTTCCGGCTGTCTATATTACCTCTATAGGTGCTGATGGGTCTAGCATTGTTGTTTGTGATAGCGGACAATTTTTATCTGGAAATCAGAATTATGGATTGCTAATGAATCAGGGTAAGTATCCTAATGGAAATTCAATCCTTGGAACATACTCGACAACTCAAAACACCATTAATTACTTCACTGGAGAGGTTAATGTAACTTTTCCTCAAGCAGTGCCTGCAGGAGTTAATATCAATGCCCAATGCTTATTATTTCAATCTGGGTTGCCTCGTGGAATATTATTTAATAACAACATTCTTACATTTCGAAGCCCTCCAGATAAGCAGTACCTTGTTGAGTTAGATGCATATCTTTCTCCAGCAGGTTATTTAGCCACTAATGAAGGAATAAAATTCGCTTACATGTCTGAATACATAGCTCGTGGTGCTGCTAGAAAGATTCTTTCAGATACTGGTGACATTGAACAATTCAACTTCTATGAACCTTTGTTTAGAGAACAAGAGCAACTCGTATGGAAAAGAAGTCAAAGGCAATTCACAGCATCAAGAACACAGACAATATATTCACAAGGCACAAATCAAGGTCAATTTGGTTTTAACAATAGCGGCGGAACCTTTTAAGGAGTTTTCATGCCTTCAATAACATATAACCTTAATATTCCTAACCCTCCTAATAGTCCTTCTTCTGATGTTCCTAATATGCAAACGAATACTAATTCTATAAATACTTTAGTGAATGTAGACCATTACACGTTTTCTAGTGCTTCTCCATCTGCTGGTACACATAAAAAAGTATCATTAGCAAATATTTCTAATCCTGGAGTGCCTGTAGGTTCTAATGGGGTGTTTTTCTCTAAATTAGCCACTAGTTCATGGCCATTTTGGCAAAACGCAAACAGTGTTTATCAGATGATGGGAGCAAATGCCAATGCCGATGCTGCTACAGCATCTTTTTCTGGGTTTGGAGCATTTGGAACAGTTACTGCAAATTATGCTCAATCTGCTGGATGGACATTTTTACCCGGTGGAATGCTTCTTCAATATGGTTCTGTAACATCTACACTTGGAACACCACAGATTTCTCCAAGCACAATTGCAGTGACATTTCCTGTTGTATATTCCACAGCAAATATTGTTGTTTCAATAACACCTATTTGTAAAGCTGCTGGAACCTCTGATATCCATGTTGCATCTCTTAAATCAGGAACTGTAGCAACAAGTGGATTCACATGCAATTATGACAGCAGCACAACGGCATATGTTGGATTTACTTGGACGGCTATAGGTAAATAATGGGTGAAAAACTAATCGTTGGCCCTTTCAACAGAGGTCTAAGAAATGATAGGCCTGCATTCATGATCGACAATGAATCTTTTCCTATTCTAATAAATGCCTATCAATGGCGTGGAAGAGTAAAAAGGAAAAGAGGCACACAGTTTCTAACTAGATTATCTAGATATTTAGGAACAACGGATGGTGCTGGAAATCTTGCTCCAACAATTTTACCTGTACCAATTGCTACTGGAATATCTTCTTTTGTGGTTGGAGTAGATATTTTCACTGATCCAGGAACTACTGCAGATCCTGCTGTTCAAACATTGTTGAGTAATAACATTGCTGCAACAGCTACACTAAATCGTGTCACAGGTCTTTTAACAATCACAGGCTCTCAAGCCAACACTGCTGTTTTATATCAACCTTCATTGCCTGTAATGGGTCTAGAAGAACTTGTTTTACCAGGAATGGAATTCCCTGGAACATTAGCCTTTGATACAACATATGCTTATAATATAAGCCAAGATTTTCCATATCCGACAAATGATGTGAGCTTTTACAAAAATCCTGCAGCAGATGCAACAACTATGCCAGGATATGTACCTAAGGTTACATGGACTAGAACATGGTGGAATGGAGAGGATTATCAGCAATTTTGGACAGTGAATTATCAAGGAGCACTGTGGGCCACAAATGGGATAACAGTTCCATTTACAGTTACAAACATAGGAATGCAATACAATTTTGTTACAAATGTTACTATAAATGCTATAGGTCCACCGGCTATTGCAACATTCACAATACTTTCTCATGGATTAGTTCAAGGTGACTTTCTTTTTTTTAACGAATTTGATCCAGCTATTGTGACAGGATTAAATTTTCAAACTGGATATGTTATTTTAAGAAATAATGCAAATAGTGTAACGGTTGAATTTCCATTTGCAACTCTTGGTGGACCTGGAGGTGCTACATCAACGGGAATTGCTCAATATCTTACAAATAGATCTGATACAACAAAAGATGGTATCAGGTGGTATGATGGAGATCCTACTAATGGAAGTCCAACTGCTCCTTCTTTTATACAAGGACATGGATGGGTAAATTTTGCGCCTCCCTTATCTCAAAATCCTTTTTCTATATCTGATTTGCCTCCTGCTCAATATTATCTTGTAGGGGCAAGAATGATTGTTCCTTTCAAGGACAGGTTATTGTTCTTTGGTCCTGTAGTTCAGACATCAGCAGCAGGTAGTCAAAAATATCTTCCAGATGCAGTGATTTATAGTCAAAATGGTACTCCTTACTACACAGCTTCTTATACAAATACTCCAAATGCTGCATTAGATACTCCTGCATCATCTTCGAACGTATTTCATCCTCTTTTGGTTCCAGATAATCAAACAGCTACATCCACAGCGTATTTTGAAGATCAAACCGGATTTGGAGGTTTCATACAAGCTGGTGTGGAAAGAGCTATCACCACTGTTTCCTCTAACGAAGATGCTTTGATAGTGGGTTTTGATTCCAACTTGCAGACTAGGTTGATTTATTCAGGAAATGATATAGTTCCATTCAATTTTTATGTGATCAACTCCGAACTTGGTTCTGCAAGCACATTTTCTATTGTAAATCTAGATCATGGTGTTATCACAAAGGGAAATAGAGGATATATCATTACTTCACAAACAGAAGTGAGTAGGATAGATCTAGAGATACCTGATGAGGTGTTTGAGACTAAATTAAGCGAGAATGGTAACGAAAGGGTATGCTCTCAAAGGGATTTCATAAATGAGTGGATATATTTTACCTATCCAAGCAATCTTTTTGACTACAAATTTCCTACAAAGACTCTACAATATAACTATAGGGATAATTCTTGGGCCACTTTCTATGAGACATATACAACTTATGGATCTTTCAGGAAGCATACAGGATTGTCTTGGGCTATAGCAGGTCAACAATATGAAGATTGGGATGACTGGACTGATTCTTGGGATGCAGGAGAAAATTCAGTTGATCAGCCTGTTGTAATTGCAGGAAACCAACAAGGATTTGTGATAGTCAGGGCTATTGGAACAGGTGAAGAAGAATCACTTACCATTCAAAATGTAAACGGTTTAACAATTACAAGTCCCAATCATTCATTGAATTCAGGCGATTTTATTGTAATCAAAGAGGCTCAAGGGACCCTTACATCATCAATCAACTTAATTCCTTTCCAAATTACTGTAATAGACGATGACTCATTTATTGTAGGTGTTGATTTTACTGGTTTGACATATCTTGGAGGCGGTTTAATCACTAGATTTTATGTACCATTGATTCAGACAAAACAGTTTCCATTAGCTTGGGAATTGGCTAGAAAAACAAGAATCGGTCCACAGCAGTATCTTTTTACAACAACAGATAATAGTCAAATAACTCTGCAAATATATCTTAGCCAAAACCAAGAAAGCCCTTACAATATAGCTTTGATAGCTCCAGATGCAAGTTCAGATAATGCATTGGTTTATAGTCAAGTTATTTACACATGTCCTGAGAGCACAAATCTTGGTCTTACACCTTTTAATTCTAATCTACAAACTCCCACAGCAATACAACAAGCGCAAATATGGCATAGAATGAATACGTCGCTTATAGGCGACACTGTTCAACTTGGATTTACATTGAGTCGAGACCAGATGCTCGATCCTGACTTTCTATTTCAAATAGATGAAATAGAGTTGCATGGATTTATCATAGATGTTCAACCAAGCCAGTTACTTGTATGAATATTATTAACTCAGGAGCATTCCTACGAACATCAAGAGAGTTTCCATATGATGCAGAAAAATTAAATCTTCAGATTAACAAAAGTTGGATAGACATTGCCAATGCTGTTAACCAAAGGATTAATGGAACTTACCTTATAAATGGTGCGGCTGTAACGGGTGAAGAATGGTTTTTCAACGAGAACAAGAAACAGCAAAGTTTACGAAAATTATACAAGTTCACTACATCAGGAAATATTCCTCACAACATATTTTCAACGATATCAATGGTTTCACCAAGATCTTACGGAACATATCTTTCTACAAATGGAAATTGGTATGGAGTGATTTATTCCAGTAACACAGTAGCAATAGCTAATCTTGTTACTTTTTATGTAACACCTAGTGTTGGAACAACTTCAGGAAATATTGTGATTCTTGCAGGAGCTGGTGCACCTGCAATATCTACTGGTTTGATAGATTTAGAATGGATCAGTGACCCATAATAATTTTTTTGATAAAAGAATGTAAAGCGGCTTTACATTGGGAGAACTTATGAATTCAATGAATGGATCAACAGGCGTAGCAGGACCTACTGGAAAAATAGGAAATAAGATTCCCAAAGGGTACAAATCCGGTCAAATGCAACAGTTCACTCCTGAACAAATGAAGCTTTTTAGTGAAATGTTTGGTTTGGTAAGTCCTGAAAGTTATCTTTCAAAACTATCTGGTGGAGATGAATCAACATTCCAAGAAATGGAAGCACCAGCATTAAGACAATTTAGTGAACTTCAAGGAAATATAGCCTCTAGATTCAGTGGTATGGGAGGACTTGGAGCTAGAAAAAGTAGCGGATTCCAAAACACAATGAACTCAGCTGCATCCAATTTCGCACAAGATCTAGCAGGACGTCGCCAGGAATTGCAAAGACAAGCTCTTTCAGATATGATGGGAATAAGCAATAGTTTACTGGGACAAAGGCCTTATGAGCAATTCCTTTATGAAAAACAGAAAAAGCCAGGATTTTGGGATAAATTTGGAGGAATTGCAGGTGGAACTTTGGGGGCCATTGGCGGTGGAATTGCTGGTGGTCCAGCAGGAGCTTTAGGTGGCGCTCAAATGGGTTATAGTCTTGGTAATTCCTTATCTGGAAAAGGATCTCAAGGTGGTGGATTTGGAACAATGGATTTTTCAGGATTAGGAGTTCCTTCACAATGGGGATCAATGTCAAAAGGCGGCGGAACATATCCTGGAATGGGATCAGCATGGCAATAACTTAAGAGGTTATATGGTTCAAATACTTCCAACACAACCACGTAGACCATCTACAGCAGAAAGATTTTCTGATGCTTTAGGAACTGGATTACAAGGTTTGGGTCAAAGATCTCAACAACGCCAGCAGATGCAAGCAATGCAAGAAATGGGAGTAGATCCTGCTATCTTATCTCTTCCGCAAGAAGCTCAAGCAGCTTATTTTAAGAATAAATTCTCTCCTGAAAAACAAATGACGCCTCTTCAACAATCTCAACAGGCGCTAAATGAAGAAAGGTTGAATGCTTTAAAACAGCAACAGGATGTTTATAAAAACCTGTTTGGTGGAGGTCAACAACAATCCCCACAACAAGGTTTTGATCAAATGCCTGAAGAAGGTGGTTTTGAACCACAAGGACAAGGATTTGATTTGAAAAGTATCCCCAAGGAAAAGCTTAGACAGGGTGCAGCGTTTGCTGGTCAACCTGGAGAGATGGGTGTCGTTGGGAACATGTTTAAAGCTGAACTTGAAAGACAGGAAAAGGAAGAGGGTAGATCATTTGAAAGAGAAAAGATGAGCAGAAAAGAAGAATCAGAAATATCAAAACCTATTTTACTGGAATTGAATCAGGCTAGAAAAAATATACCTCTTCAAGAACAAGCAATAGAAGATATAGAAAATGCATCTCCTGATGTAGGTGCATTAGATTTTATAGCTGATGTGACAGGTTTTGAGCCTTTAAGATCATCTTCTGGAGCTAAATTGAAAACAGCAATAAAGGACTTTTTTCTTTCTGATCTTACTAGGGCTGGTGCACGCCCAAACATGTGGATAGAACAACAATTGGCTGATGCCTTACCAAAAATTGGAAGATCGAAAGAAGCTAACTTGATTACTGCTGCTGGAATGAGATTTAAAGTTGATTTGGCAAAAAAAAGAATTGAAACTATAGATAATCTTGCTGAACAAGATAGGGAAAAATTTGGTTATGTTAGAGGTGACATAGATTCAAGGGCATCTAAAGAAATGAAAAAATTTGTTATTGATAGACAAAAGAAACTCAAAGAAGATATCGAAGGTATAAAATCAAAAAAAGAATTGTCTGTTGATATTGTTGATCGTTATTTAGAAAAATCAGATAATGACTTTGAAAAAGCAGCTGAAATGGCAAAGAAAGATGGATATATATGGTAGAAAATCCATTTCAACAACGACTACAAGAAAAAGAAAACATCCTCCAAAGCAAAAATCCTTTTGAAACCCGTTCAAAAGAGAAAAAGTCTTTTGAATCCCAATATCAAACTTCTGAAGAAACGGAAAAGGATATAGAAAGAGCACAGGCTCAATTTACTTCTAGAGGATTAGAAGCAGTAGCAGGTCTTCCTGGTGATCTTGTGAATTTTGTTGGTGGATTGTTTGGTTTTGAACCGGGTGCACCAGGATCGCAAGAATTAAGGCAATTTAGTGAGGATTTATCTCAAGGATATACATCTCCACAAAATGATCTAGAAGAAAAAGTTGGTGAAACACTTCAAGATATGACTCTTTTTGCTCTTCCTGGAGCCAAACATTATAGTTTTGCAAGGAATATTGGAATTCCCATTGTCGCTAATTTAGCTAAAGAGGGTGTAAAGTATCTTAGTCCAGGAGAAAAAAAGGAATCAGCAGCAAAAGTTGGTTCCATGGTTGTTTTAGATCTTCTTTCACATAGAAGAAACTTAGGAACTGCTAAAGAATTTGCTTCCAGCTTATTTCAAAAAGCCGATGAAGCTATTCCAAAAGGATTATCAATCAAAGCTTCAAATCTTAAAAGTTCTATCGGTAACCTTGAAAAATCATTGGAGAAAGGTGGCTCTAGACCAGATACAGCGGAAGCTTTACAAAAAATTAAAGAAATACGAGAAGAAATCACAGATAAAGGTTTTATCGATCTGAAAAATCTTGTGGCTTATAGACCTTCAATAAATAGTTGGATAGATAAGTTTAAAGGATTTGATGTACAAGTACCTGATAAAATTCGAAGAAAGATTATTCATAATCTTCAAGATGTAAAGAGAGAAGTAATAAAAGCTGCAGAAGAGTATGGAGAAAAATATAATCCAGAATATTTAAATCTTAGCAGATCTGCTAATGAAGCATATGCAGCAATTGAGGGTAGCAACAAAATAGCAAACTTTATACAAAAAACAGCTTCCTCAAAAATCAAAAGCAAGTTTTTACAATCTTTGCTTGGTTTGACAGCAGCAGGCTCATTAGGGGGCGCATCTTCTTTGGGTGGTTTAACTTTAGGAGGAACTGCAGGAATTGGATCTGCTTTAGCATATAAAGCTTTTAAAACCATTTTAAGGAGTAAAAGCCCAACATTAAGAAAACATTATTTTGATATTCTTGAGGGTGCATCAAAAGGCAATACTCCTCAGGTTTTACATAATGTAAAATTTTTGGATGACATCTTCAAAGAAATGGAAAAAACCGGGGAACTCAGTCAGGAAGCATAAGACCTACTAAACAATATACAATTCCAAAAATTATAATATAGTGCATCTCACTCCCCTAAAATCTCTTCGATCGTCCAAGGGCATTCTAGTTCAAACTTTCTAAGTTCTATTTTTGTTTGTTTAGATGCATGTCTTCTAGCTTTCTTAAAAACTTTATCAATAACTTTATTTGGATGTGAATGTAAACTTGGACTTAGCTCTATTAAGCCTTCAATCTGAACTCTAGCATTATCAATAGAATCTTTCCAAGATTTAGAATTATAGTCTGGCTGATATTTTTGTTTAAGCATATGAATTAAAATTATTAATAAGTGACTTTCAATGGCTCCAGGATTAGAATTTCCCAAGTCTTTCATCTCCTCTATCAAATTTCTTATATCCAAGTTGTTGAAATCTTTAACTTTCAACATATGAATCTGATCACCAATCCAAGCCTGAAAATCTGTTTGATATAAAGTATTCATTCTTTTTTTCCTAAGTTTCACAATCATTATGCATCATAACACATTAAATATGTAAGACTTAATCTTTTTTTGATCTCTTTTCAATTATTTTTTCTATATATTCATCAAGATCAAACTTAGCCATTCTTCCGATCTCGCAATATGGTATGCGATAGATTGATTTCTTTCCAGATCCAATACGGAAGGCGTTGATCCTGCCAGACTTAATCGATCTTCTGATCGTATTCTCATGTACACCAAGTTTCTTGGAAAACTCCTTTATAGAGAAAAATCCAAGTTCGTATTCATTAACCATATCTGACCAAGTTTAACCATTTTTGTGAAAGGTGTTCAGTATTGGTTAAAACATATATTTAACATAATTACAATAAATTTTATTTGATTTATCTTTCGATCAAATATTAAATAAGGAGTGAAATATGCCTCTAGCATACGGTATAGGTGGTCTAATAAGTGTTCCTCAAGGTGCTGTAACCGGGAATGGTGTTCCTCCTGCAAGTTTTAAAGGTCAATTAGGTCAGCAGTATTTCGATATATCACAGTCGCCTCCTGTTGAATATATTTTTAACGGCGTAACTTGGTTACCAGGTGGTGATACTCCCGCAACAACTTCAACATTCGGTAGCGTTCAACTTGCAACACTTTCTCAATTGCAAAATGGTAATGCTCCGGCCGGAGCCATTGTACCTTTATCAAATGATGTAGCTACAGTGATTGCTGGGGTAGTAGCAGGAGCTGGAGTTCCAGCAACAACAGCACAACAAGGTTTTGTTTTTCTTGAAACTGATGCTAACGCTGTTCTTGGTACTGCTCCTAATGCTAACACAGCATTACAACCAAGTAACTTAGCAGCAGTATTTGCTGCTCCCCCAGCGGGAGGATTTGGTAGTGGTACACCTAGACCTGTAGCTGCTACAACATTAAATGCTACAGGATTAGCAGCCTTTGCAGGAGCAGCAACTGTCGGAACTACATTAGGAGTAACTGGTGCAACTACACTAGCAGCACTTTCTGCTACTTCTGGAGCCTTCTCAACAACTTTGAATGTCACGGGTGCATCTACGATTGCAGCACTTTCTGCTACTTCTGGTACATTTTCGACCACATTAGGAGTAACGGGTGCTTCTACATTAGCAGCCTTAAGTGCAACATCAGGAACGTTTAGTACAACTTTAGGTGTAACTGGTGCATCAACGTTTAGCTCCGGTACCTTTAGTACCACATTGGGTGTGACTGGACTGGCATCATTAACAACACTTGCAGTTTCTTCTACTTCGACCTTTACAGGTCTAGCAACATTTAATGGTGGAATCACTCTTGGTGGTGGAACTTTAACTGTTGGTGCTTTAACAGCAGTGGGAACTGTTCAACTAAATGCCTCTGGAGCATCTGCTACAACCATTGCAACGGGTGGAACAGGAACCCTTGCTTTAGGAAACGCAACCGGAAATACTGTATTAACAGGTGCGCTCACCATTTCTACAACTCTCGGAGTGACTGGGCTTACTACTCTTGCCGCATTAACTCAAGTCGGAACCACGCTAATTAATGCTTCCGGAGCAGCAACAACTTCGATTGCAACCGGTGGAACTGGCGCACTTAACTTAGGTAACGCAACTGGAAATACAGCATTGACTGGTGCTTTAACCATTAGTACCACACTTGGTGTAACAGGTTTAACGACATTAGCTGCCCATACAGCAGTTGGAACAGCGAATATTAACGCCTCTGGAGCAGCAACTACAAATATAGCTACAGGAGGTACTGGTGCATTAAATATTGGTAATGCAACTGGAAATACGGCTCTAACAGGTGCGTTGACAATAAGCACAACTCTTGGTGTGACTGGCTTGACAACACTAGCGGCTCTTACACAAGTAGGTACTGCTAATATTAATAACTCTGGAGCAGCTACTACAAACATTGGTGTAAGTGGAACAGGAGCTGTAAATATCGGTAACTCAACTGGAAACACAAGTATTTCTGGCGGTCATTTATCAATTTTGGGATCTGGTAAAACACTACTTGTAAATGGTGGTGCAGTTACTGACTTCATTGGTACAGGAGTTCTTACAGCTGGAACACAGACAATTGCAAATACAAATATCGCAACTGGTGATGTAATTGTCCTTACAAGATTAACCGTCGCGGCTTCCACCACACTTGGAGAACTTACTTATACAATTTCTAATGGAGCAAGCTTTACAGTCACAAGTGTTATATTGGGAACCCCCGGGTCGACCCAGACTGGCGACGTATCTACTTACGCATACTTTATTGTTAGACCTACATAATTATGTACCTAAAATTCCCTCTACGGTATTTAGTCCTTAGAGGGAATTAAAACTTTAAATTTACAGGTCAACCATGATTAAAAACTTCTCCCATATACATGCAAAAATCGAAGATAAAGATTTTTATTTCAATCTGGAACATGGTACGAATTTCATTCAAATAAAAGAAGCATTGTTTCAGTTTCAAAAAATAATTGGTTTACATGAAGATCAAGCTAGATCTCAACAAGAACAATTGGAATCTGAAAAGAAATCTATCGAAGATAATAAACCCCAAGAAGTGGTGGAATAATGGCTTATTCAAATAGAGTTGCCTGGGAAACATTAAGAAGCGTGGATTCAGCCACCTTGGCAGGAGTTTACGTGAATCTGGGGACTCCTTTACTCCATCCGTCATATATCTGCAAGTTAGTAAATAACTCAAATGTTCTTGTCACTATTTCTATAGATGGAATAAATGACATGGATGTTGCTCCAGCAAATTCTTTTTGGCTTTATGATGAAGGAAAGGTTGGCAGAGATAGTGCTTTTCCAGCGCTTCCAGAAGGTACCCAAATAATGATCAAAGGCGCGGCTGGTGTGGGATTGGTCTATCTTGTTTCACAATTTATAATTAACGTTTAGAGGTTACCTTGAGCCAAGCAGGAATTGTAAATATAGCAGGTGGTGGAGGCGGTGGCTCACCCGTTCAAACTCTAACAGGAGATACAGGAGGAGCAGTTCCACCAACAGCAAATAATATATTTGTCATTGGGGGATCTTCTGTAGCTAATAATACTAATGGAATAACAGTTGCCGGAAATGCCGGCACAAGCACAGAAGTTTTCACACTTACAAATAGAATAAGTGTTTCATCAACAACAAGTGATGGATTAGGTCAAACGCAAGATGTCACATTGATGACACCATCAAATGGCACTTCGATTTCTTTTCGATTATTAGTAACAGGATATGACGCAATTAACAACGAAACTGCTGGTGGAGAGCTTATTGGTTTATCAAGGTCTGCAGCAGGAAGTTTAGACGTTATTGGAACTAACGACACTTTTGATGAATCTGATGCAGGATTAAATGCAGTTGACTGGGATGTTATTGATATAGCAAGTCCAATTTTGCAAGTTAGATTCGTTGGAATTGCAGGACGTACGATTAATTGGCGTGCATTATTTGATTATACACAAGCACCTTAAGAGGTTTTATGGCGGGTTTCGAAAATGACGTGGGGGTGATGAAAAACCTCAATTTCGATGAAGCGGCAGCAAAACCTCATTTGGGAATCATAAATGCTGCTGGAAAATTACCTATTGGAACCGGAAATTCTTTTCCAACTCCTGAAATTCTAGGAGGTTCAATAACTTCTCCTGGAGGAACTATAACAGTTGGGTATTCTTCTCCAAATATCACACTAGTCGCAGGATCTACAGTTCCTACAACTTTCACAACAGATTCAGGAAATGCAATACCTGCCGGAAATATTTTAAAT
>Ga0137409_10002850_pt1 | contig 18390 bp, 15 predicted proteins | sample CZODoug1_16funga_FD_122059 | JGI IMG/M metagenome (GOLD analysis project Ga0137409, IMG submission 122059) | Vadose zone soil fungal communities from Angelo Coast Range Reserve, California, USA - CZODoug1_16fungal (Hybrid Assembly) | ecosystem: Environmental > Terrestrial > Soil > Vadose zone... | reverse complement strand
ACAGTCACCCCTTTCACCGGCTCCTCCTTCACCAAAATAAATTGATGCCGCTCGCTGCGGTATGCTACGCTTTTTATGGACTGTCCGGCCACTCCCTCCACAGCCTTGACAACCGGATCGCCGCGTTTTACAGCCCCTCGAACGTTACATGAACATCCGCTCCCTGTTTAGTTTGTTCTCCTCCGATCTCGCCATCGATCTGGGCACGGCCAACACGCTTGTCTTCGCGAAGGGAAAAGGGATCGTGGTGAACGAACCCTCCATCGTCGCGATTAACAAGACCAATGGCGAAGTTGAGGCGGTCGGCAAAGAGGCCAAGGAAATGCTGGGCCGCACGCCCGGCAACATCGTGGCTATCAAGCCGATGAAGGACGGTGTGATCGCCGACTTCAAAGTCACCGAGAAGATGTTGAATTATTTCATTCAGAAAGCCCACAACCGCAAGATGCTGGTGCATCCGCGAATCGTGATCGGCGTGCCCTCGGAAATTACACAGGTGGAAAAGCGAGCGGTCATGGACTCCGCTTATCGCGCAAAAGCCAGCGAGGTCTATCTGGTGGAGCAGGCCATGGTGGCCGCGATCGGCGCCGGCCTGCCGATTACAGAACCAAGCGGCAACATGGTCGTCGATATCGGCGGCGGTACGACTGACATTGCAGTCATTTCTCTCAGCGGCATTGTGTATTCGCGTTCCGTGCGGATGGCGGGTAATCAGATGGACGAAGCCATCATGAATTACCTCAAGCGGAAATATAACCTGCTGGTGGGCGAGCGAACCGCTGAGCAGATCAAGATGGAAATTGGATCGGCCTATCCGCTGGACAAGCCGCTGACCATGGAGATCAAGGGTCGTAACCTGATTGAAGGCGTGCCGAAAACAATCACCGTCGACGACAGCGAAATCCGCGAAGCGCTCAGCGAGTGTGTATCGACGATCATGAATGCTGTTCGCGTTGCCCTGGAACGCACGCCGCCGGAACTTTCAGCCGACATCAGCGACCGCGGCATCGTCCTGACCGGAGGCGGCGCGCTGATCAAGAACCTCGATAAACGCATCCGCGAAGAAACCGGGCTGCCCGTGTCGATCGCCGACGACCCTCTGTGCAGCGTAGTGCTGGGCACAGGCAAGATGCTCAGCGACTTCAAGCTGTTGCGGAAAATTTCGATCGAGTAGGGCCGCGAGCTGCGAGCTGCGAGCGAGCAAATGCAGATCCCTCGCTCCGCTCGGGATGACAAAACCTGGAGATGCCGGGTTCACCTCAACCCTGAGAACCGAGAACTGAGAACTGTTTTATGGAAACTGTCCTCGGCCGCTATAAGAATCTGATCGTGCTGGTCGGAGTGTTATTCGTCCAGGTGCTCGGGCTCGCCGTGCAGGTGAAGCGTACGACCGACACCGACTCCAGCCGTCTGATTCGAATCTGGGCCGTAGGCGCGATTTCTCCGCTTGAGAAAGCTCTGGTCTGGACGCAAACCTCTACCGGCAATCTCTGGCACAACTATCTCTATATGCGCGGCGTGCGCGCGGAAAACCGCGACCTCAAACTACAAATTGAACAGATGCGCATCGAACAGGTGCGCATGAGTCAGGACGCCGACCAGGCGCGCCGGTTGCAGGCTCTGCTGGCTTTCAAGGAACAATTCATTTCACAGACGATGGCCGCCCAGGTTATCGGATCGACCGGCAGTGAACAGTCCCGCGCCGTCTATCTGGACAAGGGCGAGAAGGACGGCATCAAGGCCGATATGGCGGTGATTACGGCCGACGGCGTCGTGGGCAAGGTATTGCACGCTTACCGCTCCACCTCGCTGGTGTTGCTGATCAGCGACCAGACCAGCGGCGTGGGCGCGATCCTGGAGAAGTCGCGTTTGCAAGGAATTCTTCGCGGCCTGCCGTCCGGGGAAATCGGTCTCGAAAGAGTGATGAGCGACGAACAGGTGCCGGCCGGAGAATTAGTTCTTACCAGCGGCGGCGACCGCATCTTTCCCAAAGGCCTGCCGATTGGCCGAGTTACGCGGGTCTCACCGGGCAGCGACCTTTTTCTTAACGTACAAGTGAAGCCCACCGCCAACCTCAGCAAACTGGAAGAAGTCCTGATCGTGACCAAAGTGGACGAGCGGCAAGCCACCCCCGATCAGACCGTATCTTTGCGCGCCGCCGACGTTCTAGCCGAGCGTCTGCCCACCGTGCCGCCCAAGCCCGCCGAGGCATCGAGTACGCCCGCGACCGGCGCTGCTCTACAGACGGGAACAGTCGTGGAAGGCAAGCAGGCGCAGCCCAAACCAAAAGCTCCCGCGCCGCCGCCTAGCGGTGCTGCTGTCGCGGTTCCGGTGCCGCGCAAGGTGGTTAAACAAGCGCCCCCCAGCGGAACGGTTGATCCCGTGACGACTGGAAGTGCTAAAGAGCCATCTCAGGAAGCCGTCAAGCCCGCCGACGAACCCAAGCCCCAGCCTCCGCCACAGGATCCTCCCCAATAACGTGGCCCTTACCTATACATCCGGCGAGCAGGTCGAGGTCTACCGCTTCGGTATCCCCGCGACCGTCCTCATCCCGCTGATGGCGGTGTTTCTGCAAGCATGGGTACCGGTGCGGCTTCCGTTCTTCTCGATCTTCGATCTCCCGCTGCTGGTTACGATCAGTTTTGCCATGGCGCGGCGCAGCCAGGTTGCGGGCATCTTTACCGGAGCACTGATCGGATTATTTCAGGACGCCCTCACGGGTCAGCACATCGGCCTGTACGGGATTTCGAAAACCGTCGTCGGATTCGGCGCGTCTTCGCTGGGCATTAAGTTGGACGTGGAAAACGCCGGCGCGCGCCTGTTACTGACTCTGGTCTTTTACGTCGTGCACGAAGTTGTCTACTTTACGATTGCCCGCGGGTTAGTCAGCCTGCACCTGGCGTGGAGTTGGCAGCACGAACTGGGATCGGCAGTCGCGAACGCGGTTTTGGGAGTGCTGCTCTACGCGCTGCTAGACCGGTTGAAGCAAAGAACGTAGCGCCGCGAGGAAGCTCTCGGGACAGCCGGCAGCGTGCCGAGCTACAGTTGGAATTCACCCCGCTACCCACAGCGCAATCCCGTATGCCAGCACGGCTGCTACAAGCGTGCTGATGAAATTCACCATTTCGTTGTTCATCCTGCCACGGCGTTGAACAGTTGCTCCTAGAACACTATCGGCAAACATCCCGACGAATCCCGCGATCACTGGAATCCAGAGTTGGGAACGAGGAATCATTTCGCCCGTCGCCGCGACACACGCTATGACTGCGCCTGCTACCGTACCGGCGATGGTGCCGGAAATTGTAATCCCGCCGTCGGTCCCGGCTGACACCGGCTTCCAGGTTGTGATCAGGACGGCCGTTTGGCTGCCGGTCTGACCGATCTCACTAGCTACGGTGTCTGTGGCAGCTTCCGCGAGCGCGGCTGCGGTCGCAAAGAGCCAGGCGCGATTGCCAGTCATGCCGAAAGCCGCCGATCCGAAGGCAGGCACAGCGAGGTTGGCCAGTACCTGCCAGGCATTTCGTCCATCCCCGCGCTCGGCGATCCCCAGGTCCTGCTTTCGCCGATATCCGAAGCGAGTGGAGATCCAGGTCAACACAAACAACGCCGCCAACGCCGCGAAGCCCGGCGGCCCAGCGCCCACAAAGAGCAGGAAACAGGCCATGCCCCCCGCGATCATTCCAGACCGGTCCACGCCACGCAAGGCGCGCGCCAACAAGGCGAAGCCAACCGTCACTGCGCCGGCGACCGCCAACCGGCCCGGAGACGACGCCCAGCTATACGCCAGGAACCACTTCGGCATCCAAAACCTCCATAAGATCCGAAAAGTTGCGGTATCCGCGCCGCCATACTATATTTCGGGCTTGGGTGGGACGCACCGCTTCCTGTAGGGCTTGTCCTCTGGATTCTCCCCGTAATCTGTTGGCGGAGTCCCGACGACAGTAGGCTACACTTCTGTACGCTTGGCGGAATTTTGTTTTTAGTGCCCGTGCGGGACGGACACTCTTGTCCGTCGCTGTAGAAGTTGCTTTTGCCTTGTAGCGGTGAGAAGAATCAAAGGCGTCGGACAAGAGTGTCCGACCCACATGGCGATCTTAGTCTCTACACTGAATTCTTGGAGCTGAACAAATGGCGGCATCTGTCTGGTCTGGCTATCTGACGTTCGGACTCATCTCCATGCCGGTGCGTCTGTTCTCGGGCGCGCGCAGTAACGGCATCTCCTTCAATCAGCTTCATCGCACGGACCACCACCGGGTCAAACAGCAGCTCATTTGCCCGTTGGACAATCAGGTTCTGGACCGCTCCGAGATCGTCAAGGGCTATGAGTTCCGCAAAGACGAATACGTGATCATCGATCCGGAAGAGATCAAGAAGATCGAGCCCAAGACCGCCAAGACGATGGAGATCCTGGAATTCGTGAAGTCGAGCGAAGTGGATCCCGTGTATTTCGAATCCTCCTATTACATGATGCCGGAAGAGGCGGGCCGCCGTCCGTACGCGCTGCTTACCAAGGCGCTGGAGGAGAGCGAATTCGTCGCCATCGCCAAGCTCACCATGCATAACCGCGAGTACACGGTGTTCCTGCGTCCGCACAAAGGCGGGATGATGCTCCACACCATGTACTACAAAGAAGAAGTGAAGGAAGTCGAATCCTTTGGCGCTCCCGATGTCGAGATCAAAGACGCCGAACTCAAAGTCGCTCACCAACTCATCGAAGCCCTCGCCGGCGACTGGGACCCCGACAAATATCACGACACATTCCAGGAGAACCTGAAGAAACTCATCGAGACCAAGCTCGAAGGCGGCGAAGTGCAGGAAGTTGAGAAGCCGAAAAAACTGGCCCCGGTTATCGACCTGATGGCGGCGTTGAAAGAAAGTCTGGCGCAGACGAAGAAACCTTCGGCGTCGGAAAAGACCGAAGCACAGCCGAAAGCACGGCGCGGGCGTGGGTAGATCCGTCGTACAAGTTGACGATCTGCTGCGTCGGTGTCAAACGACAGGGGCAAGAGGAAGGTCGACGGAGTGGTAGCACGGTACCGCCTGGCCAAACGGAAGGTTGTCGCGTTCCGCGTCAGGAACATGTTTCCAGATCCGCACAGGCGGACAGGGTTCGATTGCTTCGCCGCTCGATGGCCCCTTGACACAATCTATAAACTCCTTCAATACCGAATCGGAGTTCTTCGCACGGATCAGACGGAATTTCTGGACTGACGGCTTCGTCGTTAGCCACTTTGGTGCGTCATTACATGGAAGAGAGAAGGGCACTAGGATGAATTCCGATTCAATGTCGCTTGGGTTTTGAACGTGAATGATCATCGACCAATAAGCATTTCCGTTCAAACACGTCAGGGCTTTGGCATACGCGACAATTCGCCCTGAGATAACTTCGACCTTTGCGGGAGGGGCAGAGAAAACCAAAAGACTGGTGCCGAAAATACTCAGCAGAAACGCGAAAAGTCTCGACTTCGAACGCTTCACGGGACGTAATTGTACTGGCTGGTTCGTCCCCTCCGCAAGCGGTTGCAGTACTCGGTAGCAGCGACAGTTCTCCCAATTTCCCCTTCCCCCGCCCTTCCCGCTACAATATCCGTTCCGTCTATCGGCGACCCTTTTTCAACGGAGTGCGAATGAAGCGGTTTCTGTGGCTGTTCGTGATTGTGGTTCTGTTCCTGATTTGTACGGGATGTGGCGACACTTTCCGGCCGGTGATTATCCCGAATCCTCCGAAATTCCCCGATCCACGGGCCAGCCATTCGATAGTGGCGATCAGCGACAACAACACCGACCCCTCGCAGAGTCCTCCGCAAAGCGATCGCGGCAGCATCATGTCGGTGGATGTTTCGGGCGATACCGTGGTCGGAGTGGCCGACGTCGGCCTGGCTCCGGTGCATGCCGTGCAGCAAACGGCGAGTCAAGTCCTGGTCGTGAATCACTCCGTTACAGGGGCGATTGGCGACTCGCTGACCAAGGTCACATTCTTCGGCACGCAGATTTCCGGCACTCCCACCACGATCAGCCTGCCGCCTAACTCGGCGCCGAATTTTGTGGCCAGTACGGAGTCGGGCACGGCCTATGTGACGTTGCCCAACTACTTCGATCCGAATCTAAAACAGATAGTGCCATCAGTGGCCGTGGTCAACACGTCTGCAAGTACGGTGGTGACCCTTCCCGTACAAGACAATCCAGTGGCTGTGGCCGAAACCCCGGATACCAGGAAGCTCTACGTTGCGAACCAGGGTTCGGGCACGATCAGCAACTTCAACACGAGTGACCGGACCGCCAGAAATCCGTCACCAATTGCGCTCAGTTCGCCTCCACTCTGGATCACCTCGCGCTCGGATAGCCAGCGTGTCTTTGTGCTGGAGTCGAACGGTACTCTTGCCGTGCTCGATACCACCTCGACTGCCGGGCCGGACACCGTGATTGAGACCTCAATCAGCGTGCCCGGCGCACTGTCGATGATCTATGACGGACATCTCAACCGCCTGTACATCCCAGGTGGAAGTCAGCTGTCCATCGTGGACGTTGCACAATCGGTGCCGCAGCTTCTGAAGAGCATCCCGATGCCGCAGGTTCCGGGTCTCCCTCCGGTCAACGCTGTTGCTGTCGGAGTCGCCGCCCTGCCGGATGGAAGCCGCGCGTATGTTGCGTCCGTGGGAACCCCGCAGCCCAGCCAGGTAAGTATTTCAGCAGTACAAGGGGACGGCGCAACCGCGACCTATACCTACACGTTGACAGGTGGGCATGATCTTACGAGGGGAATCATGGTGGCCGTGTCCGGCATTGATACGCCTGCCGGCTTCGACGGAACGTTCACAATTAAAGCCGTCTCTGGCAGCGCATGTGATCAGCCGACGCAGGTATGCACATTCCAGACTGCCAACACGACGATGGCTAACCAAACTACAGTCGCTGGCTTGGGATCGAGCGTCGTCGACAACCTGTTTCCGCAGGTGACTGTGATCAACACAGCGGGGAACACAGTCAAGACTACCGCTGGCATTGCGGGCTTCCCAGACGCGACTGTTGTGGGTTCTCCATACTTTGTTCCCGTGTGCACGTTCACCCGCTTCCGCTTCACAATGGCTGCGGGCGGCGACAGTTCCCGCGTGTATTTGGCGAGCTGCGATGGCGGCAACATCAATGTTGTCGACACGGCAACTGATACCTATCTGCTGAACTTGCCGGCTCCTGGAAGTACGCGCGCACCGATTCCTCCCAGCAACCAGCCGCCGCCGCAGAATCCAGTGTTTATGATTGCGGGCCCGTAGGGATAAATCTAGTTGGAAGTCTTAAAGCCTTCGAAAATTTCGTCGAACTAGTCGAATCTGTTGTTGTTGTCGCTCCGTATCAGGGCATGCCTTCAGGCATGCCAGAGATCGGGTACAACGAAGCGGCTTCAGCCGCGGGTATTTCGCAGTGGCTCCACTGCGCCTGAAGGCGCTATGCGCTCGGTTCGCCTGTTGGCATACCTCAGGCATGCCCTGATACGAATCTCTCGCTGTGACATTCGAAAATGCGGTGGCTAACAGCGAACAACGAAAGGCGAACGACTAGCTCCTCACCCCGCGACCGCATGCTCCGTCACGCTGGTCGGATGATAGCGCAGGGCTACGTTCATGAAGACGGTTCCCCTGGCAGTGTTGAAGCACATCACCAGAGCTTCGGTATCTTCACTGCTCTTGGTGCCGTGGTCGGAGGTGTGCAGGTGAGGAGGATGGACGCGGAAGTGGAATCCCTGATCGTTCAATGTGGTGACGGCGTTGCCAATAATCTGATTGGCGAGTTCGAAGACGGTCTCCCGCACCAGATCGTCGGTCTGAGGCAGTTCAGTGCCGGCCATGCAACTGGCGACTTTGACGGCTGTTTCCGGGGCGAGGTCGAAAATAATTCGCCCTTCGATTTCGCCCGTCAGACAGATTTCCGCGGCGATGCCGCGACGCCGGTAGGCATCTTCTTCCATGCTCAGATTTTCGACGGAGGTGGGCCCTTGCAGTCCCTGAGCCAGGACCGCATCCGCCGAGTTGATGAACGGCTGGATCAACTCCATGCGCATCCGGCTAGGCTCCTGCTCCGGCGCTGCGCGCCGCGGCTCCGTCGTCCCGCATAACGTACTTGATCACTTCGTACAGCACTTCGGGTTTGACCGGCTTTTGTACGAAATGCCGGGCGCCGCGCTGTAGAGCGGCCACAATGTTTTCCTGATATCCCACCGAGGAAACCATCACAATGCGGGCATCGGGATGCTCCCGCACAATTTTCTCCGCCGCTTCAATGCCTTCCATCTGCGGCATGGTGATATCCATGAGAACGATGTCGGGCGAGACCCGGTCGTATTCGCTGATCGCGGTGATACCGTCTCCAGCCTCGCCAGCCACTTGCCCGCCGAACGATTCCACCATTCGAGCGAGGTTCTTGCGAGCGAAAACCGAGTCGTCCACGATCAGGTAGCGCACGGGTTGGCCGTCTTCGCTCCGTTTTACTGGCGCAAACTGTTCCATGACACTCCTCCCCTTCTAACCAATACCACGGGCCACCAACCTTTCGGTAGATAACCCTAGTTACTTCCGGCACTAGTGGCCTGTCGGCGGCCGGGGTCTCCCCCTGCCCGTTCGGGCGCACACTGCGCTTGCAAAGTGTTGGCTAAATCTTCCAGGTGCACCACCCGGGTCACATAACCTCGGTCAATGGCTGCCTTAGGCATGCCATAGACCACGCAGGAGTCCTCGCTCTGCGCGATGGTCATGCCCCCCGCTGCCCGGATCGCGCCCATACCGGAGGCGCCATCGTCCCCCATTCCGGTCATGATCACAGCCAGAGACCGTGCACCAAATTCTTCGGCCATACTGTGAAAAAGTACATCGACCGAAGGTCGATGGCCGTTGACAGATGCCTCATCCGCCAGCACCGCCACATTGCCTAGGGGCAGTTTCTTGACCTTGAGGTGCCGGTTGCCGGGACAGATCAGCACCCTTCCCGCCAGCAGCAAGTCGCCGGACTGCGCTTCCTTAACACGGATGGCGCAGGTTTCGTCGAGCCGCCTGGCAAACATTTCGGTGAATCCGTCCGGCATATGCTGCACCACCAGGATGCTTCCCGGGAATTGCGCCGGGAGTTGCGAAAACAGATACTGGAGCGCATTCGGTCCGCCAGTGGACACGCCGATGGCAATCACACGCGTCGGAGGCGCCGTCCCGGAAGCTGTCGTCTTAATCGCGCGGGTGCCCTCCGGCATCAACTGGGGGCGAAAGCTGTTGCTCTGGGCCGCGGCCTTGATCTTGCCGATCAATTCCGCAGCAATCTCAGGCATGCGTGCCGAAACGTCGGCGGGCTTGGCCACGAAGTCGAAGGCACCGAGGCCCAGCGCCTTCATAGTGATCGCCGCGCCCGCTGTACTGTGCGAGCTGACTACGATCACCGGCAGCCGCCACCGCCGGTTAATCTCTTTAAGCGTGTCGATCCCGTTCAGCCCAGGCATTTCCAGATCGAGCGTGATGACCTGGGGCGCCAGTTCTCCAATTTTCTTAAGGCCAAAATTGCCGTCCATGGCCGTACCCACGACTTCAATCGAGTCGTCGCTGGCGAGGATTCTGGGAATCAGCTTTCGCATCAATGCGGAGTCATCCACTACCAGCACGCGCACGGATTTGCTCATGCCTGATCTCCCGCCGCGGAAAGCGCCAGGGTCGCGCTTTCGGTGCCGGCCCGCAGCAAGCCCGCCAGCCGGCTGTCGGCCGCTTTGCCACCCGTTTTCGTGAAGCGTTCCACCAGAGCCAGCAGGTTGAGGATCAGAACCACGCGACCGTCGCCGAGAATGGAAGCGCCGCTCACCAGGTCGGTCGAAACGGACTGGTCGTCGAGTGCCTTAATGACCAACTCTTCTTCACCCACCAGGTCATCCACGATCAAGCCAAATTTCCGGTCGCCGCTGCTGGTGACGAGCACAAAAATCTTGCGGTGGGCCGATTCGGGACCGGGTTGCGGAGGCGCTCCCAGCCGTAACAGCGGCAACACCTGGTTGCGCAACTGGAGCACTTCGTAGTTCTCGACCTCGTGAACTTCGCTCTCGACGGTGCGCGTAATCTCGACGATCGAGTTCAGCGCGATAGCATAAAGCCGCTTCTCTACGCCAAACAGCAGCGCCTTGATGATGGCCAGCGTCAGCGGCAGCCGCAGACGGAACGTTGTGCCACGGCCCGCTTCGGTCTCGATCTGCACTGTTCCTTTCAGTCGATCCAGGACGCTGTGCACAACATCCAGCCCGACACCACGGCCGGAAAGTTCGGTGATTTCGGCGGCCGTGCTGAACCCGGGACGAAGGATCAGGTCGAGAGTGTCGGCATCGCTGAGCGCGGCTGCCTGTTCCGCCGACAACAAACCCTGCGATAGGGCGCGCTGCCGGACTTTTGCGACTTCAATGCCATGTCCATCGTCGGAAACTTCGATGACCACCTGATTCCCCTGGTGAAACGCGTTCAGGCGCAGAGTGCCCTGCGCGCGTTTGCCCGCCCGGACACGTTCTTCGGCCGGCTCAATGCCGTGTCCGATGGCATTTCTCACCAGATGCGTGAGGGGTTCGGCGAGTGCGTCCAGAATGCGTTTGTCGAGATCGGTGTCCGCGCCTTTGACGACCAGTTCGATTTCTTTACCGGATTGGCGCGCGACGTCCCGCACCACGCGCGGGAAGCGGCGGAACAGTTGTTCGACCGGCACCATGCGGATCTTCATCACGGATCGCTGGAGATCGTTCAGAGCGCGCGCTTGGAAGGCCATCACATCGGCAAACTTTCCGCGCAGGTCGTCTTTCGGAAAACGTTCCCCGAACTCGTTCAGCATCTGCTGCCACATGGACTTCGCCAGAATCAGTTCGCCGACCAGGTTGAGTACGTTGTCGATTTTTTCCGCGTCGACCCGCAGGGTGTTGTCCGCAACAGGGGAGGCGATGGGCGTGGGCGATTCCTCGGCAATTACGCTCCCGGCGGCTTCCCGGGCGGGAGTGACGGCGATGCCTGCCGCCACCGGGTCTAAAGAAGCTGTTGCCGGAGTTGCGGCGGTGGATGTTTTCCCTTGCCACAGAGCGACCCGGATATTCTGGGCAACCGTTGGAATCCGGCATTTGGTTCGGATCTGTTCTGCTGATTTTTCCGAGGCGAGAGCGATTTCTACCTGATTTACAACCGCTTCGGCCCCAGGATAGATCGCCAATACTTCGCCCAGCGCCGAGAGAGCGACCTTGATCATCTGGCGGGCGGCGATGGGCATGGCGCACTGGGGATCGAGTTGAATCCTGACGTGATAGACGCGTTTGCCTTCCTTCACCGCTTGGGCAATCGCCGTCTGTTCATATTCCGACCAGTGTGCGACCGTCACCGCGCGCTTGCTGGGTTTCTTCTCAGGCACACTGGCCTGGCCCGTATGGGCGAGCCGGGAGATCTCGGCGCGTAACTCCGCGGCATCCGGAACTTTCTTTTTGCGGCGATAGGCTGCCAGCAGTGCGGTGAAGAGATCGGCGGCGCGCAGCGCGACGTCGGGCACCAGCGGCGCGGCGGCCGGGTTTTCGAGCGCAAGCACGTCCTCGAACTCATGCGCGAGTTCGCTCAGTTCCTTAAAGCCGCAGGCGGCAGCGTCTCCCTTGAGAGTGTGGACCGTGCGCCGCAGTCCGCGCATGACTTCCGAATCGCCCGGCGACTTCTCCAGGACCAATGCCTGCTCGTTCAGAGTCTGCACCAGTTCCCCGGCGGTCTCGAAGAACAGATCGCGCAGTTCGGACATCCGGTCATCGGGGGGAGACGTCACCCGGTCACCTCCACCCGCTGGTAGGCGGTGCCGCTATTTACATGGACCATCTGAAATTTGTCGGTCATGCCCAGCAGACTCTCGGCATGGCCGACAAACAAATAGCCGCGTGGGTTCAGGCAGCGATAAAACTTTTCGACCAGCCGTTTCTGCTCGGCCTCGTCGAAATACATCATGACGTTGCGGCAGAAAATCACATCGTTGCGCTGCGGCAGGTATTCCGTCTTGAGATTGTGAAAGTCGAAGTGGATCAATTCCTTGACCGCCTTCTTGGCCACGTAGCGGTCGCCCACTTTGTCGAAGTAACGCAGGCGGCAGCCGTAGTCGACGGTCGACATCTGGTGCTCGTTGTAGAAGCCTTCCTGGGCCGCGCGCAAGACCGAATAGCTGATGTCGCTGGCCAGAATTTCCAGTCTCCACGGCGGCGGAATCAGCGGTTTCGGAAGCGGAGACTCATGCGGTATGGGGTTTCGCAACTGGTAGTACGTGAGCGCGTCGGCGACCAACATCACCAGGGTGTACGGTTCCTGTCCGGTGGAGCATCCCGCGCTCCAGATGCGCAGGTTGTAGTCGCGTCGTTCCTGCTTGCGGTGCACAATGTCTTCCAGAGCATCCCGCTGAAAGAGTTCAAGCTGCGGCTTGTTGCGGAAGAAACTGGTCTCATTGACGGTCAGGTTCTCCAGGAGCTTTGCCAGTTCGTTTTTCCCCTGTGGGCTGAGGAGCAGCCGGTAGTAGCTGTAGAACGAATCCAGCTGACATTCCTTCAGGCGACGCTGCAGCCGGTCCTCGAGAAAATGCGTGCGGCGCTCGTCGAAGTGCATCCCGCACTCCTGATAGATCAGCGCCTGCAACAGCTTCAGTTCCGAGTCGGTGAGCAGGGGTGCGTCGCTTGTATTCATGGTCGTTCGGATATTGCTGTTATTTCTTGCCGGCGGCCGCGCTCTGCGTCGCCTTGCCAGTGCTCACTGCCGTAGGCTCGGTTGCTATTTCCGGATTTGCGCTCCTGCGGAAGTCCAACACTTTTCCTACATCGAGCAGAATGATGAGCCGGCCCTTGTACTTGCCTAGGCCCGTGACGCAATCCAGGCCGCCCTCGAGCATCATGCCGGGTGCGGGCTCAATCTCGCTCTCGGGAATCTTTAGAACCTCGGACGCGGCGTCCACGATCATGCCGGCCAGCCGGCCCTTGTGCTCGACCACCAGAATCCTGCTGCCGCGTTGAAGGGGGCCTGCTGTCTTTCCAAAACGCTTGCGCAGGTCCAGCACGGAGACGATCTTGCCGCGCAGATTGATGACGCCTTCCATGTAATCCGGCGCATCTGGCACCGCCGTGATCTCGGGCACGCGGACGATTTCATGCAGCGATGTGATGGGCACGCCGTACGTTTCGCGCCCGACCTGGAAGCCCACGACCTGTGTTTCGCGGCCCATAGCAGTCTCTAGCGCCCTCCAGCCGCCGCCTGGCGGGTGGTGCTTCGGGAAGTTGGCGCGCCGTCACCCGGCCGCAGCGAGAAGTCGTCCATGGACCCGAGGAGATCCCGCGACATTTTCGACATCTGTTCCGCGGAAGCGGCCAGTTCGGTAGAGCCCGAGGTCGAGTTCTGCACCAGTTCGCGCATGCGTTCCATGGCCTTGACGACAGCCTGCGCTCCCGAAGCCTGCTCCTCAACCGCAGAGTTGATTTCGTGTGTGAGTTCATTCAGGCGGGTAGTGGCACGGGCAATCTGCGACGAGCCATGCGACTGCTCGTTGGTGGCCGCCCCGATTTCCTGCGCGAACTTGTAAACCTCGGTTACGACGTTCGAGATCTTGCGCAGCGCGGCGTTTAGATCCTGTCCCAGGGTTAGGCCCTCGTTCACGATCGAGGTGCTCTTTTCCATGTTTTCGACCGCGCGACGAGCTTCTTTCTGGATGCTCTGAATCAGCTCGGATATTTCCTTGGTGGACTGGGCAGATTTTTCCGCCAGCTTGCGGACTTCATCCGCGACCACTGCGAAGCCGAGTCCATGCTCACCGGCACGCGCCGCTTCGATCGCGGCGTTGAGCGCAAGCAGATTGGTTTGTTCGGCCAGGTCATCAATGACCTCGATGATCTTGCCGATGTTGTCCGCCCGCGAACCGAGCGCGTCAATGATCTCGCCCGAGGAGTGGATGGTAGTGTTGATCCGGTTGAGTCCGTCGGTCGCCTTTTCCATCGTCCCGATCCCGCTGTGCACTTCTTCCCGAGAACGGTTGGAAATGTCGAGCAGCACCTTGGCCGTGTCGGCCACGCGCTGGATCGAAGTCACCATCTGATCGATCGAGGCAGAAGTCTCGCTGACGCTCGAGGCCTGGGTCTGCGTGCTTTTGACCATGTTCTGCACGTTGACACTCATCTCGTGCATGGTGCTGGTGACTTCATCAATGGCAGAAGAGGTCTGTAAACTGTTCTTGGCGGATTCGTCGGAAGCGCCCGCTACTTGACTCGAGGCGCTGGCTACTTGCGAAGCAGCGTCGCGGACGTTGCGTACCAGCCCGCGGAGGCCATCGACCATGCGCATGAAAGCGTTGCCGAGCGTGTCATTAGCTGAGCGCGGCTGCACGTCAACGGTCAGGTTGCCGCCGGCGATGGCTTCCGACACGGCGGCCATCTCCTTCAAGTACTTCACCATGGCATCGAAAGTACGTGCCAGCTGCCCGATTTCATCTTGTCCCTTGACGTCGATGGTGTGGTCCAGGTCGCCCGAGTCGCCGATCTGCTGGGCCACGTGGATCAGCCGGGTCAGCGGTTCGGTGATGGCTTTGGAGGTGCGATAAGCGATTACCATTCCCACGCCCAGCGCAAACAAGGAAATGATGAGCGTGACCGCGATGGTGAAAGTGGCGGCTACATCGTCGGAGCGGCGTCGCTCTTCGAGTAGCTTGAAATTCAACTGGTCGACCTGGTCCAGTACGTCGCTGGAGCGCGACACCCAGGAATTCGGGTCTTTCTGGAGATAGAAAATCTGGAGTTCCGCCACGGTGGCATTGCCGCTGTCTACCTGGCGCCGTTTTTCCGCGAGTGGGCTGGCGAATTCCGCGCCCCAGCTTTGCTCGAACTGCTGTACTTTTTCCAGGCTGGCGCGTTGCTGATCGCTGTTGGCTAGTCCGCGGGCGCGTTGCAGCGCGTCCGCCAGATGACGCACACCTTCATTCATCTTCTCCACGTCGCGCGTGTCGCCGCTAAGAAGATAGTTCTGCAGGTGGAGACGGTTCTGCATCAACTCGAACCGGACCATCGAGGTGGCCTGAGTCATGTCCATGGACCGCTGCGCGGCCGCCTTGGTGTCGTGCTCTCGATAGACCGCAAACAGGATCACGGCCGCCAGAAGCACGACCGTTCCCAGGATGCCGCCGAAACTCAGGTAAAGTTTTTTTCCGATGTTCATACACTTACCTTCCTCAGCCGGCATTGCCGGGCAGGGATTGGCTCCTCATTGCGCCGGGTCGAAATGGAATTCCACAACTCCAGTTGTCTCTTCCGAGCCTGATTCATAGCGCCATTTCTTAACTGCGTCCATGGCGGCGCCCGCCAGAATCGGGTGTCCACCGACCAGTTTGGTGTTCTTGATCACGCCGCTCTTTTCAACCGTGATCTGAACCTTGACTACCCCGACGATGTTCATGCGCCGAGCTAGTTCGGGGTAGACGGGGGAGACCTTGTTTTTCAGCTTCCGCGTGATCTGCTCTGGTGCGGGCTCCTGCGCCTGTCCCCAGGCGACCGGAGCACTCGTAGCGGCGCATCCTGCGATCAGCAGACCCACCGCTACCCAATGACTTAGGAATCGTAAAGACACAGTTCCTCCCGTGACTTCTCCTAAATGAGTCCCAAGTTTTGCACGGACCGTACCAGAGAGTACCCAAAAGTTCTTTGAAATGATTACTTTGGTGATGCTGAACGTTTCTCAGGAAGGGATGCTTAGTCCATCCGTCTCGAAGCGCAATGCTAAAGGCAAGCACCACCTGTTTGCTGGAGCATTTTGCGCGGATATTCGTACTCTGAACCTTCCTCCACCCGGCGGGCCGGGCGGGGATAGTGCCTTTCACTGGTGCAGGTCGAAATGGAATTCCACCACTCCCGTTGTCTCTTCGGGACCCGCCTCATAGCGCCACTTCCGCACAGCGTCCAGAGCAGCATTGGCCAGCACTGGGTGCCCCCCGACGAGCGTGGCGTCTTTGATCGTTCCGTTCGGGGCGATTGCAACTTTCACCTTTACCGTCCCGGTGAGTCTCATGCGCCGGGCCAGATCTGGATAAACGGGTGCAACTTGGGTCTTCACATTACGATTGATCTTCTCCTGTCCCCAAGCCACCGGAGCGCCGGCAGCGGCGTATGCGCCGATTAGTAGCAGACCCAGGACCAACCTGCTTGTCGGGTTTCGGAGAGACACAGTTCCTCCCGTAGTCCTTTGCGTTCAGCCCTGAGTTTTGCACGGGAGTGTTCCCGAGAGAGCCCAAGAATTATTCGAAATGATTACTCTAGTGATGGATGTAATTTGTTCAGGAGGTTGTGCTTAGTCTCTCGACAGGCGCATTGCTAAAGGGCGGGCGCCACCCGATCGCGGGTGACGCGGATCGAAATTCTGTAATTGCACATGGACCGAAACCCTGCAATTTCAGAATGAGACCCACGGGCGACCACGTGACCGACGTTTACACTTTGACACCCGTCTCATCATATTCGCTTGACTCAAATTGAGAATCCAGCGTAGGTTCTATAAGTAATTCAATTGTTTTCAATTGCTTAGCTGGCGGATGGTGCTGACTGACCAGTAACCTTAGAAATCCGGCTCTGGCGCACGGCGCGACATCTCATTCTGACGAGACTTTCCAAAAGCTTTTGCTGGAACTCTCCCGCGCCGCTTTTCAGAGCAGCGATGCCAGTCAGGTCATTCAATCCTTCTGTCGTTTGGCACGCGAGTTTTTTCACGCAAGCGGCGCCTATTTTTGGAGCAGCACTCCTGAAGGTGGGCTGGTGGGAGCGGAAGCGGACGGCTTCGAGGCGGAGCGCTTTCGAGGTTTGCGCTTGCAACCCGGTGATACATCCGTTGCCCTGGAAGCGGTGCAAAATCGACGCACTGTCTTCGTTAACGATGTTGATATGGCCCGTTATCCGCGACTCGCCGAATACCGCGCACAGTCAGTAATGGCGGCGCCCCTGCTGGTTTCGGGAGAAGTGATCGGCGCCGTTGCGTTTCTGAACGACGCTCCTGATGCTCGCTTCGACGAAGAATCGGCTGCCAAGGCCACCATTCTCGCCGCCCAACTCGGCACCGCCCTAGAGGCTCTTCGCCTGAGTCTGGTTTCTCAGGAAGAGCGCAGGCGCGCCATGATTTTGGCGGAGATCGCCACTGCGCTTCACGGACTGCCGGATACCTCCGCTGTAATGGAGGGCATTGCCGACCGTTTGCGAGTCCTGCTCAATTCCCCCGTGGTGCTGGTCTTTGTGCACGAAGCAAAATCCTTTCGGCTGCAGGCAGTGTCGGCGGAAACTCCGGCGATAGCACAGTCGATCCGAGCGCGTGACCAGGAGAATAACCTGCGTTCCGCACTCGAGATCGCGACCCAGGCGGTAGCTGCCGGGGAACGGATTGCAGTCAGTATTGACGGGGCGTCTCACCTGGGGGAGGAGACATCGGGGGGAGTTCTGATCGCTGCCCCATTTCGCACCTCGTGCTCCCAGGGAGCGATCCTGGTCTACCCTCGCCAGGCTTCTCAATTTACCGAGGAGGAGAAGACGCTGGTGTCCGCGCTCGCGGGATTCGGTGCGGTGGCCATCGCCAACGCCGAGTTGTACGGGATGGCCCGGGCGCAGGCCCAGGAACTTCACGAAATTCTGGAGATCTCCACGGAGCTGGGCTCGGCGGGAAAGCTTGACCAGTTCATGCAGACCTTCGTGGCACGGGCCCCGAGTTTTCTGGGATTTCGGCGTTGCTTCATCGGGCTGCTGGAAGGCGATGCCTTCCGCATTCGCTGGGGAGTCGAGGACGGTCGCACTCGCCCCATCGATGTCTCGCTGCTCGATAGTGTGGCGATCGGCACGCTCAAACAGAAGCAGGTCTTTCTCACCGAGGATGCCGCCACTGTTCCCGGCGCGAACGCAGAGTTCGTCAACACCTTCAAAATTCGTCAACTCCTGGCTGTACCCTTGCTGGGCTCGACCGGCGAGGTGCTGGGGATGTTTGGCATGCTCGACCGCGTGCCACCGGGTCCTATCCTGGATGAGGATGTTCGCCGAACGCGGGCGCTCGCAGCCCAAGCAGCAATTGCCTTCGAGTTGACTGCAAATCTGCACCAGTCGGAGCAGCACCGCCACCGCGCCGAGGCGCTCGTGGCGCTCGCGCTGGAGTTGAACACGGCCCTCCATCTCCCCGGGTTTACGCGTAGTTTTGCCCTCCGCGCCGTCGATCTTCTGGGCGGACGCGCGGTTGCCTTAAGCCTGTTTCAGGGCGCGACCCAGGAAACTGTTCTGCTGCAAGGCGCCTCCGAGGTCGAGGACAAACCGCTGCTCCGCCGCTTTAACCTGGCGCTCGGCGCCGCGCTCTCGAAGCATGAAGCGGATGTCGCCTTCGGGCC
>Ga0137409_10002847_pt1 | contig 18395 bp, 18 predicted proteins | sample CZODoug1_16funga_FD_122059 | JGI IMG/M metagenome (GOLD analysis project Ga0137409, IMG submission 122059) | Vadose zone soil fungal communities from Angelo Coast Range Reserve, California, USA - CZODoug1_16fungal (Hybrid Assembly) | ecosystem: Environmental > Terrestrial > Soil > Vadose zone... | reverse complement strand
CGGCTCTTCACCGCGGGCACCGTCAGGTCGAGGGCGTCCGCGATCTCCTCGTTGGACAGCCCGTCCACGTCCTTGAGCAGGAACACCGTTCGATAATCTTCAGGCAGGCCGGCGACCGCCTGGTCGATCGCCTTGCCCAGCTCGCGGTCCATCATCTTCTCGTCGGCGCGCTGCGACCAGTCGCTGAGGGGAGCCGGCTCCAGAGAGCCCTCCGCGGAGAACCTCGGTCCCTGGAGCTCCAGCGGCTGGTCCGTGAGGGCGTCCGGCGCCCGGCGCTTGCGGCGGAGGCGCATCAGGGCGCTGTTCGCCGCGATGCGGTATAGCCAACTGGAGAACTGCGCCTCTCCCCGGAAGTTGGGCAGCTTCTGGTAGGCGTTGAGGAAAGCCTCCTGCAGGACTTCCTGGGCGTCGGCCTCGCTGCCCGTCATGCGTAGGGCGAGCCGGTACAGCTGGCGCTGGTGCCTGCCGACCAGCTCGGCGAAAGCGCCCGCGTCGCCGCCCTGTGCGTTCCGGACGAGCTCCACGTCCGGGACGTGTCCTGGCTGCTCCTCCGCCCGCTGCTCCGCGGGGGCGGTCCTTGTGGGCGTGTCGGCCATGAAAGGCGCGGACCCTAGAGCAGCGCGAGTAGGGGGTCAAGCCCGGTAGGGTGTCGGGAAGCGGACGTCCTCAGGGGAAGATCTTGCCGGGGTTGAGCAGGTCGTCCGGGTCGAACGCTCGCTTCAAGCGCTTCTGCAGCGCGACGACCGCCGCCCCCTGCTCCTTGCGCAGGAAACGCCGCTTGGCCAGGCCGACGCCGTGCTCCCCGGTGATGGTGCCGCCCAGCCGGATGGCCATCTCGATCACCTCGTCGATGGCGGCCTCGCCGCGCCCGCGCTCGTCGGCGCTGCGGAAGAGAAAGTTCACGTGCAGGTTGCCGTCGCCGGCGTGGCCATAGCTCGCGGTAGGGAACCCGTGCTTCTCGCCGATGCGCCGGACCGCGCGGATCATCTCGATCAGCTGCCCCCGCGGGACGGCGATGTCCTCGCTGATCTTGAACGGCCGGATGTCCGTCAGCGCGACGCTGGTCATGCGGCGCGTCTCCCAGAGCTTGCGGCGCTGCGCCTCGTCTTGCGCCGCGAGCACCTCCAGCGCGCCGCTTTGCTCGCACAGCTCGCCCGAGCGCGCCAGCTCCTCGGTCACGCCTTCGCCGTGGCCGTCGTGCTCGATGAGCAGCGCGCCGCCGACTCCGTCGGGGAACTTGAAGGGCGCCCGGGGGCTCAGCGCGCGCATGGTGGGGCCGTCGAACAGCTCGCACGCGCGTGGCAGGAGGCCGTCGTCGAAGATGGCCTGCACCGCGCCGGCCGCCGCGTCCTCGTCGGGGAAGAGGGCGAGCAGGGTCTCGACCCGGCGCGGCAGCGGGATGAGCTTCAGCGTCGCCTCGGTGATCACCGCCAGGGTGCCCTCGCTGCCGACGAGGAGGTGCGTCAGATCGTACCCGGCGACTCCCTTCCAGCTCCGGTGGCCGGTACGGATCACCGTTCCGTCCGGCAGCACCGCCTGCAGTGCCAGCACGTAGTTGGAGGTCACGCCGTACTTCACCGCGCGCGGCCCGCCCGCGTTGTGCGCGAGGTTCCCGCCGATGCTGCACATCGCCTGGGAGTTGGGGTCGGGCGGATAGAAGAGGCGCTGCTCCTCGACGGCGTGCTGCAGCTTCTCGAGCACCACGCCGGGCTGCACGACGCACACCATGTCGGCGCGCGAGACCTCCAGGATGCGGTCCAGCTTCTCCAGCGAGAGCACGATGCCGCCTCGCTCCGCCAGGGCCCCGCCGCTCTTGCCGGTGCCTGCGCCGCGCGGCACCACGGGCAGCCGCTTCTCGCGCGAGAACTTCAGCACCGCCACCACGTCATCCAGGTGCCGGGCCAGCACCACCGCTTGCGGGGGGTAGCGCCCCAGTCCGCTCTCGTCGCGCTCGTACGGGGCGGCGCGCTCTCCTTCCGGGAGCACGGTCGCGCCGGGGAGCAGCGCGGACAGCTCGGCGACCAGGCTCACCCGAACACCTCCACCGCGCTGCCGGTCATCGCGAAGGGCGCCTCGGCGGCGAGGAAGCGGACCACCTGCGCGACCTCGCCAGGCTGGATCTTCGGGGGGAACGGGGTCTTCCTCAGCATGTCCGTATCCACGCTCCCGGGCAGCACGACGGCGCAGAAGATGCCCTGCTCCCGGCCCTCCTCCGCGAGCGATTTGACGAACCCCGTCAGGCCCCACTTGCTCGCGTTGTATGCCGCCGCCTGCGGCGTGCCCAGGGTACCGGAGATGGAGCCTACCGCCACGATGCGCCCGCGCGTGCGGCGAAGCGCCGGCCAGGCCGCCTTGGCGCAGAGGAACGCGCCCTTGAGGTTCACGCCCAGCACCCGGTCCCATTGCGCCTCGGTGAGCTCCTCGATCGGCCCGCGCTCGAGCACGCCCGCGTTCAGCACCAGGAGGTCCGGCGGGCCGAGGTGGCGCTCGAGGTCCCGGAAGAATCGCGCCACCTCCGCGGAGCTCGACACGTCGCACTTCTGGCTGAACGCGCCGCCGGGGACCTCGGGCGCGGAGCGCGAGGCGCACACCGCGACGCGCGCCCCGGCCGACCCGAGCACCTCGGCACAGGCCCGGCCGATGCCACGCGATGCGCCGGTCACCACGCAGACCTTGCCCTGCAGCGACACTCAACCCTCCGCGCGGCGGGCGAGGCTCGCGCGCAGCTCGGGGTCCTTCTCGAACGAGCCCGCCCAGGCTTCGACGCTCACGCGGCTCTGCCGGCGGCGGGGGCCGCGCACCTGCATGCAAGCGTGCTCCGCCGTGATCACCACGCCGGCGCCGAGCGGCTGCAGCGCCTCCATCACCGACGCGCACAGGCGCTGGACCAGGTTCTCCTGGAGGATGAGCCGGTGCGCGAGCGCGTCCACTGCTTCGGCGATCTTCCCGAAACCGACGAGCTGCCGGTCCGCCGCGTAACCCACCGCGGCGCTGCCCTTGTAGGGGAGGAGGTGGTGCGGGCACATCGAGTGGAAATCGATCTGCGAGACGATCACCAGCTCGCCCTTCTTCGGCGCGGGCACCAGCGAGCTCTTCAGCGCAGCGACCGGATCCTTTCCGTAGCCGTCGAGGAGGTCCTCCACCCACGCCTTCGCGACGCGCTCGGGCGTGCCGCGAGTCTCCGCGTCCAGCTCCGCTCCCGACGCGAGCAACAGGTCGGCGATGGCGCGGGTGAGCGCCTCGCGATCCGGCGTGCGCGCGGGTCGGTCGGGAAGCATCAGCGAAAGCCCTGTGGACCGCGGTAGGCGACCGAGAACCCCGGGATCTCCCAGATGCGCACCTCTGCCAGGCCGGGGAGCTTCCCGGTCAGGCGGCTCCAGCACCAGGCGGCCACGGTCTCGGCGGTGGGGTTCTCGATGAAATCGTTCAGGTTGGCGTGGTCGCACTTGGACAGGATCTGCTCCTGCACCGCCTTCTCCACCTCGCCCACGTCGACGAAGATGCCCGTGTACGGATCTGGCTCGCCCCGCAGGGTCACCGCGAGCTTGTAGTTATGGCCGTGCACATTGGCGCACTTGCCCTGGTATCGGGGCAGCCGGTGCGCGGCGGCGAAGGTGAACTCGGCCTGGATCTCGTGCATGGACACCTCGATAGCACGGTCTGGTTGGGATGCGCGGGAGCGCCAGTGGCTTCGCGGAGTTGCGCGCCGAAGCGCCCAGCCGCGCGGGCGATTCGAGCGATTTTGGAATCGTTCGGGCGTCGAGGACGTCTGAAGGCCGCGGGGGGAGGAGACCCACCTTGCGGAACGATCACGCCCGAACCCTTCTGCACCCGGTGAGCGGTTCCAACGCGCGGGTCGACGTGTACTCGGAAGCGCCGCTGCCCACCCGCCACGGGCTGTTCCGCGTGCTCGTCTTTCGCGAGCGTGGCACGGACAAGGAGCACGTCGCCGCGGTCAAGGGCGAGGTGCGCGGGCGCGAGGGCGTTCCCGTCCGCGTCCACAGCGAGTGCCTCACCAGCGAGATCCTCGGCAGCTTGAAGTGCGACTGCCGCGATCAGCTGGAGCATGCCCTGGGCCTGATCGGCTCGGCGCCCTGCGGCGCCGTGCTCTACCTGCGGCAGGAAGGCCGCGGCATCGGGCTCGGCAACAAGATCCGCGCGTACGCGCTGCAGGCGCGCGGCGCGGACACGTACGAGGCGAACCGCGCGCTGGGCTTCGCGGACGACCTGCGGCGCTATGACGTCGCTGCGTCGATCCTGAAACAGCTCGGCGTGCTCTCGGTGGACCTCATCACGAACAACCCGCTCAAGATCGCCGGCCTGGAAAAGGAAGGCGTCCGCGTCCGCGCGCGCATCCCTTCGGTCGCCCCGCTCAACCCGCACAACGCCGATTACCTGCGCACCAAGCGCGACCGCACGGGCCACCTCATCGAGCTGTTCGCGGACGAAGAGACGGCCTAGGGAGGCGATTCGCCGACCGCGAGCCGGAGGGCGCGCCGGAGGCCGGCGAAGGGGAGGACCTGCAAGGCCCCTTCGATGGGCGCCCAGCGCTGCGCATCGTGCTCTCCCGGATCGAGACGGACCTCGGTTCCAGGAGGGACGCGCAGCGCGAAGGCCGCCTCGTGGGCGAAGCGCGGTGCGCGCGGGCCCTGCGCTGCGAGGCCGGGAATGCGCCCGGGGTCGAGCGCGAAGCTGTGTGCGTAGCGCAGGTCGATCAGATCGGAGAGCGTGGGGGTGAGGCCCGTCTCCTCGTAGACTTCGCGCGCCGCCGTCGCGACGGGGGACTCGCCCGGCTCGCGGCGCCCCGTGAGCGTCTGCCAGAAACCGCCGCGCTGGGGGATGCGCCGGAGGAGCAGAACCTCGGCGTCGCCCCGGAGGATCGCCACCGAGACGGTCTCCAATTCGACCTGCACTTCCGACGGCTCGCTCTCCCACACTGCCGCCGCGTTTGCCGCGGCGCGCTCCTCGACCCGGGCGAACGCCGGAGCGCGTTCGCCGAGCAGGGTCCGCAGCGACGTCACGCCCGCGTCCGAGATGCCGCAGGGCACGATGGCGGCGAAGTCGCGCAGGTCGGTGGAGACGTTGAGCGCGAATCCGTGTGAGGTGATCCAGCGCGAGATGTGGACGCCGATCGCGGCGACCTTCGCGGCCGGCGTCCAGATGCCGACGCGCCCCGGAACACGCTCCGCCCGGACCCCGAAGTCGCCCGCGGTGCGGATGAGGATTTCCTCCACGCTGGCCACGTATTTGCGAACGTCTTTCCGGTCGGGCTTCAAATCGAGGATCGGGTAGCCGACGAGCTGCCCAGGGCCGTGGTAGGTGACGTCGCCGCCGCGGTCGGTCTCGAACACCTCGAATCCGCCTGCCCGGAGCTGCTCGGGCGTCCAGAGCACGTTGCCGGGCTTCGCGCCGCGGCCGAGCGTCACGACGCGCGGGTGCTCGAGCAGCAGCAGCGTGTCGGGCACCAGGCCGGCGGCGCGCGCCTCGACCAGCAGACGCTGCGCGGAGAGGCCGTCTTCGTATTCGACCAGGCCCAGGCGCCGGACGTGCAGCTCGCGCATCGCCACAGTCTATGCAGGTACGGCCGCTGCCGCGATGCTTCGCGAACGAACACAGCGCCGCCCTAGGGGCGGTGGCTGGCGATCTTCTTGGCGTCGGGACGAGGGACGGGAGGCGCCGCGAGCATTTCGTCCCGTTGCTCGCGCAGGAACCAGGGCAGGTTCGAGTAGACGTCCTCGAACAGGCCTTCCCGGGGCGGGTCTGGCTTCTGCTCCGCCTCGGCGATGGCGGCGTTCACCTCGCCCAGGAGCCGGGCGCGCAGCTCCGCTTCCTGCCGGTCGGTCCACAGGCCGTCCGCGCCGAGGCGCGCCCGCAGCCGCTCGATGGGGTCGCGCTTGCGCCACACCTCGACCTCGCGCTCGTCGCGGTAGCGGGTCGGATCGTCGGACGAGCTGTGCGCGCCGATGCGGTAGGTCTCGCACTCGACCAGCGTGGGCCCGCCGCCGGCGCGCGCGCGATCGACCGCCTCCTTCACCGCACCGTAGACCGCGACCGCGTCGTTCCCGTCCACCTTCACGCCGGGGAAGCCGTAGGCGACGGCCTTCACGGCGATGCTCTCGGACGCGGTCTGCCTGGAGGTGGGGACGCTGATCGCCCAGTGGTTGTTCTGGCAGACGAACACCACCGGCGGCTTGAACACGCCGGCGAAGTTCATCGCCACGTGGAAGTCGCCCTCCGAGGTGGCCCCGTCGCCCATGTAAGCGGCCACCACGGTCCGGTCACCCTTGATCCGCGCCGCCATCGCCGCGCCGACCGCCTGCGGGAGCTGGGTGCCGATGCAGCTCGACCAGCTCACCTGGTTCACGCTGCGCGAGGCCATGTGGCTGGGCATCTGCCGGCCCTTGGTCTCGTCGCCCGAGTTTCCGAACACCTGGCAGAGGTACGTGACGAGCGGGAACCCGCGCAGCAGCATGGCGCCACCCTCGCGCAGGGCGGGGAAGATCCAGTCGGAGGGCTCCAGCGCGATCGCCGAGGCGAGCGTGGCCGCTTCCTGGCCGGTGCAGGCGCCGTAGAAGCCGACCCGGCCCTGGCGCTGCAACGTCATCATGCGCTCGTCGAGCGTCCGCAGCCGGAGCATCTCGCGGTAGAGCCGCAGCAGCAGCTCCGGCGAGGGGCGCGCGCGGGGATCGGTCAGCGTCTCGGCAGGCTTCATCGGCGGCTACGCACCCATCACGAGGAGCTCGGGTGCCTCCAGCTCGCGGATGACTTCGTAGAGGAACGCGGCGCCGACGTGCCCGTCGATCACGCGGTGGTCGAACGAGCACGACAGGTTCATGCGCTCGCCGATCTCGATCCGCTGCTCGCCGTTCGGCCCGGCGGCCACCACCGGCGTCTGCTTGATCCTGTGCACGCCGAGGATCGCCACCTCCGGGTGGTGGATGATCGGCGTCGCCAACAGGCCGCCGTCCTTGCCTAGCGAGGTGACGGTGAAGGTGCCTCCCTGCAGCTCGTGGATGGCGAGCCTCTGCTCGCGCGCCGCCTTGGCCAGCCGCTCGATCTCGCTGCCGATCTCCCGGAGATCCAGGCTCTCGACGTTCTTCACCACGAACACGGTCAGGCCCTGCTCCGTGGCGGCGCCGAAACCGAGGTTCACGTCGTGCTTCACCACCAGCTCCTGCCTGGCCTCGTCCATCACCGCGTTCAGGTGCGGGTACTTGCGGAAGGCGGCCACCAGCGCCTTGGCGATGAACGGGAGGTAGCTCAGCTTCGGCTCGCCGCGCGCCGCGAGCCGCTCGTTCATGCGCGCGCGCAGCGCAGTGAGCGCCTTGGTGTCGGTCTCCTCGACGAAGGTGAAGTGCGGGGCGGTGGTCTTGCTCCTCACCATCGATTCCGCGATGCGCTTGCGCAGGCCGCGCAGCGGGATGCGCTCCTCACCGCCCGGCGGACGCGGCTGCGGCCGGGCGGGCTCCCTCTGATCCCTGCTCTCGGGCTGCGGCGTGGCCTGCTGCTCCACGTAGGCGAGCACGTCGCTCTTCATCACGCGCCCGAGCGGTCCGCTGCCGTGCACGCTGCCCAGGTCGACGCCCATCTCGCGCGCCATCTTCCGCGTCACCGGCGTGGCGAGCACCTTGCCGCGCTGCTCGCCGTTTCCGGACCCTGCTCCGGCGGACGGCTCCGCCCGCGGCTGTGGCCGGGGCGACGGCACCTGTTCCAGTCGCGCCGGCCCGGGCGCCGTCGAGAGCGGCGCCGGGTTTCCCGCGTGCTGCGGAGGCAGCGGAGGCGCGGACTGCGCCGTCGGCGGCACGTGCGGCTGCCCGACCTCCCCGCCGGCGCCGTCCACCTCGATCACCACCAGCGTCTGGTGCACCTTGGCCGTGTCGCCTTCGTTCCCCAGCGTCTGCAGCACCTTCCCCTTGCGCGGGCTGGGGATGGTCACCGTGGCCTTGTCCGTCATCACCTCGACGAGCGGCTGGTCCTCCGCGATCTCGTCCCCCGGCTTCACCAGCCACTTGACGATCTCGCCCTCGACCACGCCCTCGCCGATGTCGGGCAGCTTGAACTCGAACTGCGCCATCGCGGGCCTCCTCAGGGCAGGTACGCCGCCAGGCCGCGCAGGCCTTTCAGGATGCGCGGAGCGAGCGGCAGGTAGTCGTTCTCGAGCGTGTACGGGAAAGGGGTGTCCCAGCCGGTGATGCGCAGGACGGGCGCCTCCAGCGAGGTGAAGCAGCGCTCCTGGATCAGCGCGGAGATCTCGGCGGCGAACCCGGACGTACGCGGTGCCTCCTGCACGATGGCGCAGCGGCCCGTCTTGCGCACGCTGCGCGTCACCGTCTCCACGTCCAGCGGCCACAGCGTGCGCAGGTCGATCAGCTCCGGGTCGAGACCCTGCTCGGCAGCTTGCGCGCAGGCCAGCTCGGCCTCGTGGAGCATCGCACCCCAGGAGAGCACGGTGATGCCGCGGCCCTCGCGTACCACGCGCGCCGCGCCGATCGGCACCGTGTACTCGCCCTCGGGCACCTCGCCGCGCGCGGCTCGGTACACGCGCTTGGGCTCCATGAACAGCACCGGATCGTTGCCGCGGACGGCGGAGATGAGCAGGCCCTTCGCGTCGACGGGATTGCTCGGGCAGACCACCTGCATCCCGCCGGCATGGATGAAGAGCGCCTCGGGCGATTGCGAGTGGTAGTGGCCGCCCTTGATTCCGCCCCCGACGGGAGTGCGGATCACCACCGGCGCCGAGTACTGCCCGCCGGAGCGGTACCGGAGCTTCGCGAGCTCGTTCACGATCTGGTCGAACGCCGGATAGATGAAGTCGCTGAACTGGACCTCGGGCACCGGGCGCAAGCCATACATCGCCATCCCGATCGCGGCACCCACGATGCCGGCCTCGGCGAGCGGGGTGTCGATCACGCGCTCCGGCCCGAACTCCTCGTAGAGCCCCGCGGTGGCGCGGAACACGCCGCCGAACTTGCCCACGTCCTCCCCCAGCACCACCACCGCCGGGTCGCGCCGCATCTCGACGCGCAGCGCATCGTTGACCGCCTGGATGATGTTCCACTCTGGCATTTGCTGGACCTGGCTTGCGGCTCGCGGCTTCAAGGTTACTGCGACGCGACCTTCCGGCCTTCCTCGACCCAGCGCTGGACGAAGAACTCGCCGGCCTTGTACGAGCTGCGTACCAGCGGGCCGGCGGCGACGAACTTGAACCCGAGCTCCACGCCTTCCTGCTCCAGGTCGCGGAAGACCTCGGGCCGGACGTACTCCTCGACGGGCAGGTGCTTCTCGCTGGGGCGCAGGTACTGGCCCAGGGTGAGGATGTCGCAGCCGGCCGAGCGCAGATCGCGCATCGCCTGGAGCACCTCGCCGCGCTGCTCGCCCAGGCCGAGCATGATGGACGACTTGGTCCTCATCCCGCCCCGCTTGTAGTGAGCCAGCACCTCGAGCGATTGCCCGTACGCGGCGCGCCTGTCGCGCACCCGCGGCGTGAGCCGCTCGACCGTCTCCACGTTGTGCGCGGCCACGGTGGGCTGCGCGTCGACGATCATGTCCAGCGCCGCCGCATCGCCCTGGAAATCGGGCGTGAGCACCTCGACCAGCGTGCGAGGCGCCGCCCGGCTCAGCTCGACGATGGCCTGGGCGAAATGGGACGCGCCGCCGTCCGGAAGCTCGTCCCGGTTCACGCTGGTGACCACCAGGTAATCGAGCCCGAGCCTCGAGACCGCCGCGGCCAGGTGGCGCGGCTCCAGCGGATCGAGGGGAGCGGGCGTGCCCGAAGCCACGTCGCAGAAGCGGCAGCCGCGGGTGCAGACCTCGCCCATCAGCATCACCGTGGCGGTGCCGCCGCCCCAGCATTCGCCGACGTTGGGGCAGCTCGCCTCCTCGCAGACGGTGTGCAGGTTCAGCTCGCGCAGCGTGCGCTTGACGTGCTCGTATCGCCCGCCGCCCGGCATGCGGACCTTGAGCCAGTCTGGCTTCGGCTCCCGCGAACGCGCCCGCGGGGCGCAGCCGCCGCCCGACGCGCTCCCGATCTGGACCAGGCCGGCCATGAGGGCCGTACATAACCGAAACTACGCGGAGGCGCGAGCCCCGGCCATAGGGCTGCTTGACAGGGTTCCCGCTCGGAGGGCAGCAAGGGGCGCGCCGGGCCCCGGAAAGTCACTTGGAAAACTCCAGGAGCGGCCCGGCGCCTCAGGGGGACAGCCATGACATCGCTTCGCCTCGCGTTTGCGCTGCTCGCAGTCAGCCTCCTCGCCCGGGCGGACGAGGGAAACCGCTTTCGGGCCCATCTGGTCGGCACGGAGGAGACGCCGGCGATCTTCACGGCCGGCAGCGGCACGTTCACAGCCCGCGTGCTGGGCAACGACACGCGCATCGAGTTCACGCTCACGTACGAGAACCTCACCGCGCCCCCGTTGGTGGCGCACGTCCATTTCGGTCAACGGAACGTCGCGGGGGGCGTGAGCTTCTTCTTCTGCGGCGGCGGCGGCAAGCCGCCTTGCCCAGCCTCGCCATCGGGCACGATCACCGGAACCGTGGTCGCCGCGGACGTCGTGGGACCCACGGCCCAGGGCATCCAGCCGGGCGATCTCGCGGCAATCCTCGCAATGATCCGCGCGGGATTCGGCTACGCGAACATGCACACGCCGTTGCACCCCGGCGGTGAGATCCGCGGGCAGATCAAGTCCACGGGCGGCGCCGACTGAATCAGCGCCACAGCGGCGCGAAGAAGTAGTTCAGCAAGCTCCAGGAGCGTGCCGGCGCGTCGACCATGCAGCGCCACGTGCCGGCCTTGCGCAGCCCGCCGTGCTCCTCGTGCGCGTTCACCACCATCTCACCCGTGACCGAGAGCAAGAGCACCGCCAGTCCAAGCAGCGAGCAACGGCGCCACTCTCGGGCCTCGGAGTCGGTCGGCGTGTACATGGGCCCTCCGGGGTTCCGGCAGGTCAACAGGGGAACGCCCGACGCATTCCCTGCCGGAGGTGACCCCCAGTCCACACCGGTTTCGCCGGGAGCGCAAGCGCCCGTGACCACGAGCAAAACGGCGGCGGAGCAAGGGAGCAAAAGCCCGCATCGCGAGCTGCCAGCCGACGCGCATCTTTCAGATGTGCAGCGGCTTGCCTCGCACAGCCATGGCGGCCTCCGTCATCGCCTCGGTCAGCGTCGGATGTGGGCGGATGACGCGCGCCATCTCCTCGCTGGTCGTCTCCAGCCGCAGGAGCGAGCACGCCTCCGCGATCATCTCCGTCGCCCGAGGGCCCACGATGTGGACGCCGAGCACCTGGTCGTATTTCTCCTCGCCGACGACCTTCACCATGCCCTCGGCCGCGCCGAGGATGCGCGCCTTGCCGTTCGCGGACATGGGGAACACGCCCGTCTTCACCTTGTAGCCGCGCTCGCGCGCCGCCTTCTCGGTAAGGCCGACCGAGGCCACCTCGGGCTCCGAGTACGTCGCGCCCGGCACCAGGTCGTAGTCCACCGGCTTGGGGTTGTGGCCCGCCAGGCGGTCGGCGACGAACTCGCCTTCCACGAATGCGAGATGAGCGAGCTGCGGGTGCGGCCTGCCAGGCAGCGCCACCACGTCGCCGATGGCGGACAACCACGGCTCGCCGGTGAGGAGCGTTTTCGGATCGATCACCACGAAGCCGCGCTCGAGCTTCACCTTGCCGAGCGTCTCGAGATTCAGGTCCTCGGTCACCGGCCGGCGCCCGACCGCGCAGAGGAACATCTCGGCCTCGAGCACCTCGGTGCCCTTCTGCGAGGTGACCGTGCACTTCACCAGCTCGCCCACCACTTCCACCTTCTCCACCTTGGCCGAGGTGAGGAACTTCACCTTGCGGCGCCGCATCGACTTCTCGAACTCGGTGGAGATGTCCTCGTCCTCGAGCGGGAGGAGGTGGGGCAGCATCTCGACGATGGTCACCTGGCTGCCGAATCGCTCGTACACGCTGGCGAACTCGACGCCCACCGCGCCGGCGCCGAGGACGATCAGCCGCTTGGGGACGGTGGTGTTCTCGAGCAGCTCGTCCGAGGTGAGGATCCGCTTCCCGTCGACCTTCAGGCCCGGGATGAGCCGCGGCGCCGAGCCGGAGGCGAGGATGACGTGCTTCGCCTCCACCATCTGATCGCCCGACGATCCGCCGGAGACCGCGATGCGCCCGGGCCCGGCGATTCGCGCGTGCCCATGCACGCGGTCGACCTTGTTCTTGCGGAAGAGGAACTCGACGCCCTTGGAGCTCTTGGAGACGACCGAGTCCTTGTGCTTGAGCACGGAGGCCATGTCGAGCTCGACGCCCGAGACCTTGATGCCCTGCTCGGCCGAGCCCTGAGCGTCCTCGTACAGCTCGGCGGTGTGCAGGATGGCTTTGGTGGGGATGCAGCCGCGCAGCGTGCACGTTCCGCCCAGGCGCGGGTCCTTCTCGATGCACACCGTCTTGAGGCCCAGCTGCCCGGCGCGGATGGACGCGACGTAACCGCCCGGTCCGGCTCCGATGATCGCCACGTCGTACTGGGCCACGCGCGTCCTCCGCCTCAGAAAGGCGGCTGGAAGTAGCGCCCGGGGTGCTGCGTGTCAAGGCGAGCGCGGGTGCGCCTGCGACCAGCGGGAGAGGACAACGCTGCGCCGAAGCCAACCAGAAGATCAGGAGCGGCGTGGTGGGAGGCCGGCTTCCTCGCGAGCCACGCTGGCGAGTCCCGCCCAGTCCCAGCCGTCGCGGCCCCGGGCGAGCGCCGCGAGCAGGCGATCGCGGAGGAGCGAGGCGATCGGCAGAGGCGCGCGCACCTCGTGCCCGGCCTGGAGCGCCAGCGTCATGTCCTTGAGCGCGAGCGGCATGGCGAATCCGGCCGGCTCGAAGTCGGTCGTGGCGACGCGGGCGGCATAGCCGGTGAACACGGTCGATGCGAACATGGTCCCGGCGAAGAACTCCATCATCTTGCGTGGGTCGAGGCCTGCCTTCTCCGCCAGCGCGGTGGCTTCTCCGGCGGACTCGATCGTCGCCGCGATGAGGAAGTTGCCGAGCAGCTTGACCACGTTCGCCTGCGGCGCTTCGGCGACCGTGAAGGTGCCGCGGCCGAGCGCGCCGAAGAGGCGCTCGCAAGCGGCCAGGTCGGCTTGCTCGCCGCCGCAGACGATCCAGAGCTGCCTCTTCTGCGCCGCTTCCGGCCTTCCGAAGACCGGGGCCGCCACGTACCCCTGCCCGGCCGCGCGGTGCGCCTCGCGCAGCTTGCGCGACAGCGCCACCGAGATGGTGCTCATCGAGACGTGGATCGCGCCGCGGCGCAACCCGGCGATCAGGCCGTCCGGCCCGAACGTCACCTGCTCCACCGCGGCGTCGTCCGCGAGCATGGTGACGACGAGCGCGCTCTGCTCCGCCGCCTCGCGGGGCGAGGCGCACTCCAGTGCGCCGGGCGGGGCCTTCCCGCGCGTGCGGTTCCAGGCGCGCACGCTGAAGCCAGCCGCGACGAGGTTCGCCGCCATGGGGCGCCCCATCCTGCCCATCCCGATGAAGCCGATGGTCTCCATGCCGCAACCACCTCCACGATGTCGGCGACTACCTGCCGAGGAGCGCCTTGAGCCTGGCCGAGAGCGAGGTCCCGATCAGCGTCCCGTACACCCGGCGTCCGAGCCGGTACGCCTTCGCGCTGTACGGATAGAACCAGAAAGCGGGGAAGTTGAAGCGCTCCAGGTTCACGTGGCGCACCTCGCACAGGTCGCGAAGCCCGTGCTTGCCGTGCACGCGGCCGAGGCCGCTCGCCTTCACACCGCCCCAGGGCGTCTCGGGCGCCGCGTGCGTGTAGAGCGTGTCGTTGTGCATGACCGTGCCGGCCAGCAATTGGTTCGCGATGGTATCGGCCTTCGTCTTGTCCCGCGTGAACACGTAGGCGGAGAGGCCGTAGGGCGAGTCATTCGCCAGGCGGACCGCTTCCTCCTCGGTGCGGAAGGTCATGATCGGGAGCATGGGCCCGAACGTCTCGTCGCGCATGATGGCCATGTCCTGGGTGACAGAAGTGAGCACGGTCGGCTGCACGAACCGGCCGCCGTCCGGGTACACCTTCACCTCGCCGCCCGCGAGCACCTTCGCTCCTTTCGCGCGCGCGTCGTCGAGGTGCCGCTTCACGATCTCGACCTGCATCTGGGTCGTCATCGCGCCGACGTCGACGTCGTGGCTGTTCGGCTCGCCCTGCCGCAGGCCCTGCGCGAGCTTCACCAGCTTCTCCGTCAGCTGCGGGGCGATGCTCTCGTGGACGTAGACGCGCTCCACCGAGGCGCAGGTCTGTCCGGAGTTCGCGAACGCGCCCCAGGCGAGCTTGAGCGCGGTCGTGTCCAGGTCGGCGTCCTGCAGCACGATCGCCGGGTCCTTGCCGCCCAGCTCCAGCACGCAGGGGATCATCTGCTCCGCGGCGGCGACGTTCACCTTTCGGCCCGTGACCACCGACCCGGTGAACACGATCATGTTGATGCCGCTCCGGATCAGCTCCGCGCCGACGTCTCCCTTGCCCTGCACCACCTGAACGAGGCCTCGCGGAACCCCCGCTTCCTCGAGGAGCGCGCGCATCCGCTCGGCGATGAGCGGCGTGAACTCGCTGGGCTTCACCACCACACCGTTCCCCGCCATGAGCGCCATCACCACGTCGCCGGCCGGGATGGAGAAAGGGTAATTCCACGGGGAGATGATCCCGATCACACCGCGGGGATAGAACCTGAGGTAGGACTTCTTGTGCGGGAACATGTGCAGGGGAAGACGTTCGTCCTGCAGCAGCCGTTCGGCTTTCCGCGCGAAGTAGTGGGTGAGGTCCGCGACCGGGAGCACCTCCATGAACAGCGCCTCGTTCCGGGTCTTGCCGTTCTCGCGGACGATGAGGTCGGCGAGCTCGTCGGCCCGGTCGAGCACCAGCTGCTGGAAGCGCGACAGCACCTGCCCGCGCTCCTTGTACGACCTCGTGGCCCACTCCTTCTGGGCGGCGCGCGACGCCGCGGCCGCTTCGCGCACCTGCGCGGGAGTCGAGACGCGCACCTCCCCGACCAGCTTGCCGCTTCCCGGCTCGTACACGGCGAGCGTGCCGTGCGCCGTGACCGAGCCCTGGACGGACCTCGGAGCGTCCGGCGCGCGGACTGCAGCCCTCTGCATCGTTTCCGTGACGGACTCGGCCATGGGACACCTCTCTACATCGGAGGGGACACCATGGAATGGTGTCCCCCAAAGGCGCCAGTGGGCTACGCCCCATGGCGCGCCTTGTCAAACGAGGTCGCCGGCGCGAGGGGCTGAAAGAGAAAAATGGCTCTTTTGTGATACTCGTGGAATTTGAAGAAGGTTGCTGGAATTGAGGAAGCTGGCCCCAGCGGGGGGCGGGACCGATCCACCGATGATCGATTTGCGAGAGATGTTGCGCCTGCACGTGCCGCTCGCCGTCCAGGCGTACGAGCAGCCGCCCGCGCAGCAGCCTGAGCGGCAGCCGGCCGACGACCCCGAGCAGATCTCCAGGGACGAGCCCTCCACGATCCTGGTGGTGGACGACGATCCAGCAGTCCGCCATGTCATTTCCACCGTGCTCCGCGAGGAGGGGTACACGGTGCGCGCCGCGGCGTCCGCGGACCAGGCGCTGGAGCTGCTGCGCGCCTCGGGCGACGTCCCGACGGTGCTTTCCGATCTGAAGATGCCGGGCCACGACGGGATCTGGCTGCTCGACCAGGTGCTGCAGCGCCATCCGCACGCCGCGGTCGTGATGCTCACGGGGTACGGCGACACCGAGAACGCCGTCGAGTGCCTGAAGCGCGGCGCCGCCGACTACCTGCTCAAGCCACCGCGCATCACCGACCTCGTCCGCGCGATCGAGCGCGCGCAGAGCCGCCGCAAGCTCTCGCTGGCGCGCACCCGCTACCACCAAGGCCTGGCGCGACGCGTGCGCGAGAAGACGGCCGAGTTGACCGATGCCCTGCGGCGCACCGCCGATGCCTACAACAGCACGCTCTCGGCGCTGGTCGCGGCGCTGGACGCGCGCGAGCACGAGACCAGCGACCACTCGCAGCGAGTGGTGCGGTACACGCTCGCCATCGCCGACAAGATGAGCATCCGCGGGGAGGACCTGGACCAGATCGGCCGGGGCGCCCTGCTCCACGACATCGGCAAGATCGGCGTCCCGGACAGCATCCTCCTCAAGGCGGGGCCGCTCACGCCGGCCGAGTGGGTCGTGATGCGCAAGCATCCCGAGATCGGCCACCAGATCCTGCAAACGATCGGGTTCCTCACCCAGGCCGCGGAGATCGTGCTCTCGCACCAGGAGCGCTGGGACGGCGGCGGATATCCCCGCCGGCTCAAGGGGACGGAGATCCCGCTCGGCGCGCGCATCTTCGCCATCGCCGATACCCTGGACGCCATGACCTCCGATCGCCCGTACCGGCGCGGGGTCAGCTATGACGAGGCGCGGGCCGAGATCGCCCGCTGCTCGGCCACGCAGTTCGACCCGGCCTGCGTGGAGGCGTTCGTCTCGCTGACCGTGCAAGAGCTGACGCAGCTGCGCGACCGCCGCGGCACCTGAGGCCGGGCGGCCGCGCGCGCGAGGCCGATCAGCTGCGTCGCCGGCGCGGGCGCAGCAGCCCGAAGGCCGCGAGCAACAGAGCTCCGACGGGGCCTGCCGAGCTGCAGCCTTGGCCGGGGAACCCCACTGCCGACCGTGCGGTCTGCGGCCCTGGTTCGGCGGGCGGTTCCGGCGGCGCTCCGCCGTCGCCGGGCTGCCCGGGAGCCCCGGCGTCAGGGGTGCCCGCGTCAGGGGTGCCCGCGTCAGGGGTGCCCGCGTCAGGGGTGCCCGCGTCGGGGGTGCCGGCGTCGGGTGGCGGCGGCGGAGGAGGCGGAGGCACGAGCTGGGGCGCCACGTCGGCGAGCGTCGTCCCGATCGTCATTCCGTCGTGGTAGACGACGCCGACCGCGGAGATCGAAGAGTCGCGGTACAGCCCCTGCTTCAGGTAGTTCACCATCCCCGGGAAAAGGGTCTGCAGGGGCTTGCCGTCGATGACCTTCTGCCCGTCGTACCAAAGCTCGATGAATCCCAGGTCGGGGTTCGAAGACCAGATCACGTGCAGGACGAAGTCGTGCCAGACGCCGCGCACCAGAGGGGTGCTCCACACGCCGACCGTGGGTCCGGTCCCGGGAGGGGGATTCCGCTCGAGCCCGAGGGTCTGGCCGTTCACGTTGAACTCCAGCGGGGGCGAGCCGCAGCACCCGCTGTGGTGCCACTGCGTGAAGACCTGCCACTTGTTCTCGATCGGATAGGACGCGTCGAACATCGTGCTCCACGCGTAGTACCGGTCCATGCCCTCGGTCTCGGACACGTTGTGCACCAGCTCGTTGCGGTTGCCGTTGCTGGCGAGGTCCCCGCTGCGCAGCTCGACCCGCAGGGCAAAGCTCCCCTGGCGGACCGGCGAGGGCACGATGGTGAGGCGGCTGGCGAGCCCGTCGAGCCGGGTCCACTGCAGCAGGTCATTCGATTCGAAGTCGCCACGCCAGATGACGGAGGCGCGGGCTTGGGAAGCGATGAGCGAGAGGGCAGCGGCAGCAGCGAGGCGTCGCAACACGCGTCCTTTTCCGGGCACGGAGGTGGGTGCTGGACCCACGCCGGGCCGCTCCAGGTCCGGAGAGGGGAGCGGCAGCCTGTAGAACGGACCGGCTGGGGGCCCTCTTCCGGCTTTCCGACAGGGGAGGCGTGCGCTCGTAGGCAGAGCGGGCGAGCAGGCAGGCGGCGGAAAAGCGCGTTGGCGCCCGCCCGGCCGGGGCGGTACACAAGCGGGATGCAGCTGACGCTGACCGACCGCGCGGCCGAGGCGGTGCGCTCCCGCGCCCGCGATGCGGACGTAGCGGGTTGGCTCCTCCGCATCGCGGTGGTGGCGGGCGGATGCAACGGGCTGACGTACGATCTCTACTTCGTGCCCGAGCCGTCGGCGCACGACGAGCTGATCGAGTCCCGCGGCGTGCGCGTCGCCGTGGATCGCTCCAGCGCCACGATGCTCGAGGGCACCGTCATCGACCTGGCCGACGCGCGCTCGTTCCGCTTCATGAATCCCCGCGCCCGCCGCGGCTGCTCCTGCGGCGCGAGCTTCGAGGTCTGACCATGCCCAAGGTGCTGCGCTCGGGCGCGCTGGTGCTCACCGTCGCCGTGCTCACCTGCCTGGTCGGGTTCGTGAACTCCCGCGTCTCGGGCCGGCCCGCGGAGAGCGCGCGCGGGTGGATGATCGGCCTCCTGGTCTGCTTCGGCGCCATGGCGGCAGCGGCTTCATACATGGCGCTGGTGGGCCTCTACCACACCATCCTCGCGCTCTTCGGGTGGGACGGCGGCCCCGGGATCCTCCGCAAGAACCCGCACTACGTCCCGGGCAGCGACGAGCCGCTGGCGGACGGAACGCGGCT
>Ga0137409_10002846_pt1 | contig 18396 bp, 19 predicted proteins | sample CZODoug1_16funga_FD_122059 | JGI IMG/M metagenome (GOLD analysis project Ga0137409, IMG submission 122059) | Vadose zone soil fungal communities from Angelo Coast Range Reserve, California, USA - CZODoug1_16fungal (Hybrid Assembly) | ecosystem: Environmental > Terrestrial > Soil > Vadose zone... | reverse complement strand
AACACGCCCCAGCCACCTCTTCCACGGAAAAACCCTGGGCACGAAGGCTGTTGGTATCTACCAAATCTTGAGCCTGGTCATTCGTCACCAGGCCGACTTTTTGACCCTGGTTGAGATAATGGCGGGCCAATCGGCTGATGGTAGTGGTTTTGCCGGCGCCCAAAAACCCGCCGATCATGATGAAGCGAAGTCGTTTCATGGTTGCTCCTTCGTAGGTCAGGCTTTCCAGCCTGACAAGTCGCTGATTTTCCGAAATCCGTCAGGCTGGAAAGCCTGACCTACTTCGATCGTTTAGCTTTTCGAGAAGAATCAAGGTTTCAAACTAAGCGTGTTCCGATCCTTAAACGGATAGGGAACCTTCTTGTCGGGCGTATATTGATGGACGGTCATCCAGGAGAACTCGTGCTTGTGCGGATTGGCGGGATCGGGGTCGGGCAGGGCGACGCCGTCGGCTTCGGCGTAAATGGTGCGGACGACCGGGACCTTCTTGGCAGCGGGAGGCGACAGCTGGTAATCCGTGCCGCAGGTTTGCAAGAACCACGTGTTGTCGCGGAAGCCACTCGCCAGCCGTTCTGTCGCCGTCCGGATCAAATTGTCCTTTTCTTTAGCGTCCAGGTCTTTGCTCTTCTTGATGACGTTGATTAAGTTTTGTGTCTCCGACACGTCAAAGCTCACCCAACCATAGGGAGGAATAAATGCCTCCACCTTGCAGTGCGATGGCGAATTTTTGGGAAACGCATTCGCCCCCGCTGCAAAGGTCAGGGCCGGGATGGCTTCGGCGAGCAGGCGTGTGCGGATGACGGGATCGGACGGATTCGTCGAGGGTGAGACGGCCCGTCTGGCCCTTTTCGTGGGTCGTTCCTCGAGCGGTCAGGGCGTCGGCGGGGCGAAGGTGAGGGTGAAGCTGATCAGCACAGTCGACAAGCCGAAGACGCTCGTGGAGGGCGCAACCGATGACGCGGGGCAGGTGTCGCTCTCCTGTCCGCTGCCCCTGCTCGAGGAGGGGACCGCGGCGCTGATTATCCAGGCCTCCTCCGGAAAGGAGAGCGCGGAGATCAAGCAGGTGATCAAGAAGCCGGCGCGCAAGGCCGCGGGGTGAGCGAGGCGCGTGACCATCATTCTCAACGGGGAGGCTCGCGAGGCGGCGCCGGACATCACGGTCCTGGCTCTCCTGGAATCACTGGGCGTGGCACCGGGGAGGGTGGCGGTGGAATTGAACGGTGACGTCCTGCGGCGCGCGGACTTCGTCCGCAGCACCCTGCGAGACGGGGATCGGGTGGAGTTCGTGCAGTTCGTCGGGGGCGGATAACGACCGTGCAGACCGGGACTCTCACCATCGCGGGGCGAAGCTATCCGTCGCGTCTGATCGTAGGCACGGGGAAGTACCCGGACTTCGATGTCATGCGGCGCGCGATCGAGGCGTCCGGCGCCTCGATGGTCACGGTCGCCGTGAGGCGCGTGGATTTGTCGCGGAGAGGCGGAGAATCGCTGCTCGACTACATCGACTCTGCCCGCATCACCCTCCTGCCCAACACGGCGGGGTGTTTCACCGCGGAGGAGGCCGTGCGCACCGCGCGTCTCGGGCGTGAGGCCGGCCTCTCGGACCTGGTGAAACTCGAGGTCATCGGCGACGAGAGGACCCTGTTCCCCGACAACGAGGGTCTGCTCCAGGCCACCCGGATTCTCGTCAAGGAAGGGTTTGCGGTCCTGCCGTACACGAACGACGACCTGGTGGTGGCGAAGCGTCTGCGCGACGCGGGCGCGGCGGCGGTGATGCCGCTGGCGGCGCCGATAGGCTCGGGTCTCGGGATCCAGAACCCCGCAAATCTCAGGATCCTCCTCGAGGAGATCAGGGACGTGCCGGTGATCGTGGACGCCGGGGTAGGAACGGCCTCGGACGCCGCCATCGTGATGGAGACCGGCGCCGACGGGGTCCTGATGAACACCGGGATCGCCGGCGCGGACGATCCTGTGAAAATGGCCCGCGCCATGCGGCTGGCGGTCGAGGCCGGCCGGCTCGCCTTCGAGGCCGGCCGGATCCCGAAGAAACTCCACGCCCGGGCGAGCAGCCCGCTCCAGGGGATCGTTCGCTGACCGCAGGAACCGCCTCTCAGGAACGGCGTCTCTCACGCACCGCGGCCCGCGCCTCTTTCTCCTGGTCCCTCTCCTTGATCGCCTGGCGCTTGTCCCAGAGCTTCTTCCCCCTGGCCAGCGCGATCTCGACCTTCACCCGGCCCTTCGACAGGTAGAGGCGCAAGGGCACCAGCGTCTGGCCGCCGGAACGCGTCTCCTGCGCCAGCTTGAGGATCTCCCGGCGATGCAGGAGGAGCTTGCGCGGGCGCAGCGGATCATGGTTGGCATACCCGCCGTGCGAATAGGGGGAGATGTGACAGTTGTGCAGGAAGACCTCGCGTCCGTCGACCCGCGCGAAGGCGTCCTTGAGGTTCGCCTTCCCCTCGCGCAGCGACTTCACCTCCGTCCCGAGCAGCGCCAAGCCGGCCTCATGGCGCTCCCCGATGAAATAGGCGTGGAACGCATGGCGGTTCGACGCCAGCACGCGACCGGCCGGATCCTTGTCCTTCCCGGGGCTCACTCCTCCTCCCGCTCGCGCAGGATCATACGATAGAGATCCCGACGCGAGAGACCCGTCTCCCGCGCCACGCGCCGCATCGCCTCCTTGCGATCCACGCCGGACTCGATCAGGAGGCGCACCCGGCGGCCGGGCCCCTCGCGGGGTCGGGCTTCCGGCCCGACCGGGGCCGCGGCGGCGGAGGGGGATGGGCCCGCCCCGGCCAGCAGGAACGCTATCTCTCCCCGGGCCTCGCGTCCCTCGAACGCCGCGATCAGCGTGCGGACCGTGCCGGCGACGAACTCTTCGTGCACCTTGGTCATCTCTCTCCCCAGGAGCGCGCCGCGATCACCCAGGATCTCGAGAGCGTCCGTGAGCGTCGCGACGACGCGTCGGGGCGACTCGAAGAACAGCAGGGGACGCGGCTCGGCGCGCAAGGACTCGAGGGCTCTCCGCCGTTCACCCTTGCGGTGGGGCAGGAAGCCGATGAACGTGAAGGGGCCCGGGTCGAGGCCGCTGACCGAGAGGAGGGCCGTGATCGCCGAGGCGCCCGGGATCGGAACGAGGACGTGGCCCGCGCTCCGGGCGGCGTTCACGAGGCGCGCTCCTGGATCGGAAATTCCCGGAGTCCCGCCATCGCTCACCAGGGACACCCGACCACCACGATCGAGCGTCTCGAGAAGGTCCGGAAGGCGGCGCATCTCGTTGAACTTGTGATAACTCACGAGCCGTGTCGTGAGCCCGTGCCTCGACAACAGGGTCCTGGAGCGGCGCGTGTCCTCGCACGCGATGAGATCGCTCGCGGCGAAGGCCTCGACGGCCCGTGGAGACAGATCGTCCAGATTGCCGATCGGGGTGCCGACGACATAGAGCGTCCCCCGCGCCCCTCGCTCGGAGCCCATCAACCTATCTTCCCCAGTCGCGTGGATACAGGAAGTCGATCCCGACGGTGCGCGGCGAGACCTTCGCGATGAGCGGCGTCCGCCGCTTGAACTGCGAGGCGCTGATGCGCCTGGTGATGCGCCGGACCATCGGACGCGCGAACCCGAGAGCGATGGCCTCCTGATGCGACGCGCGCCGGTCGACCAGGAGATGAAGGAGCCGGTCGACCTCCACGTAGGGGGCCCCGATATCCTGCTCGTCCGATTGGCCGGGCCACAGGTCGGCGGTCGCGGTCTTGAAGACGATGTGACCGGGCACGCCGAGGTGCAGCGCCAGCCCCCGGACCTGGGTCTTGTACAGGTCCCCGAGCGGATTGATCCCGCAGGCCAGGTCACCGAAGATTGTTCCGTACCCCAGGAGCAGCTCGCTCTTGTTGCTCGTGCCCACGACCAGCGCCCGCTCGCGGGCCGAAAGATCGTAGAGCACCGCCATCCGCTCGCGCGCCATCTTGTTGCCGCGCCGGAGCGCCGACGCCCGTCTCTGTCGCTCGAAGTAGGCGTCGATCATCGGCGTGATCGCAAGCCGCACGCTCCTTGTCCCGAGGATACGGACCATGAGGCGGGCGTCGCTCAGGCTGTCCGGACTCGACGTGCGGTAGGGGAGGAGGCAGCAGACGACGTTCCCGGCCCCCAGCGCCCGCACGGCCAGGGCCGCCGTGGCGGCGGAGTCGACGCCGCCCGAAAGCCCCAGGACGGCGCGCGAGAATCCCGCCTTGCGGATCTCCCGCCGGATGAAATCGGCCAGCAGCGCGGCCGCGGTCGAAGCGTCGAAGTCGAGATCGGCCGGGATATCGAACGCGCGGTGCTCGTTTCGCGCCCTCATTCCGAGAGCGTAAGTCCGCGACGGGAGACCTGTCAACGACGACAGGTGTCCTGTGCGCATGGCGCGCCGGATGCGGCTTGCAGGCCCGCTGCGCGGCCGGTATAATCCGCGGGTCGGAACGATCCGCGGGCGCACCACCGGCATCCAAGGTGAAGGACCGAGCGATGATCCAGGCGACACAATTGCGTTCCGGCATGGCGATCCTCCACGAAGGAAACCTGTGCCGCGTCCTGAGCGTTCAGCACATCACACCCGGAAACTGGCGCGGCATGGTGCAGGCCAAGCTCCGCAACTTGAAGTCGGGAAACAGCTTCGAGTACCGTTTTCGCTCGGAGGATCGTGTCGAGAAGGCGGACCTGGAGGAGCACGAGATGGAGTTCCTGTACGCCTCCGGGGACGAGTTCCATTTCATGAACACCGACACCTACGACCAGGTCGCCATCACCCGGGAGGATCTCGGGCAGGCGGTCGACTACCTGGTTCCAAACACCAAGGTCCTGGTGGAGTTCTACGAGCACCGGCCCGTCGGGGTCGAGCTTCCGATCACCGTCGACCTGAAGGTGGTCGAGACTCAGCCGGGGATGAAGGGGGCGACGGCCTCCAACAGCGGCAAGCCGGCCGTTCTCGAGACCGGGCTCCAGGTCAGCGTGCCGCAGTTCATCGACGTGGGTGACGTCGTGCGCATCGACACGGCCGAAGGGAAGTATCTCGAGCGGGCGAAGTGATCCGTGGGGGCCGTTCTCCGGCTGGCCCGTTTCCGCGACGGCCGCCTGACCTTCTTCGCTCTCCTCGACGACGACGGACGGGCGCGCCCGATCCAGGGGGATCCGTTCGCAGACGATCCGTTCCTTCTTCCGGAACGCGCCGCGCGGGAGAGCGTGCCGGTCGCCGGGTGGGAGCCCCTGCCGCCGTGCGCGCCGTCGAAGATCGTCGGGGTCGGGCGCAATTACCGGGATCACATCGCCGAGCTCGGCCACGACGTACCCGAAAAGCCACTGCTCTTCCTGAAACCGCCGTCGTCCATCCTGCCGACGGGCGGGACCATTCTCCTGCCCGCGGCCAGCAGACGCGTCGATTTCGAGGGTGAGCTGGGGGTCGTCATCGGTCGCAGGGCACGGCATGTTCCCGCATCGCGCGCGCTCGACCACGTGCTCGGATACACGTGCGTCAACGACGTCACCGCCCGGGATCTCCAGAAGTCGGATGTCCAGTTCACCCGCGCCAAGGGCTTCGACTCGTTCTGCCCCTGCGGGCCGGTCATCGCGGTCGGCCTGCGCCCGGACGATCTCTCCGTGGAGACGTTCGTCAACGGCCGGAGGCGCCAGTCGTCCCCTGTGTCCCGCATGATCTTCGGCGTCGCCGAGCTCGTGAGCTTCGTGTCCGGGGTCATGACGCTCCTCCCCGGAGATCTCCTCGCCACGGGGACCCCCGAAGGCGTGGGGCCCCTCGAACCGGGAGACGAAGTGACCGTATCCATCGATCGGATCGGACGTCTCACCAACAGGGTGGAGGCGGATCGGTCGGCTCCATGAACCACGGCGCGGGGACCGCGGGCGCATCCCCCGGCCAGGAGAACGACACGGTGGCGTCGTTGGGCACCGACCCTCCCGTCGGGGCGCGCACCCGGATCCGGGAAGCGAGGGCGTGAGGCGCGCCGCCGCGATCACCGCAGCGATCCTGCTCATCGGCGCGCTGTATATCTTGGCGGGCAGGCGCGCCGCGGGCGAAGCCGGCCTGCCCCTCGACGATGCCTGGATACACGCCCGTCTCGCCCGGAGCCTGGCCCAGGGCCGGGGATTCGGCTTCAATCCCGGAGAGCATTCGGCCGCGTCCAGCGCCCCCCTCTGGACCCTGCTCCTCGCCGTGCCGGCCGCAGCCGGCCTGCCGTTTCCGTGGGCGGCCTACCTGGTCGGCATCGGGACGACGGCGGCCCTGGCGGCGGTCGCTTATCGACTTGCCGCGAGGGTCACGAGTGACGGCGAGGCGGGGCTCCTGTGCGGCCTCCTGATTGTGGGGACCCATCCCTTCCCCTGGGCGGGCCTGTCCGGGATGGAAACGAATCTCGCCGCCACCCTCGTCCTGGGAACCATCCTGGCGGCGTTCGACGGTCGGACCGGCGCATCTCTCGGTTTCGCGGCCGCCGCCGGGATGGTACGGCCCGAGCTCGCGGCGCTGCCGACGTTCGTTCTGGTGGACTCGCTGCTCCGGATGCGTCCGTTCTCGAAGGCCGCGGCGCTTGGGTCGACGCTGGGTTGCGCGGGGGCGTCGTTCGCCCCGTTCCTGCTCGATCGGATGCTCACCGGGCTGTGGCTTCCCGGCTCGTTCCAGGCGAAGGTCGGCCGCCATGGCGTCCTGTCGGCGGTGCTCGAGGGGCGGACGGACCTGGTGCCGGGTATCGTGGTTTCGAATCCCTCTCTTTATCTCGTCCCGCTCCTCGCGGCGCTGCTGCGTGACAATGGGGCGCTCCTCCTTCTCGCGCCGATCGGGTTCCGGCGCTTCCTGGAGCGGCGGCCCGGCACGCACCTGCCCTGGATGATCGGGCTTCTGCTGCCCTCCGTGATGGCGATCGCGGCCCCCTTCGGGGGGCCCCTGTTCCACGAGCAGCGTTACATCGCTCCGATCGTCGCCACGATGGTCGTCTCGGGCGGCATCGGTCTGTTCGCCCTCCCGGGACGCCTGTCGGGGCGGGGCATCCGGCGCGCGACCATCGGGGTCATCGTGGCGCTCTCCGCCTGGGGGACCTGGGCGGGAATGGACCGCTACGCGAGGGAAGTGAAGAATATCACCGACATGCAGATGCACATCGGGCGCTGGCTCAGGGAGAGGCCCGGAGGACCGGGCACGATCGCCACCAACGACATCGGCGCCATCGGCTACGCCACGGAGGCGCCGATCCTCGACCTGACCGGTCTCGCTTCGCCGGAGATCATTCCCTATCTGCGGCCGGCGATCCCCGCCGCGGCGGGCCGCGGCTGGAACGGGGCCAGCGAGGCCGGTCTTCTCGAGTTCCTGCGGGCGCGCAAACCCGATTACGTCGTCCTCTTCCCGTCCTGGTATCCCAGCCGCTTCTTCCAGGACGCCCTCGGCGAGGCGATCCTTCGTGTGGACCTCGAAGACAACCTGATCTGCGGAGACCGGACGATGATCGTGTACTGTCCCGGCTGGGGAGCGGGGGTGCCCTGGAAGGACGCGACTTCAGGAGACTGACGCGGCCGCCCGCTCCCGGTCGATCGACAGGAAGCCCGGGGCCAGGCGGCGCACCCGGGACCGGGTCTGAGGATCGCCGGGGTCGAGCAGGTGGGCGCGGACGAAGGACGCGGCGGCCTCATCACGACGCCTCATCCTGAGCAGGACGCCGCCGAGGAGGCTGTGCGCCAGGTGGAAGGCCGGCGCAATCTCGGCGGCCGCCCGGAAGTGCCCGGCGGCCTCCACCAGTCTCCTCCGGCGCAGAGACAGGGTTCCGAGGCGCATGCGCGCCCACAGGGAGCGCGGGTTGTCGCGCAGGATCGCCAGGTACTCTGCTCCCGCCCGGCCCCAGGCGCCGCGGCGCTGCCAGTACTCCCCGGCCGAAAGACGCAGGGCGTAGCAGTCGCCCACGACGGCGCGCTGCCGATCAAAATCGTCCGGGCCGTAGGCCGTCTGGCGCCCCGTCCGCCGCAGCGCGGCCGCCAGGGTTCGCACCGAGCGACGGGTCCAGGGGTCCTCGCGGACGTAGTACGCCTCGCCCCGCTCCCGCGCCCAGTAGTCGTCCCCCAGACCGAAGCGGGTCTTCGCCCCCTCGTACAGCGCCGTGCCGGGGTAGACGGTCATTGGTGAGACCAGGCCGTCGTGCGGGCGGATCTCCTCGATGAGGCGGAGTGTGGCGGCGAGATCGTCGTCGGTCTCCGAGTCGATCCCGGTGATCAGGTAGATCGACAGACCGAGCCCGACGCGGCGCGTCGCCCGGGCCGCGGCCCGCACCTGCTCGAGTGTGATCCCCTTGTTGAGCCTCTCGAGCATCCGCGGCGAACCCGATTCCACGCCGTACTGGATGTGCGTGCACCCCGCGCGCCGCATCCAGACCAGGCGCTCCTCGTCCACGGCGTTCACACGCGACTGGCAGTCCCACAGCAGATCGATCTTCTGCTCGATGAGCATCCTGCAGAAGTCGACGACGCGCTTCTTGTGGACCGTGAACGTGTCGTCACGCACCGAGACGTATACGACACCGTGCCGCTCGCGCAGCAGGCGCACCTCCTCGACCATGCTCGCGGCCGATCGGAATCGCAGGCCGCGGCCCCAGAAATCGGGGGAGGAGCAGAAGGTGCAGGCCGCCGGGCAGCCGCGCGACGTGATGATGAACTCGAACTGAGTCACCGGGTCCACGCCGACCGTGGCCGGATCCCCGGCCGGGTGCGGCAGTCGATCGAGGTCGGCGATGACCGGCCTGTCGGGCGTCTCGAGGCACCCTGTCCCCCGAGTCGCGGAGGGCATGGCGCGGGCGGGGACGTCCCGCTTCCCGGACGCGTCGTCCGGAGGTCGGAAGGTGATTCCGGGAATCCCGGCCAAGCGAGGGTTCGGGTCCCCGCGCTCGCGCGCCCGCACGAGGTCGAGCATCGTCTCCTCGCCTTCGCCGCGCACCACGACGTCGATCTGCGGATAGCGCAGGAGGAGATGATGCGGCAGGTGGGTGGCGTGCGGCCCGCCCGCCACGATGAAGCATGAGGGAACGGCCTTGCGCGCCAGCGCGGCCAGCCGCATCGCCTCGTGGCGGTTGAAGGTGAACACCGAGACACCGAGGACATCCGGACGCTCCTCCTTCAGGAAGCGCTCGGTCCTTTTCCAGGACCAGGCGCTGCAGTTGAGGATCCGGGAGTCGTAGCCGCGGGAGCGCAGGAGGGCGTTGATGTATCCCAGGCCCAGGGGAGTGAAGCGCGAATAGAACTCCATTCTCCCGAGATCGTGACACCGGTAGGCGAGGACGATCTTCACGCGCTCCTCCGCGTCCGGCCGGGCGCCGGAAGCGTCAGCAGCCTCTCGATCTCGCGAGCCAGGACCGGCAGGCGCTCGTCGCGCAGCAGGGGATAGAACGTGCGCGCCCGGCGCAGGGTGGAACGCTCGAGGTCGCAGACCACGAGCCCGTCCTCGAGAATCGGTCCCTCGGCGAGACACTCGCCGAGCGGATCGATGACGCACGAGCCCCCCGCGAAGTTCACCCCGTCTTCGAAGCCTACGCGGTTGACGTACGCGACGAACAGGGTCTGCATCTGTGCCGTCACCCTCGCCAGATTCCTCCAGGTCGCTTGACCGATCGATCCAGAGCACCTCCCGATCGCCTCGGTGGGTCCGGCCGACAGCACCAGCAGGCAATCCGCGCCGTCCTGCGCCAGGACCACTGCGGCCGAGGGGTGCCAGAAGTCTTCGCAGATGAGCATCCCCATCCGGCCGAACGGCGTGGGAAACGCCTCGATGCGATCGCCGGCGGCGAAGAATCGCCCCTCATCGAACATGCCGTAGGTCGGCAGGTAGACTTTTCGATGGACGTGGCGCACGCGCCCGCCGGCGAGGAACAGGGCGCTGTTGTGAAAGCGATGACCCGTGGACTCCTCGACCAGTCCGACGACCATCGCGATCCGCCGGCTCATCTCGAGGATCGGCCGGATTGGCCCCGGTTCATCGAGCGACACCGCCACGTCGGCGACCAGGTCCTGGAGCAGATATCCCGTCAGGCTGAGCTCTGGAAAGACGAGCAGATCGGCCCCCCTGGAAATCGCCTGCCTTGCCCACGCGACGTGCCGCGACACGTTCGCTTCGACGTCACCCAGGATCGGCTCCATCTGCGCCAGGGCGATGCGCGCCCGTGCGCTCGAACCGCGTCGTGCGCTTCGCCGCGCCATGCCATTTCCTCCTGCTTAGCGTGAAGGTGCGAATCGTAGCACAGGGGGGGCCGGGAAACAATGCAAGTGTCCCATTTTCTTTACTTTGGCCACGTCATCTGTTAGGATGACTGGGTTCTTGCATCTCGTTCGATGGGCCGGGAGCGCGATGATCCGCAGACCCGCCGTGGCTGGGCAGTTCTATCCGGCCGACCCGCAGAGTCTCAAAAACGAACTGGTCGCTCTGACGCAGGGGAAGTTTCCTCCCGCGGAGCCGCGCGGTGTGGCTTTGATGGTCCCGCACGCCGGATACATGTACTCGGGCCGCGTGGCGGGGGAGACCTACACGGCCGCGCGGCTGGCCCGACGGGTCCTCATCCTCTGCCCGAATCACACGGGACAGGGCGAGGCGCTGGCGATCAACGACGAGGGGGAATGGGACACTCCGCTCGGACCCGTGCCCGTCGATTCATCCCTGGCGCGGGGTGTTCTCGAGGGCTGCCGTGAGGTGCGTGTCGACTGGGCGGCGCATCGACTCGAGCACTCTCTCGAAGTCCATCTGCCATTCCTGCAGCACCTTGTGGGGAACGTCACGTTCGTGCCGGTGTGCGTCGGGACCCACCATCTCGAAACCCTCCTCGACCTCGGGAGGGGGCTTGCGTCCGCGATCGAGGGGGCGGGCGGGGACGTCCTGCTGATCGTCAGCAGCGACATGTCCCACTATGTGCCGGCGACCGTGGCTGCGCGGCAGGATCATAAGGCGATCGAGCGTGTCCTGGCCCTCGATCCCGAGGGACTGCACCGCGTCGTCCTGGAGGAGGACATCAGCATGTGCGGGGTCGCTCCCGCGGTCGCGGGGCTGGAGGCGGCGCGCCGCATCGGAGCCAGGGAGGCGCGTCTCGTGGCCTATTCCCATTCGGGAGAGACGACCGGGGATCACCGCTCGGTCGTCGGCTACGCCGGCGTCGCGGTCACCTGATCGCATGCCCGCCCTCCCCAAGATCGCCATCGGGGCCCTTCTCGCGGCCACCCTCTGCGGGGCCGCCGTCGCGCGGCAGGAACCCGCGGCCACCCCCACCCCGGCGCCGCCCGAGCGGCAGAGGAAGTTCGTGGGGGAGGGACCGGGCGGCAAGGCCCTCGAGATCGCCGCCGGCCCGGGCTCGATCATCGGGAAGGACGAGCTCATCCTCAAGGAATACGTCGACATCAAGTACGGTGATACCCGGCTGCAGGCGGACTACGTCCGCTATCTGCCGTCCACCAAGGATGTGACGGCTCTGGGCAACGTCATCCTCGACCAGGGGACGTCGCGGCTGACCGCTGAACGACTCACGTACAACCTGGATACTGAAACGGGGGTCTTCTACACGGCCCGAGGCTATGCGGAGCCGTCGTACTACTTCGAGGCCGACCGGGTCGAGAAGATCTCCAAGGACGAGATGGTCCTGTACGACGCGACCTTCACGGCCTGCACCCAGCCGGTGCCTTACTGGAGCTTCAAGATCGAACGGGCGCTGATCCGGCAGGACAATTACGCCTACCTGCACAATCCGAGGTTCAAGATAGGGCACGTCATCGTGTTCTACTCGCCGTACCTCGTCTGGCCGGTGAAATCGGACCGCGCCTCCGGTCTGCTGTTCCCCGAGTTCGGGTTTTCGCGTCGCTCGGGCACCATCCTCAGCAACGCCCTCTACTGGGCCATCCGCCGCAACATGGACGCGACCCTCTACCTCGATTACATGTCCCTGGCGGGGTTCGGCACGGGACTGGAATACCGCTACATGCCGAGCGAGAACGGCCGCGGCTACTTCACCGGCTACTTCATCCGCGACCAGATCGCCAAGGAGGAGGACATCCAGGGGATTCCCACCAATCGCTGGGTGATCAATTACGGTCACAACCAGGTCTTCGGCCCGGGCTGGAAGCTGGTCGCGACCGCCAACTTCATCAGCGATTTCGACTACTATCGGGATTTCGAGCGGGACCTGCGCCTCTCCACCAACCCCCAGGCGGTCAGCAACCTTTTCATGACCCGAACCTGGGGGTTCTATTCGCTCAACCTGCGGGGCGAGCGGCGGGAGCAGCTGGTCAACGTGGCGGTCGACCCCGTGTTCAACGGACCGTTCTCCCAGACCCAAGAGGAGACGATCACGCGCTGGATCCAGCCGGGGATCGAGCTCCGCGGTCGCCGGCAGCGGCTCGGCACTCTGCCATTCTTCATCACTCTCGAGTCGTCGGCGGATCTCTTCGACAAGGGGACCCCGGGCACGGGCTATGGTCGGTTCGATGTATTCCCGGTGCTGTCTTCGCAGCTCTCGCCCGTGCCCTGGCTCGACGTGAACGCGAGCTTCGGCGTCCGCGATACCTACTACACGAAGAGCCAGCGCGGCGACCTCGGCTGCGACAACATTCCGAACACGGGGGACTTCGGCGAGGGGAACGGGATCGTCGACTCGGAGCGCGACCAGAACCTGAACGGCGTGTTCGACGCCGCGGACGATCTCGGCTGCGACAATCTTCCCGGGACTCTCGACTTCGGCGAAGGAAACAACGTCTTCGATCACGAGAACACGATCATCAGCGATCAGCCGTTCGACCGGCGCATCTACCAGGGGGGGCTGACGCTGATCGGGCCGAAGCTCAGCCGCGTCTTCGACCGTCCGAACTCGAAATTCTCGCCGCAGTACAAGAACACCATCGAGCCGCAGATCACCTACACCTACCTGTCGAGGGTCGCCGATCCGGATCGGGTGATCCCGTTCGACCAGATCGACGCCATCGGGGGCAACGCCAATCTGGCGACGTACGCGGTCGTGAGCAGGCTGTTCGCCAAGCGTCCGATCAGCGGGACGGAGCAGATGAGCGCCCTGTACGGTCCCGCGAATTCGACCTTCGTCGGCGGCGGCCGCATCGATCCGTACGCCAAGACCCGGGAGCTCCTGCAGCGCAAGCAGCAGGAGCAGCAGCAGGCGGGCGGCGGGAGCCAGGCGTCGAAGGAGGAAGACGAAGAGAAGAAACGCCTGAGCACCGTCGAGATCGCATCGCTCGAGATCAGCCAGGACTATTCTTTCCTCGGGCCTCTCAGCGTGTCGTCGGCGCTGGGGTCGGCGTTCACGCCGCTGCAGAGCAACTTCGGACCGGTGCAGGCCACGCTGCGCGTCAACCCGTCCCTGCACACGAGCGTCGACATGCGCAGCTCGTATGATATTCTCTTCCGCCAGATCCGCGAGGCGAGCCTCAGCGCCAACCTGCGCAGCCTCAAGCGCGGGTTCCTCGATGTGACCTGGTCCAGCATCCGGGACCTCGAATCGCGCGCCCTGTTCGAGCAGGGGCAGGGTTTCGCGCAGCCGTTCAACCGCAGCCAGATCGGTGTGCAGGGAGAAACGAGCTTCTGGGGCCGCAAGCTTCTCCTCGGCGTGCAGACGAACTATGAGCTGGGAGACATTCAGGCGGGCGAGCCGCGCCTGCGCGACCAGCGCTACCGGTTCGGCTACAACACGCAGTGCTGCGGGTTCCAGCTCGAGGTCCTCAACCGCAATTTCGTCGGCTCCAGCCAGCGCGAGTTCCGCTTCCTGATCAATCTCAAGGGTGTCGGGAACGTGATCGATTTCCAGTCGGGTTCGGCGGGCGCACTCCCGGGGACGTTCCCGGGGATCGCGCCGTGAGCGCCGACCGAGGGCTCGTGCCCCTGGTTCTCGGCGCGGGCGGGATGCTGGGGGGAGCCGTCGCCGAAGCGCTGGAGGAGGCGTATCCCGGCACGATCGCCGCGACCCGTGCCGAGGCCGATGTGACGGACCGCTTCCGGCTGGAAGCCGAAGTCGAGAGGCTTCGGCCGGACGTCGTCATCAACTGCGCGGCGTACACCGACGTCGACGGCTGCGAGATCGACCGGGACCGCGCGCGGCGTGTGAACGCGGAGGGGGCGGGGAACGTCGCGATCGCCGCCGCCGCGACGGGCTCCCGGGTCGTCCAGGTGAGCACCGACTTCGTATTCGACGGCCGCCGCGGCGTTCCCTACACCGAAGACGATCCACCGGCTCCCCTGTCGGAGTATGGCCGCACCAAGCTGGACGGGGAGCGGCGTGTCGCGTCGGCGACATCCGAGCACCTGATCGTGCGGACCTCCTGGCTGTATGGCCGCGGGCGTAGCAACTTCGTGGACTCCATCCGGACGCGCGCCGCGAACGGCGGTACGCTCCGGGTGGTGAACGACCAGTTCGGCTCGCCGACGTACGCGGTGGACCTCGCGCGCGCTCTCCTCCTCCTGATCGACCGCAACGCCAGGGGCCTGGTTCATTTCGCCAACGCGGGCGTCTGCTCGCGATACGATCTGGCGCGGGAGATCCTCGCCGCCGGCGGGTCCGGTACCGGCGAGCTCAAGGCGATCACGACCGAAGAGGCCGGGCGGATCGCCGTCCGGCCGGGCTATTCCGCGCTCGACACCTCGCTCTACAGCCGCCTGGCGGGGCAAAGCCCGCGCGCCTGGCAGGAGGCGCTCCGCGACTACCTGGCCGCGGAACCGCGGCGCGCGGCGGGTCCATGAGGGTCCTGATCACCGGTTCGACCGGTTATCTCGGGGCCCACGTCGCCGCGCGTCTCGTATCGGCGGGTCATGCCGTCAGGGCACTCGCGCGACCGGGCCGCGGGGCGAGCGTGCCGGCCGGCTGCGTTCCGGTCGAAGGCGACATTCTGGAGCCCGCATCCCTCGACCGGGCGCTCGACGGGTGCGACGCGCTCGTGCACATGGCCGCGCTCGTCAAGATGTGGGTGCGGGATCGGCGCGAGTTCGACCGCGTGAACGTGGAGGGGGTCGCGGCGGTCCTGCGCGCCGCGGAACAACGGCGCGTGCGGCGCATCCTCTACACTTCGACGATCGGGGCGCTTGGACCGACCGGCCCGGATCCCCGCGACGAGTCCTTCGAGCGCGACGAGTTCCGCTTCCGCACGGAGTACGAGCGCACCAAGTGGGTCGCCGATCGCCTGGTGCGCGATCGGGTGCGGGAGGGGCTCCCGGTGACGACGGTCTATCCCGGGGTGGTCTATGGCCCGGGGGCCATGACGCAGGGGAACCTGCTCGGCCGGGTGTTCATGGATTACCTCGGCGGTCGGCTGAAGGCCCGCCTCGGAGGCGCCCCGGCCCGCATCTGTTACGCCTATGCCGACGACGTCGCCGAGGGTCACAGGCTCGCGCTGGAAAAGGGAGCACCCGGGAGAGGCTACATCCTGGGAGGGGAGAACGTCAGCCAGGACGAGCTGTTCGCCCTGCTGCACGCGCTGACCGGACGTCGCCCTCCGCGCCTCGCGATCCCCTTCTGGGTGGCCGAGACCGCCGGCCGCCTGCTGCGCGCCTGGGCACGTCTGACGGGCCGGCCGCCGGCCATCACGGACGGGGCCATCGCGACCTTTCGTCACCCCTGGGTCTACTCGAGCGACCGCGCGGTCCGCGAGCTGGGCTACCAGATCACGCCGCTGCGCGAGGGTCTCCGAAGCACGATCGAAGCGCTGCGTCCCGGTTCGGTCTCCCCGGAAGCGTCGGCGCGGCAGGGGCGATGACGGCACACGGCGAGACGGCGCGCAGGGTCGTGCATTTCGCCATGGGGGGGCTGGCCTTCCTGCTTCCCTATCTCACTCCCATGCAGGCCGCCTGCGCCGCCGGAGCGGCGGTCCTCTTCAACCTGTTCCTCCTGCCGCATGTCGGTCCCTCGCTGTTCAGGCGCGGCGAGCGCGAGTCTCCCTGGCGCTCCGGTGTCGTCATCTATCCGGCGACGGTCCTCCTGCTCGTGCTTCTCTTCCACCGCCACATGGAGATCGCGGGCGCGGCGTGGGCGATCCTGGCGGCGGGGGACAGCGCCGCGGGCTGGATCGGCCGCCGCTTCGGCCGCACGCCGATCCCCTGGAATCGATCCAAGACGATGGAGGGGTCGTGCGCGTTCGCCGTCGCGGCCTTCGCCTTCTCCTGGGCGGTCCTCGTCTGGATGGGGCGGAGACCGCTGGAGGCGGCGCTCCTCGCGGCGACGGCGTCGGTGTTCGCCGCCTTCATGGAGTCGCTCCCGTGGCGTCTGGACGACAATCTCACGGTGCCGATCCTGTCGGCCGTTTTCCTGGCCGGCCTGGAGCGGGTCGAGCTCGAGCGTCTGGTCCAGGCGGCCCCCGCGTTGTGGCGGTCGCTTCTCCTGGGTGTCGTGTGCAACCTCATCCTGGCCCTCGTGTTCCGTGGAAGCGGCGCGGTCGACCGATCGGGGATGATCGCCGGCTTCCTGGTCGGCGTTCTGACGTTCACGTTCGCCTCCTGGAGAGGATTTCTGGTCCTGATCGCCTTCTTCGTCCTCGGCAGCGCCTCGACGCGCCTCGGGCTGCGCCGCAAGCAGCGGCTCGGAATCGCGCAGGAGAAGAAGGGGGCGCGATCCGCGCGGCACGCCCTTGCGAACTGCGGCGTCGCCGTCTATCTGGCGTTCCTGATCGCGGCCGCCGCGTCGCCGGACGTCTTCCGTCTGGCCTTCGTCTGCGCCTACGCGACGGCCGCGTTCGACACCGTGAGCAGCGAGATCGGCCGGGCCTACGGCGGCCGCCCGGTCCTGATCACCACGCTGCGGAGAGTCCCCGCCGGAACCAACGGCGGGGTGTCCTGGCTCGGCACGTGGACCGGCCTCGCCGCGTCCGCCGTCGTGTGCGGAGTCGCGGTCGCGGCGGGTTTCCTGGAGGGACGCTTCAGTGGTGTCGTGCTGGCCGCGGCGTTCATCGGCTCGACGGCCGACTCGGTCCTGGGGGCCACGCTCGAGAGCCGCGGGCTCATGGACAACGAGGCGGTGAATTTCTCCAACACCCTGGTCGGCTCGCTGAGCGGGATCGGTCTCCTGGCGCTGCTCTGAACCAGGCCGCCGGGTGCCCCGCTCCCGGACGGCATCGCACGATCATGCGGGTCCCCGGGGAACTTCCGGGCGGCCCGGGCTGTCTCAGGTCGGGGGCGGTCTTCCTATGAGCACGACGGCGCGAGCGCGTGGCAGGCTGTGGCGGATGGGACGGGGCTCGAAGGTCGACCCGGGTGATGGGCCGGGCGTCGCGACCCCCGGGTCCGCCCCGGAGACCGGCGATGGCCGTCTGATCTCGAGGGCGACGGGAGGGGATCGCGAGGCCTTCGACCTTCTCGTCGAGCGTCACCTGCCGCGCGTCTGGGCCGTGATCTGGCGGATCCTACGCCACCACGAGGACACCGAGGACGTCGTGCAGGAAGTGTTCCTCGCGGCGTACCAGGGGCTGGAGGGTTACCGGGGCGAGGCGAAGTTCTCGACCTGGCTGCACCGGATCGCGGTGACGCGCGCCCTGAATCACCTCGACCGCAAGGAGGAGAAGATGCGGCGCGCCTTCCGAAACCTGGAGGACGACAGCCACCTGCTCGAGGCGGCCCCCGAGGCCGCGGGCTCATGGATCATGCGGGGATCTCCGTCGCCTCTCCAGGCCCTGGAGGCCGACGATCTCATGCGACGTCTCGCGGCCTGCCTGTCGCGGCTGCCGGCGGCGTGGCGCGCGGTCCTGACGCTGCGGGACGTGGACGCCCGTTCCTATGAAGAGATCGCGGCGCTCGCCGGTCTGGCGCTGGGCACGGTCCGTTCGCGCCTGGCGCGGGCCCGCGTGGCGCTGCGACAGTGTGTCGCAGGGGAGGGTCCGTGACCGATCGGAGGGATGTCCATCCGCGCGAGCTGCTGTCCGCCTACCTCGACGGCGAGCTCGCGGAGACCGAACGCCACGCGGTCGAGGCGCATGTCGCAGACTGCTCTTCCTGCGGGGCCCTCCTGGACGACTTCCGGGCGATGGCGGCGATCGCGACACGGGAGGAGCCGCCTCCGGTCCCGACCGATTTGCGGTCGCGCATTCGCCTCAAGGTCGGACTCGCGGGAGCCGACAGGGCACGGCCACGCCGGTTCCGCCTCGAGTACTCGCGGATGGGGCTCGCCGCCGCCGCCGTCATCGTCCTGGCGATCGGTCTGTGGGCGACGAGATGGGACTCTGCGCCCACGCAGACACCGCCCATCGATCGACCGACGGCCCCGGACACCCTCGGCGGAAGCGAGCGCGCCGGGGTCGGGAAGGAGCCGCGGGCCGAGCGCGGCGCCCCCGCGCAGGCCGAGCTGGACGAATCGTTGAAGGCGCTCGGCTATATCGGGAATGGATCGCGGCAGAGGGACGATTCGGCTCCTTCCGCCACGGGTC
>Ga0137409_10002845_pt1 | contig 18398 bp, 19 predicted proteins | sample CZODoug1_16funga_FD_122059 | JGI IMG/M metagenome (GOLD analysis project Ga0137409, IMG submission 122059) | Vadose zone soil fungal communities from Angelo Coast Range Reserve, California, USA - CZODoug1_16fungal (Hybrid Assembly) | ecosystem: Environmental > Terrestrial > Soil > Vadose zone... | reverse complement strand
CGCTCCCCGAGGCGCGCTTCGACGGCGTGTTCGCCAACGCGGTGCTGTTCCACGTGCCGGCGCAGGAGCTGCCGCGCGTGCTGGGCGAGCTGCGCGCGACGCTCAAGCCAGGCGGCGTGCTCTTCAGCTCCAACCCGCGCGGCGACAACGAGGAGGGCTGGAACCGCGGCCGCTACGGCGCGTACCACGACCTCGAGACCTGGCGGCGCTTCGTGACCGCGGCCGGGTTCGCCGAGCTCGAGTACTACTACCGGCCCGAGGGACTGCCGCGCGAGCAGCAGCCCTGGCTCGCGAGCGTGTGGCGGAGGACGCCCGAATGAACGGCCTGATGGTCCTCAAGGCGGCGCACATCCTCTCCGCCGCGATCATTTTCGGCACCGGCTTCGGCATCGCCTTCTTCACCTGGTTCGGCTACCGCAGCGCGATGCGCAGCGGCGCGCTCGAGGCGCTGCGCTCGACGCTCAGGCTGACGGTGATCGCCGACACCTGGCTCACGGCGCCCGCGGTGGCATTCCAGGCGGTGAGCGGCGTGGTCCTCATGGATGCGTACGGCTGGGCGCTCTCGAGCGCCTGGTCGATCGCGGTGTGGAGCCTCTTCGCCGTGGCCGGGGCGTGCTGGCTGCCGGTGCTCCTCATCCAGGCGGAGCTCGCGCGTGCGTCGCGGGAGGCGGCGTCCGTCGCAGCGCTGCCTCCGCTCTTTCACCGCCTGTTCCGCTGGTGGTTTACGCTCGGCACCGTCGCCTTCGCCGCGGTGATCGCGATCTACTGGCTGATGGTGGCGAAACCGCTTCCCGTGTCCGGCTAGAATGGCGATCCCGCACCGGAGCGCCAGGACCCCATGGACCTCGAGCTGAAAGACAAGGTGGCGATCGTCACCGGCGGCACGCAGGGCATCGGCCGGGCGACGGCGCTGCGGCTTTCGCAGGAGGGCGCGCGAGTGGTGATCGCGGCGCGCGGCAAGGAGCGCCTCGACGCGGTGGCGGCGGAGGTCCGCGCGGCCGGAGGACGCGTCGCCGCGGTGCAGGCGGACGTCGCCAAGCCGAGCGACTGCGAGCGCGTGATCGCCGAGGCGCTCAGGTCCTTCGGGCGCATCGACATCCTGGTGAACAACGCCGGCACCTCGCTCACGGGCGAGTTCGAGTCGGTGACCGACGCGCTGTGGCAGCAGGACCTCGATCTCAAGCTCTTCGCCGCGATCCGCCTGACGCGACTCGCGATCCCGCACATGAGGCAGCAGGGCGGTGGCCGGATCGTCAACATCACCACCATCGGGGCGAAGCAGCCGCGCGCGCGCTCGATGCCGACCACCGTGAGCCGGGCCGCGGGCCTCGCGCTCACCAAGGCGCTGTCGAAGGAGTACGCGCCGTTCAACATCCTCGTGAACACCGTATCGCTCGGCCTGGTGCGCGCGGGCCAGCACGAGAGGAAGGCCGAGAAGGCCGGCCGCCCGCTGGAGGAGCTGTATACGGAGATGGGGAAGGACATTCCCCTGGGGCGGGTCGGGCGCGCCGAGGAGGCCGCCGACGTCATCGCCTTCCTCGTCTCGGCGCGGGCGAGCTACGTTACCGGGTCGAGCATCAACCTCGACGGCGGGGCGTCGGGCGTGTTCTAGGCGGGCGACGCCCGCTCAGGATATCCCGTAGCCGCGCTCGTAGATCACCCAGCGGCCGGCGGCCTCGCGGCGATAGTGGCGGTCCTCGAGCTGCGCGACGAGATGAATGCGCCACTCCCGCTCGGGCTCGCGCTGCGCCAGCCGCTCGGCCTGCGCCACCGTCATCGGGTCGCGCTCCCCCGTGCAGTCTTCCTCGTACACCGTCTCTCCGTCGCGCGTCAGCGCCGCGTAGCCGATGCCGACGCCGATCGGCGCCTCGGCCGCGAGGAACCGGTCCGCCCTCATCGCCCAGTGCCGGCGCGTCGTCGCGACGATCGAAACGAACGTGCGCGCGAGCTCGTCCTCTTCCGCGCGCGTTGTGGGTTCGAGCTCAGTGATCATGATGTCTCCTTTGGTTCGGCTGCGCGGGCGGCACGGTCTTGTGGGGTCGAGGCCGGGCATCGCCCGATGCGCTGAATAAACTTGAATGCGGAACCTTACCCGATACGTGTTGCAGATTTTTATCGGGATCGCTTCATTCGTAAATAGGGCGACCGGACCGCGTCGCTCGACGGCGACACCGGGGCCTGCGGCGCTTCGCTTACAATCCGCTTTCCGCTTGCCGCCTTCGACCCGACTCCCGTGACGCAGTTCCGTTTCAAGCTGTTTTCCGCGCGCCGCGACCGCGCCGCAGCAATGCCGTTCATCATGGCGACGGCGCTGATCGACATGATGTCGATCGGCCTCATCATCCCCGTGCTGCCGGCGTGGGTCGGCAGCTTCACCGGCTCGCAGGTAGACCAGGCCTTCTGGTACGGGGTGGTGACCTTCACTTTCGGCATCGCGAACTTCTTCGGCTCGCCAATCCTCGGCGCGCTGTCGGACTCCTTCGGTCGCCGGCCGGTGCTGCTGATCGGCTTCCTCGGCTTCGCGCTCAACTTCTTCCTCACCGCGCTCGCGACCTCGCTGCTGATGCTGGTCGCGGTGCGGCTGCTGGCCGGGGCGATGCAGGCCAACCTGTCGGTCGCCAACGCCTACGTCGCCGACATCACGCTGCCGGAGCAGCGGGCGAAGCGCTTCGGGCTGATGGGGGCGATGTTCGGCATCGGCTTCATCCTCGGGCCGGTGATGGGCGGGCTCCTCGGCGCGGTCGATCTGCGGCTGCCGTTCGTCGCCGCCGGCGGCCTCGCCCTGCTCAACCTGCTCTACGGGTATTTCGTGCTGCCCGAATCGCTGCCCGAGGATCGCCGGAGGAAATTCCAGTTGAAGTCGGCCAACCCGGTCGCCTCCCTGCGCGGCCTGGCGCAACTGAAGGGCGTCGGAAGGCTGGTCGCCGTGGTCGCCTGCAGCGGGCTCGCCCAGTTCGTGCTCTACACCTCCTGGGTGCTGTATACGACCTTCAAGTTCGGCTGGGGGCCGCTCGAGAACGGCTGGTCGCTCGCGGCGGTGGGCATCGTGTCGGCGGTGGTGCAGGGGCTGCTGCTCGGACGCATCCTGAAGGTCGTGAGCCCGCGGCGGCTGGCCGTGCTCGGGCTCGCGTCGTCCACGCTCGCCTACGCGCTGTGGGGCGCCGCCACCCAGAGCTGGATGATGTTCGCGATCATCTTCCTCAACCTGCTCGGCGCCACCGTCCCTGCGGCCATCCAGAGCATCATCTCCGGCGCCGCCGACGCGCGCAACCAGGGCCAGACGCTGGGCGCGATCGGCGGGCTGAACAGCCTCATGGCGGTGGTCGCCCCGCCCGTCGGCGCCGCGCTCCTGACGGTGGTCTCGTACCTGCCCAAGGGCGACTGGCGCATCGGCGCGCCGATGTACTTCTGCGCGGTGCTCCAGGCCGCGTCGCTGCTGCTCGCCGTCTCGCATTTCCGCAGCGAGCGCCGCGAGCGCGCGGCCGTGCCGGCCGGATGACGAAAGCGTAAAGTTGAACTTTTGTTTCCGGCGCCGCTCAACGTAGCTGCTCAATTCCGCCCTCAGCCATGCTCTCGCTCGCCCATGCCGGAACCGCGATCGCCTCCGCCTTCATCGGCTCTCTCGTCGAGGCGGTCGAGGCGCTCACCATCGTGCTCGCGGTGGGCACGGTGCGCGGATGGCGGCCGGCGCTCGCGGGAACCGCGGCGGGAGTCGCTTTTCTCGCGCTGCTGGTGCTCGCGTTCGGTCCGCTGCTCGCGCGCATGCCGATCGAGGTCCTGCAACTCGCAGTCGGCGTGCTGCTCCTGCTCTTCGGCATGCGCTGGCTGAGGAAGGCGATCCTGCGCGCCGCGGGCGTGATCGCGCTGCACGACGAGGCCGCGGTCTTCGACAAGGAGTGCGCGGCGTTGCGCGCCTCGGAACCGCAGCGCGGCTGGGACGCGATCGCGGTCATCACGGCGTTCAAGGCCGTGGTGCTCGAAGGCCTCGAGGTGGTGTTCATCGTGCTCGCGGTGGGCGCCGCCGGAGGGCTGCTGCTGCCGGCGAGCGTGGGGGCCCTGGCCGCCTGCGTCCTGGTCGCGGTGGCGGGCGGCGTGGTGTACCGGCCGCTCGCGCGGATCCCGGAGAACACCCTCAAGTTCGCGGTGGGCGTGCTCCTCTCCGCGTTCGGCGTGTTCTGGGTGGGCGAGGGCTTGGGCTTCCACTGGCCCGGGGATGATCTGGCGATCCTCGGCATCGCCGCGCTGTTCCTGGCCGCCGCGGCCGCCGCCGCGCCGCTCGCGCGGAAGGAGACCGTCGGATGAAATGGCTCGTTTCCGCCGCCCGCGAGATCTTCGGGCTGTTCGTCGAGGACCTGGGGTTTACCCTCTGCATTCTCGCCTGGGTGGCGCTCGCCGGGCTCCTCCTGCGCGGGCTTCCCGTCGCCGACCCCTGGCGCGCGGCGATCTTCCTCGCAGGCTGCCTCGCGCTGCTCGTCGAGAACGTCGTGCGCGCGGCGCGCGGTCGCCGAATACTGAAATCTTCGTAAGTCTTCAAGGCCCGCATGACGCGGGCCTTTTTGTTTTTTGTGGCGGCCTAGAGGTCGCGCCGCACCACGACGACGCGAGGCGGGCCGAACACGAGGTGGCTCGCCGCCCAGGAGATGATCGCGTACACGATCGCGCCGAAGAACGCCGACCCGAAGCCGCCGACCGAGAAGCCCTGGACGAAGGACGCGACGAACCAGAAAAGGAGCGCGTTGATCACGAACACGAAGAGGCCCAGCGTCACCAGGGTGACGGGCAGGGTGAGGAGCACGAGGAGCGGCCGGATGAGGGTGTTCACGAGGCCGAGCAGCAGCGCGGCGACCAGCGCGGTGAGGAAGGAATCGACCCGCACCGAGGGCACGACGTAGGGCAGCACCAGGAGCGCGAGCGCGTTGATCAGCCAGACGAGGAGGGCGTTGCGCATCATCCCGGCAAGCATAGCAGGCCATGGAAATCGCGCCTTTCCGCCCCAATCTGGTCGTCTCCATGACTACGACCTCCAGCCTCGACACCCTGCGCCGCGGGCTGCTGCGCCTCCACAAGACCCTGCTCGACGCCCAGCGCGTCCGCTACGAGCGGGAGCACGGCCGCGTCGAATCCACAGGCGAGCTTCTCGACCTGGTGCTGAAGGACGCATCCTTCGAATGGCTGCGGGTGCTGTCCGCGCTGATCGCGGGGCTCGACGAGCTCACCGAGGCGGGCGGGGACGCGGGCGCTGAGACTCGCGGGCTGATCGACAGGCTGCGCACGCTGGTGCGCTTCGAGGGCAACCCCGGGTTCACCGGGCCCTACCGCGAGATCATCGAGGCGGTTCCCGACGCGCTGGTGGCGCACGTGCAGCTCTCCCGCCTGCTCGCGGATTTCGGCGCGGCGCCGCCGGAGCCGGTCGCCGGCTCGATGCCGGCGCTGATCGCCGCGCTCAGCTTCGCCGCCGACAAGCACCGCAACCAGCGGCGCAAGGACGAGGAGGCCTCGCCCTACATCAACCATCCGATCGCGCTCGCCCGGATCCTGTCGGTCGAGGGCGGCGTGGAGGACGGGCTCGTCCTCAGCGCCGCCGTGCTGCACGACACCATCGAGGACACCGAGACCCGCTACGAGGAGCTCGCCGGGCAATTCGGTCGCGAGATCGCCGATGTCGTCCTCGAGGTCACCGACGACAAGGCCCTGCCGAAGGCCGAGCGCAAGCAGCTGCAGATCGACCATGCGCCGCAGCTGTCGCGGGCGGCGAAGCTGGTGAAGCTCGCCGACAAGATCGCCAACGTCCGCGACGTCGCGGACCATCCACCCTCGGAATGGCCGATCGAGCGCCGTCGCGAGTACTTCGACTGGGCGAAGCGCGTCGTCGACGGGCTGCGCGGTACGCACGAACGGCTGGAAGCGGCGTTCGACGCCGCCTACGCGCGGCGCCCCTGAGCGAATCAGGGAGCTCGCCGGCCTACGAGGCGGACTGGTCGACCTTCCGGCCGAACACAACCAACCGGTCCCGGCCCGCCTGCTTCGCCTGGTAGAGGGCGATGTCGGCGGCCTTGACCAGCGCCTCGGCCTCGGGGGCGTGCTCGGGGAAAACCGCCATTCCCACCGAGATCGTGATCGCTCCCAGGTTCTTGCGGGCGTGGCGCACTGCGAGGAGCTTGACGCCTTCACGGATCTGCTCGCCCCGCGCCCGCGCGCCTTCGAGCGTCGTCGGCGACAGCAGGAGCAGGAATTCCTCGCCGCCGTAGCGGCAGATGACGTCGCCGCCGCGCACCTGGTCCTTCAGGTACGCGCCCAGCTCGCGCAGCACTGCGTCGCCGCCGTCGTGGCCGAAGCTGTCGTTGAACTGCTTGAAGTGGTCGATATCGAGCATCATCACCGCGATCTGCGCGGACTGGCGCTTCGCGCGGAAGATCTCCTGCACCAGCACCTCTTCCGCGTAGCGCCGGTTGAAGAGCCCGGTGAGCGGATCGCGTATCGACAGGCTGCGCATCGCGTCCCTCAGCTTCAGGTTGGCGATGGCGAGGCCGATGTTCTCGGCGAAACCCTTGGCGAGCCTGAAGGTCTCTTTCATGCGGTCTTCGCCGGCTTGCTCGCCGCCGAGGACGTGCAGGATGCCGAGCGTCTCCCCGTGCGCCACCAGCGGCAGGCAGGCGTACGGGCGGCTGTCCTCGGCGGCGTGCCGGCAGCGCACCTCGTTGCCCAGGGCGAGATGCCCCTGCCCGCGGCGCAGCGCCCAACAGTCGTTGGGCGGGAACACGACGTTCGTCGGAGGCGCAGCGCCCCAGGTCGCGTTCGCCTCCACCATGTTGCGCGAGGCGCTGATGACGAACAGAGCCCCGGAGTCCCCGGGGAACAGCTGCGTCGCGGTCCTGGAGATGACCGAGTAGGCCTCGGCCTCGGTGTCGCTCGCCTGGAGGAAGTCGTTGATCCTGCCGAACAGCGTGATCTCCCGGTTGCGCTCGGAGAGCTCGGCCGTGCGCGCCGCGACCTTCGACTCGAGCTCGCGGCCGTAGGCGAGCAGCTTCCCCTGGGACTCCTTCAGGCCTCCGGCCATCTCGTTGAACGCCCGGGCGAGCGCGCCGATCTCGTCGCGGCGGTCGGCCTCCACTCGAGTGTCGAATTTTCCCGCAGCGAGGTCGGCCGCGGCGCGGGTGAGGGCGGTAAGCGGCCCGGCGATGCGCCGCGCGATGAGCAGGCTGGAGAGCAGCGCGAGGGCGACGCAGGCCGCGGCCGATGCCGCGATGAGGCGGATCCTCGTCTTCGCGAGGCCGACGAGCTCGTCCTGGATCGGGGTGTATTCCAGGATGACCGCGCCGGCGATGGGGCCGCTTCCCGACCCCTGGCCGTCCCTGAGCGGAACGACGATCTGCTTGGTCCCCGACGGGAACAGCGGGCTGACCTCGACGAAGTGCCTCGGCTTGCCGTCCCTGAGCGTCTGCCCGACTTCGTTGCCCTCGTCGTGCCGGTAGACGTTGCCCACGTCGCCCGCGTCCGAATCCGCGATCCGGACCTTGCGCGGATCGACGATGGTGGTGTCGCGGCGGTAGATGACGTGCAGGCCGTCGACGTAGCTCTGCAGGGCCTTCCTGTCCTTCAGCCGGCCGGCGGCGGCGTAGGCGAGGGCCGTCGCCAGGTGCTCGGCTTCGAGTCTGGCCGCCGCCTCGGCGCTGTTGAGTTGCTCCTCGATGGCGAACGCGGCGACGAGCGCGACCAGCAGTGATATCAGGAGGGCACCGAGCGCCAGCCTGAATTTGACGCTGTGCACGCGCTGGACGTTTTGCATCCGCCGCCTCCGGGACTCCCGCTCGCCGCAAGTCAGGGGATTATACGGTCCGCGCGACCCGGGGCCCTGTCAGGGAAATGCGTACCGCAGGAAGAGGTGGCTGGATCCGCGCCGCAGGTCGGCGAGGGTGCCCCACAGCGGGCGCTGCGGCGCGAAGGTCTTCCCCATGACGAGGCTCACGCGCTGGTCGGGGATGCCGCGGCCGGCGAGCTGGGGCGAGAGCGTGAGGAACTGCTCGTCCATCAGCCCCTCGGCGTAGAAAGCGGCGATCAGCGTCGGGCCGCCTTCGACGAGGATCGATCTCCCCGGGCTCTCGCGCAGGACGGTGGTCAGCACCGCGCGCGCGCTGATCCGCCCCTTGCCGCGCACCGCGCGGATGCGCACCGAGGCGGGCACGCGCTGCTTTCGCAGCCGCTTCTCGCCTTCGGGGGTGGTCACGACGAGCGCGGGCACCTTGCCCGAGGAGAAGAGAGGGAGTGAAAGATCGAGATTGCCGCTCCCGCTCACCACGGCGTTGAGGGGCGGTCCCTTCTTGCCGAGCTTCTCGCGGAAGGCGCGGTACTCCGGCGCGAACCTCGGGAAGATGTCTCCCGGCGTCCACAGGTGCCTGCGGTCGACCTCGAAGGTGCCCGAGCCGATCACGATCGCGTCCGCGGTCGCGCGCAGGATCCCCATCACCATGCGGTCCTCGGCGGAAAAGCCGCTGATGTCTCCGCCGCTCTTGTGGCCCTCGACGTTGAGCGACACCACGCCGTCGACCGTCGAGGCGAAGTTGGTGAACACGTAGGGCCGCTTCGACGGCATGCGCAGCCGCCCGTAGAGGCGCGCGAGGCGGGGAGGCAAGGGCAGGAGCTTGCCGCGCTTCGACTCGAGCAGCGTCTCGAGCCTGGTCAGCCGGGGGAAAGTGCGGCGCCTCACTCAGGCGGCGGCCTTGCCGCTTTGCGGATCCTGCGCGAGGCGCGAGGCCATGAACGCGGCGCGCTCGCCGACCACCTTGAGCAGCGCCGCGCCGAACTTCGGGCTCTGCTTCACCAGGGTGAGGAACATGTGGCGGCTCATCGCGAGCAGCACGCAGTCGGTCTCGGCGACCGCGCTCGCGAGGCGCGGCTCGCGGTTGACCAGCGACATCTCGCCGAACACGCCGCCCGCGCCCAGCTTCTCGACCACCGTCTCGCCGATCTTGATCGCGACGCGGCCCTCGAGGACCGCGTACAGCGCGACGCCGCGCTGGCCCTCGCGCATGATCAGCTTGCCCGCGGGGTAGCGGAACTTCGCCGCCGGCCCGACCACCTGCACCAGGTCGTCGAGCAGCTGCGCCTCGAGCGCCGCCGCCTCGCGCCAGCCTGCGTCGGCGCTCAGGGCGGTCGATCCGAGGCGGCCGATGGTGTCGCGCAGGCGCGCGGCCATGACGCTCATCAGCATCAGCGCGAACGCCGGGTTGCGGCGCAGCGCCGCGGCGAACTGGGTGTCGTCCAGGGCGATCAGCCTGCAGTGGTTCATCGCCACCGCGGTGCCCGAGCGCGGCATGCCGCCCATCGCGGCCATCTCGCCGAAGACTTCGCCGGGGCCGATCGAGGCGATGTGCTCGTCTTTCGCGAACACCCCGACCTCGCCCTCGACGAGCAGGTAGATGCGGTTGGGCATGAGCAAGAGCGGCATGCCCTTGCGGTTCTCGGAGAAGATCACCGCGCCCTTGGCGGCGTCCTGCTCACGGCCGGCCGAGCGGAAGAACGCGAGCGCGACCTCCGGATCGTAGGCCGAGGACTTCGCGGAGCCCGGTTTGCGCGCCATGGACGGCGCAAACTCTACTACGCCGCGACTTTTTGCGCCTTCGGTTTTCTTCCCGGGGCCGCGGGCGGGATGTAGCCCGCGATGCGGCACAAGAGGCCTTCGATCTTCCGGCCTTCGACGAAGCGGGTGGCCTGGCAGGTCATGACTTCGCCCCGCGCGGACAGCGCCGCAACGTGACGGCGCACGTCGGCGACCGACAGCCCCGTCGCCAGCGCGATTTCCGAGTCGAGCTTCTCACCGCGGTCTTTGAGGTACTTCAGGATTTCTTGCAAGGTGGATTGCCCAAAAAAAGGGCATAATTATAGCTGAAAACCGCTGATCATTCAAAGATTTCCTTTCAGGACCGGTTCCCCGAAAACCCTCACGAGGACAAGACCATGCTGACCCTGTTCTACGCCCCCGGCGCCTGCTCCATGGCGCCCCACATCGTGCTCGAGGAGTCGGGCGAGAAGTACGACCCGAAGCGCATGGACCTGGCCAAGGGCGAGCAGCGCACCCCCGAGTACATGCGGATCCACCCCCTGGGCCGCGTGCCGGCGCTGAAGCTCGACGACGGCGCCCCGCTCACCGAGAACACCGCGATCCTGCCCTACCTCGGCAAGCGCTTCGGGCTGTGGCCCGGCGAGCCGCTCAAGGAGGCGAGGGCGCTGTCGACCGTCGGCTTTTTCGCCTCGAGCGTGCACCCGGCGCACGGCCATATCGGCCGGCCCGAGCGCTACACCGACGACAAGGGCGCCTTCCCCGGCATCCAGGCCAAGGGCAAGCAGAGCTTCCACGAGTACCTGAAGCAGATCGACGGCATGCTCGCCGGGCGCGAATGGCTGTCCGACAGCTACTCGGTGCTCGACCCCTACGCCTTCGTGTTCTACGTCTGGGGCATCCGCCGTGAGCTGCCGGTCAAGGAGCTGGCGAGCTATACCGCGTTCAAGGACCGCATGGCGAAGCGGCCGGCGGTGCAGCGCGTGCTCGCCGACGAGGGCATCAAGCTGTAGTCGCCAAGCGCCGGTCCCGGGCGGCGAGCGGCGCCGCCTCGAGGTAGCGCTCGAACTCCGCGGCCGGGAGCGGCCGGCTGTGCAGGTATCCCTGGTACTCGTCGTCTCCGACCAGGCGCAGGAAGTCCAGCTGCTCCTGCTGCTCGACCCCCTCGGCCACGACCCGCAGGCGCAGGCTGTGCGCGAGCGCGATGATCGCCTGCACGATGGCCGCGTCGTCCTTGTCGTTCGAGATGTTGGCGATGAAGGACTGGTCGATCTTCAGCTTGTTGATGCTGAAGCGCTTGAGGTAGCTCAGGCTCGAGTAGCCGGTGCCGAAGTCGTCGATCGAGATGTCCACGCCCATCTGGCCCAGGCGCTCCAGCATGACGATCGCCTCCGACGCGTTCTGCATGATCACGCTCTCGGTGATCTCGAGCTCCAGGAAGCGCGGCTCCAGGCCCGTCTCGACGAGCACGCGCTCGATCGAGCCGGCCAGGTTCTTGTCCTGGAACTGCACTCCCGAGATGTTCACCGCGACGCGGGTTCGGGGCAGCCCCCGGTCTTGCCACGCCTTGTTCTGCAGGCAGGCCTCGCGAAGCACCCACTGGCCCAGCGGGACGATCAGCCCGGTTTCCTCCGCGAGGGGTATGAACTCGGTCGGCGACACCAGGCCGCGCTGGGGGTGCAGCCAGCGCACCAGCGCCTCCATGCCCGTGAGCCTCCCGGTCTTGACGTCGAGCTTCGGCTGGTAGTGCAGGACGAACTGCCCCTCCTCGAGCGCCTTGTGCAGCTCGTTCTTCAGCACCAGGCGCTGCGGGAAGAAGGTGCTCATCTCGGGCTCGAAGAAGCGGTAGGCATTGCGGCCGGACTTCTTGACGTGGTACATGGCGGCGTCCGCGCGCGTGATCAGCTCCGCCGCATTCTCCCCGTGCAGCGGGTACAGGCTGATGCCGATGCTGCAGCTGATCCGCAGCTCGTTCGCGTGGAAGCGGACCGGCTGGGTCACGGCCTCGACGATCTTGCGCGCCACCAGCGCCGCGTCGTCGGGGATCGCGACGTGGCGCAGCAGGATCACGAACTCGTCCCCGCCGAGCCGCGATACCGTGTCCTCCATGCGGACCGCCGACCGCAAGCGCTCGGCCGTGGCGCGCAGCAGCTCGTCGCCGGCGAAATGGCCGAGCGAGTCGTTGACCGCCTTGAAGCGGTCGAGGTCGACGAACAGCACGGCGCACAGCGTCGAGTTGCGGTTGGCCTCCTGCGCCGCCTGATGGATGCGGTCCTCGAGCAGCAGGCGGTTGGGAAGCTTGGTGAGCGCGTCGTGGAGCACCATGTGCTGCAGCTCGGCGTTCACCTCCTGCAGCGAAGCGGCCATGTGCGCCGTCTTCGACGCCATGCGCGAATCGAGGACCGACAGCACCAGGGTCTCGCACAGGATCAGAAAGGTGATGAAGACGATCGCCGCCGCCATCCAGGAGTTGTCGACCACCGCGCCGGTGGTGCAGATCGAGTCCGCCGCGAAGCCCGCGGCCGCCATGGCGGTGTAGTGCATGCCGACGATCGCGAAGCCCATGACCAGGGCGCTGCAAAGCTTGGCGGTGATGCCGCGCCCCGTTCTCGCGCGCAGCGTAAAGGCGATCCACAGGGCGGCGAGCGCGGCGGCGACGGCGATCGCGATCGACGCGGCGACGAGCAGCGGATCGTAGCGGATCGGCGGAAACACCTCCATCGCGGCCATGCCGGTGTAGTGCATGGAGGAGATGCCCAGCCCGACCAGCATGCCTCCGATCAGGAGGTTGCGCCGGCTGAGCGTGCTCCCCGTCACGATGAGGAGCGCGAACCCCGAGACGACGATCGCGATCAGCATCGACAGCAGCGTCGTCGGCACGTCGTAGCCCATCGGGATCGGCAGGCTGAACGCGAGCATGCCGGTGAAGTGCATCGACCAGATGCCGGTGCCCATGGCGCAGGCGCCGCCGAGCAGCCAGACCCGGGCGGACAGGCCTTTCGAGGCGGTGATGCGGGAGGCCAGGTCCAGCGCCGTGAAGGAGGCGAAGCTCGCGACCACCCAGGAAAGCACCACCAGTGAAAAACTGTAGGACCCGATCACTATCCCTCCGCGCGTCGGCTATTCGTCTTCCGCGTCCGGATTCCGACCATGGACAACAGCCGTCCCCCGCGCCGCGCGACGATTCCGTGTCCGGAGCAATTCGCGTGCCGCAAAGGCTAGAATCCGGTGTGGAAAGCGTTTCACCTTCGCAGCGGGCGATGATATTTCTTACCCATCCCCCCGAGGCGCTCGCCAACTACTACGGTGAGCGCGCGCTCGCGGGTTTGAGGAAGCTAGGCGAAGTGCGCCTCAACACCGCGGGGCGCGAGCTGTCCACCCGCGAGCTGATCGAGGCCGCGCGCGGCTGCGAGTTGATCGTCTCGTACCGCCAGACTCCGGGCGAGGCGGAGTTGTTCGCCGGCAGCCCGGATCTCGTGGCCTTTTCGCGCTGCGCCATCGACATCCGCAACGTCGACGTTGCCGCGGCGAGCGCGGCGGGCATCCTGGTGACGCAGGCGAGCGCGGGCTTCATCGCGTCGGTGGCCGAGTGGTGCATCGGCGCCATGGTCGACCTGGGCCGCGATATCAGCGGAGCCGCCGCGTCGTATCGCGCGGGCGCCGTCCCTCGCGCGCGCATGGGGCGGCAGCTGAAGGGCGCGACCCTGGGCATCATGGGCTACGGGCAGATCGGACGGTATCTCGCCGGGCTGGGGCTCGCGCTGGGAATGAAGGTGCTCGTTGCCGATCCCTACGCCAAAGTCGCCGACCCGGCCCTGGTGCAGCTCGGCCTGCCCGAGCTCTTGGCGCAGTCCGACTACGCGGTCTGCCTCGTGATCGCCAACGAGCAGACCGAGAACCTGATGAACGCCGCGGCCTTCGCGCGGATGAAACCGGGCGCGTTTTTCATCAACGCGTCGCGCGGCAATCTCGTCGACGAGGCAGCGCTCGCGGCGGCGCTCGACTCGGGGCGCCTCGCCGGGGCGGCGCTGGACGTGGGGCGCGCCCCCGACCAGATGCCCACGCCCGCGCTGGCCGGGCGCCCCGGCGTGATCGCCACGCCGCACCTGGCCGGGCTCACGCCCGAAGCCATCGAGCACCAGGCGCTCGAGACCGCGGCGCAGGCGGCGGAAATCGTCACAGGGCGCGCGCCCCGGGGCTCGGTCAACGCGGACAGGGCGACGCGGCTCGCGCGGCTGAGGACGGCGTGAACGCTCCCAGGCTCAAGACCCCGGCAGGCGCCTGCGATTGCCACATGCATGTCTACGAGGATCGTTACCCGACGGCAGCGACCGCGGCGTTTCCCAATCCGAGTGCCCCGGCGTCGGAGTACCGCGAGGTGCAGCGGCAACTGGGCCTGGAGCGCGTGATCGTGGTGCAACCCAGCGGTTACGGTTTCGACAACCAATGCACGCTCGAAGCGGTGGCGGGCTTCGGACCGTCGGCGCGCGCCATCGTGGTGGTCAAGCCGGAAACGCCGGAGGCGGAGTTGCGGCGTCTGCACGCGATGGGCGCGCGCGGCGTGCGCTACCACATGCTGCCGGGAGGGGTGCTTCCCTGGGACGGACTGGAGGCGTCGGCGGCGCGCATCGCGCCGCTGGGCTGGCATATCCAGCTGCAGCTCGACGGGCGCGCGCTGCCCGAATACGAAGCGCGGCTCGGGAAACTGCCCTGCGACCTGGTGATCGACCACAACGGAAAATTTCTCGAGCCGGTCGCCACCGATCATCCGGGCTTTCAAGTGCTGCTGCGCCTGCTCGCGAGCGGCCGCTGCTGGGTGAAGGTGTCGGCGCCGTACGAAACCTCGAAGATCGGCCCGCCGCGCTATGAAGACGTGGGCGCGCTCGCGAAAGCCCTGATCAAGGCCAACCCCGAGCGCTGCGTCTGGGCGAGCAACTGGCCGCACCCGAACAGGAAGACGCTCCCCGGCAACGCCGCGATGCTCGACCTGCTGCTCGACTGGGCGGAGAGCGACGCAGTGCGCCGGCGCATGCTCGCCGACAACCCCGCGCGCTTGTACGGCTTCCCGCCGGCGCCCTGAAACGGTTGACAGCCCGAGGCCCTTTCGGGCCTACTGGCCGGACGCCGCCGCCAGAGCGGCCATCCGAGTCCACGGGATTTCCGCCCTACAAAAGGAGAAGTCGTTCATGTTGAGCTTCCGGCACGCACGCCTCATCCGCGGCCTCGCACTCGCCGCTGGCCTGGTCACGGTCTCGTCGCTCGCGACGGGTCAGAACCGCGAGTTCTCCTTCGCCTACGACCAGCCGCGCACCAGCGCGTACGCCTACGGCGCCGACGTCTTCTCGAAGAAGCTGGAGGAGCTGAGCAAGGGCACGATGAAGATCAACCAGTATCCCGGCGCCCAGCTCGGCACGGAGGCGCAGAGCCTGCAGAAGGTGCAGACCGGCGATATCGACTTCGTGCTCGTCGCGACCGCCAACGCCTCGACGATCCAGCCCGAGTCCGGCGTGTTCTCGCTGCATTTCATCTTTCGCGGCGGCGACCACGCGGTCAAGGTGCTGACCGACCCGAAGGTGATCGCGGCGATGCGCGAGATGTACGCGAGCAAGGTGAAGGGCGCGCACATGCTCACGCTCGCCACCCAGGGGCTGCGCAACCTCTACGGCAAGAAGGAAATCCACAAGATCGCCGACCTGAAGAACCTGAAGGTACGCGTGCAGGCCACCGTCACCGAGGACACGCTGTTTCCCGCGTACGGCGCGCAGATCGTGCACATGCCTTTCGGCGAGGTGTATACGTCGTTGCAGACCGGCGTCGTCGATTTCGCGGAAAACGGCTACACCGTCTACTTCATCAACAAGCACTACGAGGTCGCGCCCATCATGTCCGTGACCGAGCACGAGGCGAACAACTCGGTGCTGTTCGTCAGCGACAAGCTCTGGAGCGGGCTCAACGCCGAGCAGAAGAAGTGGGTGCAGGCGGCCGCCGACGCGATGAACGCGGTACAGCCGGCCAAGGCCTTCGAGATGGAGCGCGAGTCGCGCGCCAAGCTCGAGAAGCTCGGCGTCAAGGTCGTCGCCGACGTCGACAAGTCCGGATTCGAGAAAGTGAGCAGGCCGATCCAGGACCAGCTGGCGAAGCAACTCGGGCGGCACGCGGTCAAGATCCTCGGCCTTGTGCGCGACGTGAAGTAGCGGGCGATCATTTCTCTGGTCCTGGAGACCCAGCGCCACCTCAAATGGCGCGCGCTTGACGCCGTCGAGCGGGTGCTGATGGTGCTGTGCGGCATCGCGATCACGGGATTCACCGTGACCGTGGTCTGCGACATCGTCACCCGCACCATCGGCCGTCCCTGGCTGTGGCTGCAGGAGGTGACCATGACCTTCTTCATCTACGGCGTGTTCATCGGAACGGCGGCGGCAACCCGCCGCAACGACCATCTCTATCTGGCGGTGCTGGCCGAGGCCATGTCGGGCCGCAAGCGCCTGTTCTTCGAGATTTTCAACCGCGCCGTGGTGTTCGTCGTCGCCCTTTGCATGGTTTATTACGGCTACCTCAATTTCCTCGACGGCTTTCGCAGCCTGCGCATGCCCTCGATGACGCCGCTTGCCAGCCTCTATGCCGCGATCCCGCTGTGCGGCATCCTCGTCGCTCTCTTCACGATCGAGCAACTGGTCAACGGCTGGAAGAACGGCTTTCCCGAACCCGCGGGCGGCGCCAGGCCATGACTTCGAACGGGGCTCTTATTTTCCTGATGGGTTTTCTGTTCCTGTTCCTCGGCTATCTGGGCGTCCCGGTCGCTTTTGCGCTGATCGCCGGCGTGCTGGCCGTGACCGCGTTCACGCCCATCGGCCTGCCTTCGATCATGACGCAGCTCTTCAACGGCATCGACGTGGAGGCGCTGCTGGCGGTGCCGTTCTTCCTCATGGTGGGCGAACTGATGACGGCGGCCAATGTCACGGCGCGCATGATCACGCTGTCGCAGGCGCTGATCGGGCACGTACGCGGCGGGCTCGCCCAGGTCGTCACGCTGTTCAGCATGTTCTTCGCCGGCATTTCCGGGTCGTCGGCGGCCGACGTGGCGGTGCTGACGCGCACGCTCGGGCCGGACATGAAGCGCGAGGGCTACGAGGCCGGCTTCATCGCCGCGCTGATCGCATCCGCCTCGACCATGGCGAACCTCATACCGCCCAGCATCATGGCGGTGGTCTACGGTGCGACCGGGAACGTGTCGATCGGCGGCTTGTTCCTCGGCGGCGTGGTACCCGGCGTCCTGGTCGGCATCGGGCTCATGATCTACAGCCATTTCCTGGGTCCGGTCGGGATCAGGCGGCGCCGCTCTTCGCTGGGCGAAGTCGGCGTCGCCGCCAGGGGTGCGGCCCTGCCGCTGGTGATCCCCGTCATCATCATGGGCGGCATCCTGACGGGGTGGTTCACCCCCACCGAAGCCGGGGTGGTCGCCGTGGTCTATATCCTGCTGGTGGCCGTCCCGCTGCTCAACCGCGGATACCTCAGGCAGTTGCCGCGCGACCTGGCGCTGACCGGCCTGCTCTATTCCATCCCGCTCATCACCATCGCCGCGGCCTCCACTTTCGGCTGGATGCTCGCCTATCTGCGCGGGCCGGCAGTGGTGTCGGGCTGGATCGCCGGCGCGGCGGGCAACGACCCGTTCATGATCATGCTGCTGCTGACCCTCCTGTTCATCGTCGTCGGCGATTTCCTCGACGCCATCCCGGCGATCATCATCTTCATGCCGATCATCACCGACCTGACGCAGACGACCAACATCAACCCGGTGCACATGGGCGTGGTGATCATCGTGACGCTGGCCTTCGGGCTGATCACGCCGCCCTACGGCCTGGCGCTGCTGATGTCCTCGAAGTTCATCGGGGTCAGGTTCTCGCGGGCGATGTTCGCGTCGTTTCCGATCTACATCGTGTTCTTCGCCGCGATCCTGTTCTGCATTTTCTTCCCGGACGCCGTCCTCTGGCTGCCCAAGCATCTCCTGCCCGAGTCGGTGGGATGCTTCAGGAATCCGAGCGGCGCCGGCTACATCTGCCCGTGACGGCCGGCTGGATTAGAATCCGGCCGGGGACTTGAGCAAAGAAGAGGAGAAGACGATGGCACGCAAGGAACCGGATACCCAAGCCGATCGACGCAGGTTTCTCACCGGGGTGGTCGCCGCCGGCGCGGCGGGCGCGATCGCGCCCATGGCGCGGGCGGCCGAACCCGAGCCCGGCCCCCGCCTCCCCTCGGCGCTGCGCCCCACGATGCAGGTCGCGGCGGCCGAGACCGGCACGCCCACGGTCGGCGCCTCGAGGGTCGGCGGCGTACCGGGCTCCGACTTCATGGTCGACGTCATCAAGACGCTCGGTATCAAGTACCTGCCGGCGAACTGCGCCTCCTCCTACCGCGCGATCCACGAGTCGCTGATCAACTACGGCGGCAACAAGAGCCCCGAGTTCCTCACCTGCATGCACGAGGAATCGGCGGTCGCCATGGCGCACGGCTACTTCAAGGTCGCGGGCAAACCGCTGATGACGCTGTGCCACGGCACCGTCGGGCTGCAGCACGCCACCATGGGCATCTACAACGCCTGGTGCGACCGCGTGCCGGTGATCGTGGTCGGCGGCAACGACATGGACGCCGCGACGCGGCCGCCCGGCGTGCCGACCTTCCACGCGGCGCAGGACATCAACGCGCTGGTGCGCGACTTCACCAAGTGGGACGACACGCCGGTGTCGCTCGGGCACTTCGCGCAGTCCTTCGTGCGCGCCTACAAGATCGCGATGACGCCGCCCTACGGGCCGGTGATGATCTCGCTCGACGCCGGGCTGCAGCA
>Ga0137409_10002844_pt1 | contig 18400 bp, 24 predicted proteins | sample CZODoug1_16funga_FD_122059 | JGI IMG/M metagenome (GOLD analysis project Ga0137409, IMG submission 122059) | Vadose zone soil fungal communities from Angelo Coast Range Reserve, California, USA - CZODoug1_16fungal (Hybrid Assembly) | ecosystem: Environmental > Terrestrial > Soil > Vadose zone... | reverse complement strand
TCCTTGAGCTGGCGCTCGAGGTCTTCCATGTCGCGGTTGGCATAACGAAGCCGCCGCGCCTTGCACAGCCGGATGCCGTCGATGATGCTCGCGTGGTTCAAGGCGTCAGAGATGACCGCGTCCTGTTCGTCGAGCAGCGCTTCGAAGATGCCGCCGTTGGCGTCGAAGCAGGATGGATGAAGGATCGTGTCCTCGGTGCCGAGGAAATCACTGAGCGCCGCCTCCAGCTCTTTGTGAATCTCCTGCGTGCCACAGATGAACCGGACCGACGCCATGCCGTAACCCCAGCGGTCGAGCGCCTCCTTGGCGGCCGCGACGATGTCGGGGTGGTCGGCCAGTCCGAGGTAGTTGTTGGCGCACAGGTTCAGCACCTCGCGGTCGAGCACGCTGACGACAGATCCCTGCGGGCTCGTCAAGAGGCGCTCCTGTTTTTCCAGCCCGGCGCCACGGATCTCTTCCAGCTGCTGCATAAGGTGCGGTCGCATGCGCTCGAACATCTACTCGCCTCCTAGGCTGATGCCCAGTCCAGGACCACCTTCCCGCACTTGCCCGAATGCCCGACGGCGAACGCCTCCTCGAACTGGCGGTAAGGAAAGCGGTGCGTGATCACCGGCGAGATGTCCAGGCCCGTCTGGGTGAAGACCGACATCTCGTACCAGGTCTCGAAAATCTGACGCCCGTAAACGCCTTTGACCGTGAGCATCTTGAGCACGACCTGCGACCAGTCGATGGCGAACTCGTGGTCTGGCAGCCCGAGGATCGCGATGCGACCGCCGTGCGACATGTTGGCGATCATGTCGCGCAGCGCGCTCGGCTGGCCCGACATCTCAAAGGCGACGTCGAAGCCCTCTTTCATGCCGAGCTCTGCCTGCACCTGGGCGAGCGTCGTCGTGCGGACATCGACCGCGCGTGTGACGCCGACTTTGCGCGCCAGCTCGAGCCGGTAATCGCTGACGTCGGTGATGACGACAAAGCGTGCGCCGTTGTGGCGCGCGACCAGCGCCGCCATGATTCCGATCGGCCCGGCGCCGGTGATCAGCACGTCCTCTGCGACGACCCGGAACTGCGTCGCGGTGTGAACCGCGTTGCCGAACGGGTCGAATATCGCGGCCACGTCGAGGTCGATCTTGGTCAGGTGCGGCCACAGGTTGCCGGCGGGCATGACGATGAACTCGGCGAAAGCGCCGTCGCGCTGCACGCCGATCCCGACCGTGTTCGCGCACAGCGCGCGACGGCCGGCCATGCAGTTGCGGCAGCGCCCGCACACGATGTGTCCTTCGGCGCCGACGATCTCACCCGGGTAGACGGACGCGACCCCATCGCCGAGCTTGACGACCTCCCCAACAAACTCATGGCCGACGACCAGTGGTGGATGAATCGTCGCCTGCGCCCACTCGTTCCAGCTCTCGATGTGGAGGTCGGTGCCGCAGATGCCTGTGCGCAGGACGCGAATCAACACCTCGCCCGGACCGGCGACGGGATCGGGAACGTCCTGCAGCCACAGGCCCGGTCCCGCTTTGGCTTTGACCAGCGCCTTCACTTCCGGCAGGATAACGACCGCGGCCGGGGAGCTCCCGGTTGGTTAGTTCGCCGCCGGCTCGATGACCAGGTTCGGAAGCTCGGACCAGCCAACGACGGTCATCACCTTCACGATGCTGGGCGGCAATCCGCGCAGCACGAGCCGCCGTCCATCGCCGGCGTTCTCGGCGATGCGGACCAGGGCCCTGATGCCGGTGACATCGGTGAACTCCAGCCTGGTCAGATCGAGATGGAGGTCTCCATTGCCTGTGATGGCGTCCGCCAGCAAGGCGTGAGCTTCGCCGTCACCCTGGAACACCTCGGTCAGCGCTGCAGCCACCGCCTCGGCGTTGTAGTAGTCGATCGCCCCGGCGATGCTCAGACCGGAGTCCGAGTCCGTGCGCGAAATGACCAGCTGCTTATCGGCGTAAACGGGTTTTCGGTCCAACCCCTGAGACAACAAATTTCCCCTTCCTCAGTTTTCCGGCCCCTACGGCGGCGATTCGGGCGCCGGCCTTGGCGCGGGATCCGTTGGTGGCGAGCCGTTCTCTTCCGGATCCGCGCCTTCGGCCGCCCCTCCCATCCTCTGATCGAGGTCGTTGACCCAGCTGTCGATCACCTCGATCCAGTCGTCGATCGTCCCCTTCGAATCCCCCGATTGGGCTCCGCCGCCGCCCTCCGCATCGCTACGCTTCAGCTCAGCCAAGCTCGTTCCAAAAGCTCCATGAAACCTGCGCGAAGCCTCCTCCTGTTGTGGTAGCTTACTAAATGACTCACTAGCTATGCAATACCTCAAATTTTGCATTAATAGCTGCACTAAAACCCCTACAACACATACATAATACTTCCAGGCGTAGAGTTCGTACCAGCAGGCTGAGAAATACGGTGCATTCATGAACCGCGAGCAAGACGAGGCCGTTTACAGCATCGGGGCGGTCGCCCGGATGCTGGACATCCCGACCTCGACCCTTCGCGCATGGGAGGACCGCTACTCAGTGATCACCCCCCTGCGCAGCGAGGGTTCCCAGCGCCTTTACTCGCGCGCTCAGGTCGAGCAGCTCAGGTTCATCAAGTCGCGGCTTGACGCTGGCGCCAGCGCCGCGGATGCCCACCGCCTTCTCGCGCAGGAGCTCGGCGCTGACCGCCTCCCTGCAGCTGATGCCAAGCCGGGCGGTGGCGAAGCCAGGGCCCTCGTGCTGCTGGCCGAGCGCGACAGCTATGCCGCGAAGCTCGCCGAATACTTCCTGCGAACGGAGGGGTACGACGTGGCCATCGCAGCCGACGCCACGCAGGCGAGGCTGCATTTCGAGGAGCGATCTCCGGACCTCGTCATCATCGACCTCCTGATCTCTGGCGGCGCCGGCTTTCGCCTGTGCGGTGAGTTTGCCGCGAAGGGAAGCGCCCAGGTGCTGGCGGTGTCCGCGATCGACAGCGCCGACGAGGCGATGAGGCTGGGCGCCGCTGCATTTTTGCGCAAGCCCCTCGAGCCGCTGACGCTCGCCTCTACAGTGCGCGACCTGTTGGGCACGAGCGCGCTGGCGCGTCACGGGCAGCGGTCGAAAGTTCATCGTTGATCGATAGGCTGCCCAGCGGAAACGCGCGCCTCGACGAGATCCTCAACGGCGGGCTGCTTAAGAACGCGATCAACCTGATCGTCGGCGTGCCCGGCAGCGGTAAGACGATCCTCAGCCAGCAGTTCGCGTTCCACAACGCAACGGCCGAGCACCCGGCGCTCTATCTGTCGACGCTTTCCGAACCGCTGGACAAGATCCTTCGCTTTGGCGAAACCCTGACGGTCTTCGACCACAAGGCGATTGAAGAGGGCCGCGTCATATACGAGGACATCGGCCACGTGCTTGGTGATGACGGTCTCGAGAGCATCCTGGGCGCGATCGAGGGCTATATGAAAGAGGTGCGTCCGGGTATCGTGGTGATCGACAGCTTTCGGGCGTTCGCGGCGGTGTCCCATGACACCACTGAATTCCGGAGATTCCTTTACAGCCTGACCCGCCTGCTCGGCGCCAGCGCGACAACTGCGGTCTGGAACGCTCCCTATACGCGGGAGCAGGCGATGGACGCCGCGGAGTTCGCGGTCGCAGACAGCATCATCTCCCTCGACATCAAGCTGGTCGGCGCGCGGGAGCTGCGCGTCATGCAGGTGCTCAAGCTGCGCGGAAGCTCCTACCGGTCCGGCGAGCACGCATACCGCATCACGGCAGCCGGATTCGATGTGTTCCCACGATTGGCCGATGTCCAGGACGGGAGCCTCTACAAGCTCAGTGGGGAGCGTTCATCGACTGGGATCGAGGCTCTCGACAAGGTGCTCGGCGAGGGTGGTTACTGGACTGGTGCCGCGACGATGGTCGCCGGGCCGTCGGGCATCGGCAAGACGCTGATGGGTCTGCATTTTCTTTTCAAGGGCGCCGAGAGCGGAGAGCCCGGCATCCTGGCGACATTCCAGGAGAACGAGACGCAGCTGACCAGGGTCGCCAACAGCTTTGGCTGGTCGTTCAAAGACACCGGCGTCCACGTCCTCAGCCGCAGCGTGGTCGACATCTACATCGATGAATGGGTCTACCAGCTTCTCGACTTGATCGAGCAGACCGGCGCCAAGAGGGTCGTCATCGACAGCCTTCCGGACGTGATGACCGCGGCCGCCGACCCGACCCGGTTTCGCGAGTGGATGTTCTCTCTGACCCAACGGTTGGAGCGCGCCGGCATCAGCATGATGATGATCGTCGAGGTGCCGGAGCTGTTCCAGCTGCGGCGGATCTCAGAGCAGGGCCTGTCGCACCTCGCTGACAATGTCGTGCTCCTGCAGTACGTGCAGGAGGGGCCTGAGCTGGCTCGGGCGCTGACCGTGCTCAAGACGCGGGCGATGCACCACCACCCGGTGGTCCATCGCTACGAGATCACCGAGAAAGGCTTTGTCCTGGGTGACGTCCTAACCCTGACGCGCTGAGCTGCACTCGGGACACAAACCGCTGAAGAGCAGCTGGTGGCTCGTCACTTTGAATCCGGTGCTTGCAGTCACCGCCGAGGTGGCACCCTCCAGGACGCAGCCCGGCACCTCAACCACGCGGCCGCAGGAATCGCATCGGATGTGCTCGTGGTGCTCGTCCGCCAGCTCGTAGTGGACCTTGCCGTCGCCAAGGTCGATGCGGTGGATCAGTCCATCGCGCTCCATGACTGACACAGCCCTGAAGACCGTCGAGTAGTCGGCCCCGCCGAGCGCGCGGACCACGCCTTCGTGAAGCTCATCGATCGACCACAGGTGGGCGTCCCCGGCGGTCAGGAGCCGCTTCACCTGGTCACTGACAGGGCTTGGCCTGGCCACGCCGTCATTATACGCACAAAGCTTGCGCAAGTCGATTGTGCAATACTCTTGCGCGATGGTCAGGGGGGGGTGTGCGGTGGTGGTTGTTCTCGTCATGGCTGCGGCCTGCGGCCCGCCGGCCACCCATTCCGGACAGCTGAAGGTGGTTGCCGGCGAGAGCTTCTGGGGCAGCATCGCGGCCCAGCTCGGCGGTTCAAGGGTCTCGGTCCACAACGTGGTCAGCGATCCGAACGCCGACCCACACGAGTACGAGGCCACGACGGCCGATGCACGCGCTTTTGCCGAGGCCGACCTTGTGATCCTCAACGGAGCCGGCTACGACGGCTGGGGCACCAAGCTCCTCGCGGCAAGCCCGAGCCAGCACCGGCAGGCGATCGACGTGGCGCAGCTTCTCGGTAAGAAGGCGGGCGACAACCCGCACTTCTGGTACGACCCGGCAGCGGTGGTCAAGGTCGCCGACTCGATCACCGCGAGATACAAGTCCATTGACCCGGAGATGGCGACCAAGGGCTACTTCGATCAGCAGCGGGGTGAGCTCTCGAAAGCCCTCGCGCCTTATACCGACGAGATCGCGACCATCAAGCAGAAGTACTCGGGAGCTGCGATCGGCGCGACCGAAAGCATCTTCGTCTACATGGCGGAAGCCCTATCGCTCAACCTGACCACGCCCTCCGCTTTCATGGACGCGATCGCCGAGGGCAATGACCCACCCGCGGCCGCTGTCGCGGAGTTCCATGATCAGATCGCCGGCAACCAGATCAAGGTCCTCGTCTACAACGTCCAGACGGCCACGGCGGTGACCACCAACCTGAAGGCGCTCGCAGCCGCGCATCACATCCCCGCGGTGGGCGTCTCTGAGACGCTTCAGCCGCAGGACGCGACGTTCCAGGACTGGCAGCTGGCTCAGCTGAAAAGCCTCGAGCGCGCGCTGGCCACGAGCCCGTGACAGACGAGGCGATCGTGGCCTCGGACCTGGCCGCGGCCTACGGCACGCGTCCCATCTGGTCGGGCGCCACGTTCTCCATTCCGGCTGGGTCGTTCACCGCAGTGCTCGGCCCCAACGGCTCGGGCAAATCGACTCTGATCCGGATGATCCTCGGGCAAATTGAGGCCGCGCGAGGAATGCTGGAGGTGCTTGGAGGACCGCCGCATCGTGGCAATCCAAGCATCGGCTACGTCCCGCAGGGTTCCTCTTTCGACCCTGACCTTTCCATCCGCGGCCGCGACTTCATCGGCCTGGGGATCGATGGCCACCGCTGGGGCGTGCGTCTTGCCGGACGTGAAAAAGCCGACGCCCAGGTGCGGTCGGCGATCGACGCGGTTGACGCGAGCGGATATGCGGACCGCTCCTTGGGGAGGTTGTCTGGTGGTGAACAGCAGCGGCTTCTGCTCGCGCAGGCGCTCGTGGGCAGGCCGCGCCTGCTGGTCCTGGATGAGCCGCTTTCACACCTCGACCTGCGCAACCAGAGGGCGATGGTCCAGCTGATCAGCGAGGTGGCGCGCCGGCGAAACCTGACCGTGCTGCTCATCGCGCACGACGTGAACCAGCTACTCGCTCACATCGACCACGTCCTCTACATCGCACAGGGCAAGCTGGCGATGGGCAAACCGAAGGACATCATCACCTCAAGTCGCCTTACCGAGATCTACTCCTCGCCGGTCGAGGTGATCAGCGACAGTCGGGGCAGGTTGTTCGTCGTCGGGCTGGAAGAGGAGGTGAGCCATCCCCATGCTTGAGCTCTTCCGTTACGACTTCATGGTCCACGCATTCGAGGCCGGGACCATGGTCGCCATCGTCGCGGGCGCGATCGGTTATTTCGTCGTGTTGAGAAGCTCCGCGTTCGCAGCTCATGCGCTCTCACATATCGGCTTCGCCGGCGCGACGGGCGCCGTGGTCCTGGGGTTGAGCCCGATTTTCGGTCTCCTGGTTTTCACACTCGGCAGCGGCGCGACCATCGGCGCGCTCGGAAATCGGATTCGAGGTCGGGACGTCACGATCGGCATCGTCCTCGCGTGGACGCTCGGCCTCGGCGTTCTCTTTCTCTCGCTGTACCGCGGCTATGCCACCGAGGCCTATGCGCTTTTATTCGGCCAGATCCTCGGCATCAGCGCCACCGACGTGGCGGTCACGCTCGTCGCCGCCCTTGTGACGGTGGCGGGCCTGATCGCGATGTATCGTCCGCTGCTGTTCTCCTCGGTCGATGAGGACCTCGCTAGCGCCAAAGGCGTGCCCGTCACCGCCTTGTCGATCGGCTTCATGGCGGTGCTCGCGGTCGCGGTCACCGAAGCTGTGCAGGTGGTGGGCGTCCTGCTGATCTTCGCTTTGATCGTGACTCCTGCGGCGATCGCTGTCCGCTTCACGAGCCGGCCGCCGGTTGCCATCCTCATCGGGGTGGGGCTCGCCCTGGCATTCACGTGGGCGGGACTGGTCATCGCGTATTACTCGCCGCACCCGGTGAGCTTTTTCATTACCTCGCTGGCCTTTGCGACGTACGTGGGCGTCCGGCTGTCCGAGCCGATCCGGGACCGCGTGCTGAAAGCCCCCGGTTAGCTATCTTTGCTCAGGCATGCGGCTTCGGGTGGGGATCGTGCTCTTGCTGGTCGTGCTCGGCCTAGCCGCGTTCAACTACCTTCGCCCGATTCCGACCGTAGCCGCCGCAGGCACGCTCAGCCCGACGGAAACGATCGCAGGCACCGCGCCCACCCTCCCCTGGCCGAGCCGCGGATCGGGCGCTGTCAGCGTCCAGGGCCTGGGCTTCATCGCAAGCTCGGGCGGCGAGCAACCGATTCCCGCAGCCAGCGTGACGAAGGTGATGACCGCCCTGGTCATCCTCGAGGACAAACCTCTCAAGAAGGACGAACCAGGTCCGACGATCACCCTCACCGAAGAGGACGTCGCCTTTTATGAAGCCGATGTCGCCAACAAAGAGTCGGTCGTCGAAGTGAGGGCGGGCGAGCAGCTCACGGAGCTCCAGGCGCTGCAGGGCCTGCTCATCCCCTCGGCCAACAACCTGGCCGAGACGCTCGCGCGCTGGGATGCCGGGTCGGTGCAGGCGTTCGTGACCAAGATGAACCAGAAGGCGGCGGCCCTGCATCTGGCCAACACAAAGTTCGCCGACACGAGCGGAGCCAACCCAGGGAGCGTCAGCACCCCGACGGACCTGGTGCAGCTTGGAATCGCAGCGATGAAGCAGGAAGTGCTGGTGCAGATCGTCGGCATGGGCCAGGCACAGCTGCCCGTGGCCGGGATCGTCTACAACGTCGACCGGGCACTCGGCCAGAGCGGCATCTTCGGGATCAAGACCGGGTCCGGGCTGAACACCGGAGCCAACTTCCTCTTCGGCGCCAGCGTAGCCGTCGACGGGCACCAGATCACGGTCTATGGATGCGTGATGGGTCAGCCGACGCTGGACATCGCTTTCGCATCCGCCAAGAACCTGATCGGTGCGCTGCAGGCGGCCCTACACGTCCGCAAGGTGTTGGTAAAGAACCAGACGATCGCCACGTACATCACACCCTGGGGCGCTCAAACCGATCTCGTGTCGTCGGTCGACGTCGACCTCATCGCGTGGCCGGGGATGGTGCTTCGCCAGCGACTTGACTCGAAAACCATCGTCGTCGACAAACCGATACCGGCCGGCACGCAGGAGGGCAACATCCACATGGTGCTGGGTGACTACAACCTCGACGTCCCACTGGTCACGGCCGACCCACTTTTTCCGCCGGGCCGTTTATGGCGCCTGACCCGGATCAGCCTCTGACCCTGCTGACTGCGTAAGCCGTGTAAGACGGCAGCACGCCGTCCCAGCCCGCCCGATTGGCATCGCGCCAGGACCTGCCAATGTCTCCAAGGCGCTCCCACCCACTGTGTTCTATCTCGACTCGGGTCGAAGAGTCCGCGAGCTCATGAAAGACGATCTCGACATCGGTTGCGCGATCTGGGTCGGTTGAGATGTGCCAGAGATACCGCAGGCGGTGCGGCGGGTCCCAGTCGAGGACCTTGCCCCATTCGATCTCACGCCCGTCACCAACTCGCTCGAAGATGCGGCCACCCTCATGCGGCTCGAAGACGATCTCGGCTCCGGCGGCATGGGACGCCGTATGCTCGACCGGCCACCACGACGACGCCTTACGCGTCCATGTCGTGAACGCATGGTCTGGCTCGCATGCCACGACAAACGACATCCTGAGCGGCGCGATCATCGACGGCGTCGTGACGGTTTCGTGTTTTCGGCAAACAGCCGGAAACGCGTGCTCACGTCACCCCATACATCTGTCAGGTACTGCCTTGCAGCATCAGCGCCTCGTTCGTCCAGCCGGTACACGTGCCGGTTGCCGATCTGCTCGTCGTCGACGAGCCCGGCATTGTCGAGCAGCCGCAGGTGGCGAGAGACCGCGGGCCGGCTGATGGGCAGGCGATCAGCGATCTCCTGCACCGACTGCGGTTTCCCCGCCAGCAGCTCCAGGATCGCGCGCCGGTGGGGATTGCCCAGTGCGTCAAAGGGATCGCTGCGCGCCTTGGCTCTCACCCGGAGTATGGTAACGGCAGAGTTACGGTAACAGAATTGTTACGCTAGGCAGGAGGTTTCTATGGCGAAGACGAGCGTCAAGGGATCGGGTACGAAGCAGTCACCGTGGCAGCTCACCACCCCGAGTGGGTCCTCCGAGTACCAGATGTACCGCGACGAGTCGCTCGACCCGCCGGCGATCGTGTGCATCGTCGGCAAGACCGAGCTCCGGTATCACGCGCGCGCCATCGAGGACCTGCACGCCATGCTCAAAAAGCACGGCGACTGGATGCCCCTGGGCAGCGCCGACGAACAGAAGCCTGCAGCCGAGGGCACGGTCGAAGCTTGGGGCCGGTCACCCAAGAACCCGGTCGGCGGCTGGTACGGCCTCAAGAAAGGCCTGCGCGGACGCTTCGGCATGTACATGCCTCCACTGCTCGAAGCTCTGGGCCTGGCCGAGGTCGAGCACAACCCGAAGAACAACCGGATGCGCGCCATCTAGTACCCACCAGGGGCGGCAGTATCATCGTCCGGTGATCACGCCCCTGCACGAGGTGAGGATCGAATATTGCGTCCCTTGAGACTACCTTGACCAGGCCGTGAGCCTGGCCGGCGAGGTGCTCAGCCGCTGGGCCCCGATCATCCGCGCGGTCGAGCTGGTGAGCGGCAGCAACGGACGTTTCGACATCACGCTCGACGGCGAGCTCGTCTTCAGCAAGAAAGCGGTCGGAAGGTTTCCAAAACCCGGCGAGGTCGCCGGCCAGTTCGAAAAGAAGCTCGGTCCGGCGCTTGCCTGGCGAAATAGCTAGGTCCTCACTTGTAACGATCGGTCTCCGGCGGGCACTAACTACAGATGAGAGCTTGCCTGGACATTGGCCTCTAGCCCGCGCTCCTATCCTTTGAATCCTTGGCCGCTGGTGGGAGAGAGCATCAACGACCCGGACCGCGACGCGCTCAAGGCTGGTGATGAGGCGGCGTTTCAGTCACTCATACAGCGCTATCACGGCCCGATGCTGAGGCTTGCCATGACGTATGTAGGCGATCGGGGCGTGGCCGAGGACGTTGTGCAGGAAGCCTGGCTGACCTGCGTGCGGAGCCTGGATAGATTCGAAGGACGCTCATCGCTGAAGACCTGGATCTTTGGAATCGTCATCAACGTTGCCCGCTCGAGGCGCCGGAAAGAGTCACGAATTCTGCCCTTCGCGTCGTTCTGGCGTCGCGACGACTCGGACAGTCATCGCCCTACGGTCGATCAGTCTCGTTTTGGCTCGGATGGGATGTGGCGCTCAGGCCCGCCCAGCTGGGACAACATTCCTGAGTCGAAAGTTCTCGCAGACGAGACTGTGCAGCAGGTCCGAGCGGCCATCGAAGCGCTCCCGGCCAAGCAGCGTGAGGTCATCGTCCTACGCGACGTGGCCGGGTTTGAGCCTGGCGAGGTCAGCGCATTGCTTGGGATCTCTCCGGCCAGCGAGCGGGTGCGCCTGCACCGCGCCCGGGCGGCCGTTCGCAAGGCGCTTGAGGAGTACTTGAGATGAACTGCCGGCAGGTGGTGGAGCTTATGACCGAGTACATCGAGGGCACCCTGCCGAGCGATGAGCGTACCCGCTTCGAGGAGCACATCGCCGGTTGTGATGGATGTCGCGCCTACCTGGCCCAGATGCGGACAGCTCGGACGCTGGCACGCAGGCTCGCCGACGAGCCTGTCCCACCAACCATCGAGCGGGAGCTGCTCGACGCCTTCCGAAACTGGCGGCGGCTGTAACGCCGCGACCTCCGGCAGCACTCATCACCGACTAGCCACGCGGGTGGCTTCGCATGATCCGAGGAGGATGCGCGTTGCGAGCTTTACTTCGAACTGTTGGATTGGCCGGCCTGGCATCGATGGCTGTAGCCTCAGTCGCTGGGTTGACTCTCACAGCCTCTGCCGCCTCAGATGTTGTTGGCCACCTATACGTCGATGACAACACGGCCGGCGCGAACACGATCGGCGCTTTCGACAGGCACAGCGACGGGAGCATCACACCGATGGAAGGCTCACCATTCGCGGCGGGTGGTGCGGGGACCGGAACGACCGTCGGCTCTCAGGGTGCGGTTCAGTTGAGCAGCGATGGGCGCTACCTGCTGGCCGTCGATGCGGGCAGCAACCAGCTCTCCGTTCTTCGTGTCCTTCCGGACGGCTCCTTGCGCCCGGTGGGTGGGGGCCCGGTCTGGTCTGGCGGAATCGAGCCGGTCAGCATCGCGGTGCACGGAAGCCTTGTGTACGTGGCCAACGAAGGAAACAAGGCAACGGGCAGCGGCAGCAACTACACCGGATTCAGGCTCAACCCTGGCGGCCATCTGTCTCCCTTGAGCGGCTCGACGTTCGATCTGCCCAGCACCGCCAACCCAGGCGACATCCTCTTCAACTCGACCGGGACCAACCTTATCGGCGTCGAAGTCGGCACCACTGTAGCCAGCACTTTCCGCATCGACAGCTTCGTCGTTGGTGATGATGGACGCTTGACTCCGGCTGCTGGATCCCCGTTTGCCGCTCAAGACGCGGGCCCGTTCGGCAGCGAGTTCTCACCAGCAAACCCGGCACACCTATACGTCTCGAACGCACACGGCGGTGCGGGCAATGGCTCGGTGTCGGCGTTCAACGTGACATCCGGTGGAACCCTCAGCTCGATTGGAAGCTCTCCCTACCCCGACGGCCAGACGGCTCCATGCTGGGTCGAGATCTCCTACGACGGGCGCTACCTCTTCACCGTCAACACCGGCAGCACCACCATCTCGAGCTACGGCATCCGGGCAGACGGCTCTCTCAGCTACTCGAGCACGACTGGGTTTAAGAGCGGCGCAGGCATCAGGCCGTTCGACGCCCGGCTGGACCCTACCGGAACCAAGCTCTACGTCGTCGACGCGGCAATCGACAAGGTGAGCGCTTTTGCAGTCTCGGGCGGCACTTTGAGCGAGCTGGCCGGGTCGCCTTTCGCTCTTCCAGCCGGCGCAACTCCGTTCGGCATCGCCGTCAGCTGACCAACCGAGGCGGTTTAGATGGTGCGGCGGCCATATGGCCGCCGCGCCCTTACCATTCGCAGCCAGGGGTCATGTAATGGGCTTCATCTCGCGCGGTTTCAAAGGCAAGCGTCGCGACAACGTGTCGAGCTCGCGCGTTCCGCCGGGGCAGCACGTGGTCAACGACTTTCCCGTCCTGTCGGCCGGACCCACACCGCGCGTGTCGGTGGACCAGTGGACCTTCTCCATCGTCGGAGAGATTGACGAGCCGAAGCGATGGACGTGGCAGGAGTTTCGCGCGCTGCCGGCCGAAACGGTCACCAAGGACATTCACTGCGTCACCAAGTGGTCGAAGCTCGACACGTCGTGGACCGGCGTCTCGGTCGACAACCTGCTCGAGGGCGTCGAGACTGCGGCTGACTTCGTCACCGTGTTTTCCGACGGCGGCTACACCACCAACCTGGCCATCGACGACCTGACCGGGAACAAGGCGTGGGTCGTATACGAGTACGACGGCCAGCCCCTTCATCCTGAGCATGGCGGTCCCGTCCGACTGCTCGTGCCGCACCTCTACTTCTGGAAAAGCGCGAAATGGGTGCGCGGCCTCACGCTGCAGAACGAAGAGCAGCCGGGCTTCTGGGAGTCGAACGGATATCACATACGCGGCGACCCCTGGCGCGAGCAGCGTTACTGGGGCGACTGACCCCAGTTGTTGTTGAGGTGGCAGCTCGGTGAGGTGGTCGACCTGATCCAGGAGACTCCACGGGTCGCCAGCCTTGTCCTCGACATGCCGGACTGGCACGGGCATGATGCCGGGCAACATGTCGACGTGCGCCTGACCGCGGACGACGGCTACCAGGCGCAGCGCAGCTACTCCATCGCCTCCGCACCGGAAGATTCCCGCCTCCAGATCACTGTCGAGCGGCTCGAGGACGGCGAGGTCTCGCCTTACCTCGTCGGCGAGGTGAAGGTGGGGGACAAGGTCGAGCTACGGGGACCGATCGGCGGCTATTTCGTATGGAAGGCAGACACCACGACACCGCTGCTGCTGGTCGCGGGCGGGTCTGGCGTCGTGCCGCTGATGGCGATGCTCCGCCACCGTTCCGCTGCGGGCAGCAAGGTGCCTACGCGGCTGCTCTATTCGTCACGAACCGGCGACGACATCATCTATAAGGAAGAGTTGGACCGGGTGGCCTCGTCCGGTGATGGTGTCGCGGTCGCCTACACGCTGACGCGCTCGCAGCCGAGCGGCTGGAAGGGTTACGCGAGGAGGATCGACAGTGACATGGTGCGCGAGGTGGCGTGGCCCAAGCAGCAGTCGCCCATCGCCTTCATCTGCGGCCCGACCTCGTTTGTCGAGTCGGCGGCCGGCTTGCTGGTGGACCTTGGATATGACCCGCTCCGGATCAAGACCGAGAGATTTGGAGCCACAGGAGGATGACGATGGACGCAGCTGAAGCAAAGGTGGACGGGAACGCGATCGGCGGCCTTTTGAGCGAGATCTTCACCATGGAGATGACCACCGCCGAGACCACGTGCGCCAGCTGTGGCGCCGTGAACGCGGTCGGCCGGGTCGACGTCTACCTGCGCGCGCCGGGCGTGGTCGTCCGCTGCCCGGGCTGCGAACAGGTCCTGATGCGCATCGTGCGCGGACCCGACCGCTTCTGGATCGACCTGCGGGGCACCCGGTGCCTGGAGTTCGCCGCCCCCGAGTAGGTCGACAGGCGGCAATGCAATGTAGCCGCCCCAAAGTTTTCCCCAGGGACCCGCACGGGACTTCCGACCGTTGTGCTACTAGGCGTTCTTCAGCAATCGATAACAGCCCCGGTAAGACACTCGGGAGGGGGTCCCATTGGGTTCGTACCCGGTAACGCAATCGAAGGGATGGCAAGTCAACAGATGGTTGGACGCAGTCGTCGTCCTCGGCCACCTGGTCAAGGACCGCGAATCGCTAGGCCATAACCGTCGCGTAGCGCAGCTCTGCGTCCGGATCGGACGGCAGCTGGCTATGACCACAGCCGAGCTCCGCGTCCTCTCGAGGGCCGGGCTCCTGCACGACATCGGCAAGCTCGCCATCCCGGATCAGATCCTCGACAAGCATTCGGCGCTGAACGCAGCTGAATGGACGCTCATGAGGTCGCACCCGGAGCTCGGCATGTCGATCCTGGGCTCGGGCCGGTCGAAAAGGGAGATGCTGGCGGTGCTCTATCACCACGAACGACTCGATGGGAGCGGATATCCATACGGGCTGCCCGCGGAATCGATCCCGATCGAAGCCAGGATCGTCGCCGCCGCCGACACATACGACGCGCTGACCTCCGACCGGCCGTACCGCAAAGCGGTCACGCCGGGGGAGGCGAGAAAGGTGCTCATGGAAGAGGCCGGCCGCCGTCTCGACCCAAGGGTCGTGTCGGCGATGTTCGCGGCCCTCGACACTCCGCCGGTGACTCGATCCGGGGACAAGGCTATGAGGAACTTCCTGCTCGCATAACCTCGCGACCTACTATGAGTTCGTGAAGTTCGGCGTCGCCATCTTTCCAACCGACTACGCGATCTCGATGGCGGAGCTCGCGCCCGCCGCCGAGCAGTTTGGCTTTGAATCGCTCTGGGTTGCCGAGCACTCTCACATTCCAGCGAGCCGTCTGTCTCCCTGGCCGGCCGGCGGGGAGCTGCCCAAACACTACTGGCATACGATGGACCCGTTCGTCGCGCTCACGGTCGCCGCCATGGCATCGAAGACGATCCGAGTCGCCACGGGTATCTGTCTACTCATCCAGCGCGACCCCATCCACACCGCGAAAGAGGTCGCCAGCGTCGACCTTGTCTCGAACGGGCGATTCATCTTCGGCGTCGGAGCGGGATGGAACCGCGAAGAGATGGCCGACCACGGCACGGACTTCAGCACGCGGTGGAAGCTGCTGCGAGAAAAGGTCGAGGCGATCAAAGCGATCTGGACACAGGAGGAGTCCGAATACCACGGCGAGATGGTGAGCTTCGCACCCATGTGGTGCTGGCCGAAGCCAGTCCAGAAGCCACATCCCCCGGTCCTGTTGGGCGGAAATGGTCCGAAGATCCTCGAGCGTGTCGTCCGTTACGCCGACGGCTGGATGCCGAACCGCGGTAACGCGATCGAGCGCATCCCCGAGCTCCAGGAGATGGCCCGCGCGGCCGGCCGTGGACCCATCCCGGTCTCTTACTACCCCAAGGCCACAGCCGGCGAGATCGAGCGGCTGGCCGAAGCCGGCGTCGAGCGGTGCATCTATTACGTGCCGCCCGACGGGAGGGACCAGGCGCTGGCCAAGCTCGAGGAGTTGGCCCGGATGATCCGGCCCTACGTCGAGTCCGGGGCCACCTCTAAAGCGGGCTAGGTCCGGCCTTCGAGAAGCGTCGGCGGGATGGTGTCCCACGTGCCGCCCTTCCGGCGGTAGGCGATCCCGGAGAGCATCTCGAGGACGACGCGGTTGGCGAGAAACGCGGTGATCTCGGCCGTGTCGTAAGGAGGCGCAACTTCCACCACGTCGACTCCGACCACGGGCAGCTCGATGGCGATGCGCCTCACGGCATCCAGAAGCTGGCGGCCGGTCAGCCCGCCCGGCTCGGGCGTTCCGGTCCCGGGCGCCATCCCGGGGTCGACGACGTCGAGGTCGACCGAGACGAAGACCCCATCGCAGTCGTCGACCGCGATCGCGAACGACTCTTCCAACACTGCGTCCAGCCCTCGGCGCACCACCTCGTGCATCTCGAACGACCGCATCTTCTGCTCGGCCATCCACCGAAGCGTCGGCGGCTCGGGCCAGTAGCCGCGCAGGCCGACCTGCAGGAATCGATCGCCGCGACACGCACCTGACTCGATGAGGCGTCGCATGGGCAGCCCATGCCCGACCAGGCTGCCGAACTGGACGGTGCCGGTGTCCGCGTGAGCGTCGAAATGAAGGACCGAGACGCGGCCCCAGCCTTTGACCCGCGCCACGCCGGTGACGTCCGGCCACGTGATCGTGTGGTCGCCGCCCAACACGATTGGAATGGCGCCGGCTTCGGTCGCGACGCGGACCGCGCTCTCCAGCGCGTCGAGCGGAGCGCGGCCCTCGACGCCCGCCATCTCGATGTCGCCCGCGTCCACGACTCGCATCTCTCGAAGCGGGTCGACCCTCAGCGTCAGGTGAGGTCGGGACGAGTCGTGAGGGAGATAGTCGGTGGTCCTGATCATCTTCGGCCCGAACCGAGCGCCGGCCCGGTACGAGGTGCCCGCGTCGTATGGAGCGCCGATGATCACGATGTCGGCGCCTTCCAGCGTGGACGGCTGCTCGAGGTCGCAGCGCTCGACCCCGGCGAAGGTCACGTCAGGGCCGTACATCCCGCCAAGCCGCGGCATTTCAGCGTGCGGTTACGAGCGCAGGTCTCGGGCCATCTCGGCGAAGTTGTCCACGTAGCGCTGGACGTCTTCGACTGAGTGCTGCACCGAAAGGGTCCAGTTCTCCTCCGCGCCCGGCGCCATCACAACCCCGCGATTGCATTGGTACAGCCAGCTCAGATAGGCGAGGGATTTGTCGATCTCGAGATAGTCGCGGTAGTTCCGCACTCGTTGTGACCGGTACGTGACCCCGCCGCGCGCGGCCAGCGTGATGACGTGAAAAGGCATCTCGTGCTCGCCGATGACCGTGTCGAGACCGCCCTGCAGGGTCTCCGCCAGCGCGTCGAAGTGAGCGTAAGCCGCAGCGTCCAGGATCTCGAGCAGCGTCACCCTGGAGGCGGCCATCGTCAGCGGGTTGCCGTTAAAAGTTCCCATCTGGGCGACGCGCTTCTCCTCGATCACGCCCATCACGTCGTCGCGGCCGCCAACCGCGCCGCACGGCAGGCCGCCGCCGATCGCTTTGGCGAGAGCGATCAGGTCGGGTGTGACACCGAACCGCTCAGTCGCGCCTCCGGCTGCAATCGTCGTGCCGGTCTTGACCTCGTCGAAGATCAACAGCGCCCCGTGCTGGTGAGCCATCTCCTTGATCGCGGCCAGGTAGCCGGCGTCAGGCAGCACGATGCCGACGTTCATCATCACGGGCTCGACGATGACCGCCGCGACCTCGTCCCGGTGATGCGCGAAAGCCTTCTCCAACGCCGGCAGGTCGTTGAAGGGGACGACGGTCGTGAGCTCGACGATGGCGGCCGGTATGCCTTCGCTCTGCGGCACGGAAGCCGGCGCGTCGGGCTTGCCCATGAGGTCGGGCGGCGGCTCGACCGAGACCATCAGCGCGTCGTGGTGTCCGTGATACGAGGCTTCGATCTTGATCAGCCGCTCGCGGCCGGTGAAGCCTCTGGCGATTCTCACCGCGTCAAGGGTGGACTCGGTCCCGGAGTTGGTGAAGCGCCACTTCGGCTGGTGAAAACGCCGTTTGAGCTCGCGGGCGACGATGATGCTGTTCTCGACCGGTTGTGCGAAGTGCGAGCCCTGCGCGATCTGTCGGGTCACCGCTTCCACGATCTTGGGGTGGGCGTGACCGACGATCATGACGCCGAATCCGTTGTGGAAGTCGACGTACTCATTGCCGTCGACGTCCCACACGCGGCTTCCCTTCCCTCGCTCCATGAAGATCGGCTGCGGGGAGGCGTCCTGGAAAGAGGAGGGGACGCCGCGGGGCATCAGCTCACGGGCTTCGGTCCAGAGCTTTTTGGAGCGGAGACGCGCCTGGCGGAACCTGTCTTCCTCGCCCTGGGTGAGCTCGGCGACGCGGCTCGTGGGCACCTCGCGTGTGGTCTTGGTCGCCATCGTTTCTCCTCTTCCTCAGGCGGTTGCCTTGACACGGATGGGCTGTGGATCTCTAATTGTCGCGATTTTCAGGCACGCGTCATAAACCCGGGGAGGGGACTGGATGGCGGAAGCAGAAGCTGTAGCGGGGCTTCTCGCTGAGAAGCGAAAGCTCAGGAAGTCGTTGTTCCGTTTCGACATGATCTTCTTCACGGTCTGCGCCATAGTGGCGCTGGACACAATCGGACAGTCGTCGTCGTACGGCGCGCAGGCGATCTTCTGGCTCATCGTCTCAGGCCTCAC
>Ga0137409_10002843_pt1 | contig 18403 bp, 17 predicted proteins | sample CZODoug1_16funga_FD_122059 | JGI IMG/M metagenome (GOLD analysis project Ga0137409, IMG submission 122059) | Vadose zone soil fungal communities from Angelo Coast Range Reserve, California, USA - CZODoug1_16fungal (Hybrid Assembly) | ecosystem: Environmental > Terrestrial > Soil > Vadose zone... | reverse complement strand
CGCGTGAACACGCCGCCGAGCGTCTCGATGCCGAGCGAGAGCGGGGTCACGTCGAGCAGCAGCACGTCCTTGACGTCGCCCTGCAGCACGCCGGCCTGGATGGCGGCGCCGACGGCAACCACCTCGTCCGGGTTGACGCCCTTGTGCGGCTCCTTGCCGAACAGCTGCTTCACGACCTCCTGCACCTTCGGCATGCGGGTCATGCCGCCGACCAGCACCACCTCGTTGATCTCGGCGGCGGACAGGCCAGCGTCCTTGAGCGCCTGCCGGCAGGGATCGACCGTCTTCTGCACCAGATCCTCGACCAGCGCCTCGAACTTGGCACGGGTGAGCTTCATGGTCAGATGCTTGGGACCGGACGCGTCGGCCGTGATGAATGGCAGGTTGATCTCGGTCTGGGTGGTGGAGGAGAGCTCGATCTTGGCCTTCTCGGCCGCTTCCTTGAGCCGCTGCAGCGCGAGCTTGTCGCGGCGAAGATCAATACCCTGCTCCTTCTGGAACTCGTCGGCGAGATAATTGACGAGGCGCATGTCGAAGTCCTCGCCGCCCAGGAAGGTGTCGCCGTTGGTCGACTTCACCTCGAAGACGCCGTCCCCGATCTCCAGGATCGAAATGTCGAAAGTGCCGCCGCCCAGGTCATAGACCGCGATGGTGCCGGCCTTCTGCTTGTCGAGGCCATAGGCGAGCGCGGCCGCAGTCGGCTCGTTGATGATGCGCAGGACCTCAAGCCCCGCGATCTTGCCGGCATCCTTGGTGGCCTGGCGCTGGGCATCGTTGAAATAGGCTGGGACCGTGATGACGGCCTGCTCGACCTTCTGCCCGAGATAGGCTTCCGCGGTCTCCTTCATCTTTTGCAGCGTGAAGGCGGAGATCTGCGAGGGCGAATAGGTCTTGCGGTCGGCCTCGACCCAGGCGTCGCCGTTCGTGGCCTTGGCGATCTTGTAGGGGACGAGCTTCTTGTCCTTTTCCACCATCGGGTCGTCGTAGCGCCGGCCGATCAGGCGCTTGACCGCGAAAATGGTCCTCTCCGGATTGGTGACCGCCTGGCGCTTGGCCGGCTGGCCGACGAGCCGCTCGCCCTCTTCGGTGAACGCCACGATCGAGGGCGTCGTGCGCATACCCTCAGCATTCTCGATGACTTTTGGAGCGGAGCCTTCCATCACGGCAACGCAGGAATTGGTTGTGCCGAGATCGATGCCGATGACCTTGCCCATAGGCTTTATATCCTTCCTCGCTACGGCGGGTCGGCCGGGCCCTGACGGCGCCCGGACGGAGGCCATGCACGAGGGCATTAAACCTCGTCCGACCCCCTGAAATTAAACGTCAAACGCCGCCCCCGCGGCGTCCAGCCTCATATAGGAGGGCCATATGAGGCCGCAAGGCGGCAGTTCACAAATCCGCGAGGCGGCAGCCCGGCCGTTTTCAACAGGCAGAATTAACGAGGGCCCAGAGCGATTAACGAGGGCCTGGACCGAGATGAGGTGAGTTTGGGTCGTCTTTTGATTCCGTTCGTCCCCGCGGAAGCGGCGACCCCGACTTTGAGACGCAAAAGTGCTTGGCTTCTGGGTCCCCGCTTCCGCGGGGACGAACGGAGATTGGGTCAATGGCAGTGCAAACCTAAACTCATCCCGCTTTAGAACCGCTAGAGCCCCTGCCCTGGCGGCGACGGTGTCACCTCGAAGGCAAAGCGGAAGCGCGGCAAATCCTCGCCCGGATGGTCGTCCGCGAAGGTGAGCTGCGGCAGGCGGTAGTTGTTCGGACGCGTTTCCTTGCCCTTATAGATCGCCGGATAGAGATCGATGAAATGCCAGCCCGGCTCGCCGGTCGCCTGCATGATGATCTCGATGTCGCCCTGGCTGTTGAAGGCGCAGGCATAGCCCGAGATCGCGTTGTCGTAGACCACCGTGTAGATGTTGGCGGTCTCGCTCCAGCCCACGCCCTTGAGATGAAGCCGGAAAGTGGTGCCGGCCGGGCCGCGCGCGACGTCGAGCGGGAATGCATTTGGCGCAATCCAGAACGCGCCTTCCTGTTTGCCGGCGCCAGTCTCCACAAAGAGGTTGTGCAAGCCGCCGAGATCATCGGGCGTGTTGAAGGAAAACGCCACGCGGCCTGAGGCGTCGGCCCTGGCCTGGGCGATCTCGCGCGCCCTTTCCTCCCAGCCCCGGCCAGTCATGCGGTTGCCGAAAACGGTGTTCCACTTGAGCGCATAGCTCTTGCCCGGCTCAAAGCCGGAGCCCGTCACCGTGACCGGCTCGCCGACGGTGCCGAAAGCCGGCGTCGCAACGAGTGCACCCTGCGGCGGCACCGAGCGCACGACCTTCTGCGCCTGCTGGGCCGCCGGCGGCGGCAGCACCGGCGCGCCCGGCGTGATGGTGAAGTCGAGCTTGAATGTCGGACGGTCCGGCACCGGCGACTGCTGGGTGTTGCGGTACGGGGAGCCGAAATCCGAGTGCTGCACTTCCAGGATGTGCCGACCGACGTGCCCGGTCGCCGGAATGCTGAAGCGGGCGCTGCCACCGGTCGTCACCACTGACATGAAGCCGGTGAATTTGTTGTCGTAGATGAAAACCCAGCTGCCTTCGAGCTCACGCCAGCCGATACCCTGCACCTCGATCTCAATCGGCGTGCCGATCGGTCCGCTGGTGGCCCCGACGACCTTCGCCGTCATGTCGAGCTCGAACGCGGTTTGCGTCAACAGGCGGTCGCCCTGCTGCACCACCACGTCGTGCAGAAAACCGAAGTCCTCTGGCGCCACGAACGTTGTGGCGATCCGCCCGGCCGCATCGCTCTTGACCGTTGCGATTCGATAGGCCGTCGGCGTGAACTCGCGCCCAAAATATTCAGCGATCGTGACCTTCCAAGAGCCCTTCACGGTGCGCCAGACCAGCTCCAGCTCCTGCTCGGGCGGAAAGTTCTCACCCGTGACCGTGAGCGATGTTCCAACCGGCCCATGCGCGGGCGAGACTTTCAGATGTCCGACATAGCCATTTGACGGCTCGGTCAACGCGACCTCGGCGCCGAGCTCGCTTGCGCGAGGTGCCGCCAGCGCACTTTCACTCGACACGCACAAGCTTGATGCGAACGAGACCGCAAACAACATGCAGGCGAGCCCAAAGGCTCGCCCGCTCTCGATACGTATCGTCATAACGGTCGCTTCCGGTTTACTTCTTGATCTCGATCTCGCCGTCGAGAATCGTGAGCTGCGACGACTTCACCTTGAACGGCTCCCACGAATGCGTGTTGCCCTCAAGGTCTGTCGCGATGACTTTGTAGGCAAACGTGCCGGTGGGATATTCCTTGGGAACGATCCACGCCGCGGCCCAGAGATAATCGGTGGGCTCCCGCGGGGGATGGCCACCGAAGCGCGCGTCGAACTTTTGCCCGTCAGGCAACTGGACCGTTAGGCTCTTCAGCCCCTTGTCGTTGAGCTCCTGACCGGTCTGGTCGTGGATGCGGAGGCGCCAGACCACCTTTTCGAGATGCTTGAACTGGTTGCTGAGCACGCAGGCTGGCGGAATGCCCGGTTGATTGCCGCGCTCCAGGTCGCCGTAGAAGAACAGCTTGGTCTGCGCCTGCGCGCCACCGCTGGCGAAACCCAGCATGGACAGTGCGATAGCGGAAATGGTCAGGCACTTCATTCGGATCCTCCCTTGGGCAGTTGCAAATCGGATGCGTTGTCAATCGTTGGCATCCTACATTTGCTTATCAGCCTTTTGAAGAGCCCTGGAGATCGTTTTTTCGTGACCGGCAGCGGACCTCATTCAGGATTTCGTTTATGTCTTGGTTATCTCGACCGTGTCGCCCAGGAGGCGATGCTGGCGGCGCTGCGCGAGGTGATGCGCGCGGCCCCCATCTACACGCCGCGCATGCCGAAAAGCGGCAAGCCGATGTCGGTGCGCATGACCAATTGCGGCACGCTCGGCTGGGTGACCGACGAGCACGGCTATCGCTATCAGCCTTGCCACCCAAATACCGGCGTCGCATGGCCGCCGATTCCCGACATCGTGCTCGCGGCGTGGCAGACGCTGGCCCGCTATCCGCATCCGCCGGAGGCGTGCCTGATCAACGTCTACGGTCCTGACGCCCGCATGGGGCTGCACCAGGATCGTGACGAGGTTGACTTCGCAGCGCCGGTCGTCTCGCTGTCGCTTGGCGACAGCTGCCTGTTCCGGATCGGCGGACACCAGCGCAGCGACCCGACGCGCTCACTCAAGCTCGCCTCTGGCGATGCACTCGTTCTTGGCGGCGAGGCGCGGCTTGCCTTCCACGGCGTCGACCGCATCATGCCCGGCACCTCGACGCTGCTGCCCGAAGGCGGTCGGATCAATGTCACGCTGCGAAGGGTGACGCGAGCGGGGTGAGGCCGAAGCTATGGCCTCTCCTGGCCTGGTCGCCTTCGCGCACCATGATAGACTCCAAGAATGACGACCGCGCCCTCGGTGGGCTCACGCGGTGGACTATGATGTAAGGCAGGCCCGGCACCACCATTTCGCGGGTACCCTGCAATGCGCCCTCGTGACCGATCGTGGGAAAGTTCGACAAGAGGTGCATCGTCTCGCGTATCCGCTGCCCGACCAAACGGGATGCGGCGGGACTTCTCTCAGTGAGATATTCGGCGATGGCTTCAAGATGTCGGCGAGCCCGCGGCGTAACCCGCAGCTTCATAGGCCGAACTTCGCCCAGACAGTGCGCAATTCGTCATCGGTCGCGAACTCGCCACGATCGGCCTGCGCGATAGCAGTCTTCAAATCCGCGATCTGTTCCGGCGTAAGCTGGTAGTCCGACTGCACGATGCCGGCGAGCCCGAGCAGCAACTCACCCGCCACGTCCTGGCGATCGGCAGGCAATCCCCGCACCGCTTCAATGCCTTCTTCGAGTAGTCTCGTCATGGCAACCGCAATAGCACGTTGTCGACTTAGTTGCACCTGATATCCACCCCGCAACGCCGATTTGAGGCGCGCGCCCAGCCGCGAGTTCCGGTAGTGTCTGCGTTTGAAACTGAGCAGACGCCGTTGAAAGAGGGGGCTAAGGCACCGGCAAAGCGAAGGTGGGACGAAATGCTTGGTCACTTGTCCTTTGGGGTGAACGACCTCGATCTTGCGGCGACATTCTACGATCAGATTCTAGCCCCTCTTGGATTTGCGCGTGTCTGGGCAAATTCAAGGGGGGTTGGTTTTGGACCAAAAGGCGGGGGAGACAAGCTGGCGCTATTCTCCAAGCCTCAGCAAGCGATTGCCCCAAGGCCGGGATTTCATTTGGCCTTCAACGCACCAAGCCGCAAGGCGGTGGACGCATTTCATGCCGCAGCAATCATCGCCGGCGGCACAGATTGCGGGGCACCTGGATTGCGACCGCAATATAGCGCCACATATTACGCGGCCTACGTGATTGACCTCGACGGTTACAAGCTGGAGGCCGTTCACCAGTAGCAGCGGCGAGCCGAGACACTACCCGAGTTCCTGCTGCTGCCAGATTGTGGTGCGCCTCCACTTGCGAAGCTTGCCGCTAAACTCGCTCACGCGCCGCATGAGCCAGACGATGACCCGGAAAGGGCCATCGCAATGAGAGCGCTATCTGGCTGCCGCGATATCGTTGCCCAGCCGCTGAAATGTCTCGGGCGAAGCGGCGGCGATGATCGCCACAACCTTGTCGACCTCCGCCCCCGAGACCGGCGAAACGTCGAGATTGGATTTCTGCGCATCGGCCATAAAATCCCGGTCGCGCGCAAGCGCGGCGAATGCCTGACGTAAGGCCGCGAGCCGATCCGCCGGCACACCAGGCGGTGCGATCAGGGGCCGCGCTACCGTCTTCTGCGTGAGGTAGAGCTCCATGACGCGCCGGTCGGCGTCGCCTTTTACAAAGTCCAACGTCAGCGGAACTCCATGCAACTCCGGATCCCGCTGCAACGTGGACTGCATCAGGATGTTGACCTTCTTCTCTACGAGCCAGGACGGCCGCACCGACTTGAGGCTCGACCACGCCCAATCGGCAATTCCTTGCACCTCGTCGCGCTCCATCGCGAGCGCAATCTCAACCGTGCCGGGATAGCCGGCGACAATTCTGAATTTCGTGCCGAGCACCGCATTGAGCAGACGCGGCGTGGTCTCGGTATCGATTCCCGTGGTGCCGCCGACGATCAGCTCCTTCTCAAACAGATCCTGCGCCTTGCGATGCGGCGCCGTGTGCCATGCCAGCACGACCCCGACTTCGCGACTGATGCTGCCGATCCAGTTGAGCTTCCCCAGCTCGAAGCGCACTTGCGCCGGGTTCCACGCCTTGATCAGCAACATGCCGCGTTGAACCAGGGCGATGACCGTGCCGTCGCGAGGAGCAGAATTGGCGATGTGATTGGCCGCCGCCAAGCTGCCGGCTGCCGGCATGTTCTGGACCACCACCGTGGGCCGTCCAGGCATGTGGTGGCCGAGATACTTGGCGACAAAGCGAGCCTGGGTATCGTAGCCGCCACCGGGCGTGGCGCCCACGATCAGCGTAATCTGCTTTCCGGAATAGAACTGAGCAACCGATTGATTTCCAGCAAAGAACTGGATGCTTGATTGGGAGGCAAGTGGACTGGCCTGCAGCACGCAAGCGGCAACCACTCCCACGGATAAAGCACGCCGTCCCATCATCCCCTTCCAAGCGCGCGGACGTGGTTCCATCAACCCGCCCGAGCGTCCGCTGTCTATGTTCGGTGTGAATTCCCCCCAGCGCCTTTTACGTCCAACGGACGTAATTGTCCCCTATGGTTAACGCGTCGTCGTGTCGCAGTACCACTGCTGGCATCTGGATGCTGCCGCGTTGAGGCGCGCGGATCAATAGCATGCCCGTGAAAAACCTCGCCCAGCCGTTTTCTCGACACCGTAAGTTTCGATTATGGAATGAGAACCATTACAAAAAGGGAGGAATGCCATGCATCGACGGAATGCCGTCCTATCGGCACTGCTCTCCGGCAGTGTTCTGTGCCTCGCAGGCCCGACATTGGCCGCTGAGGTCACGCCGGATCGGCTGATCAACGCCGACAAGGAGCCGCACAACTGGCTGATGAACCACCGCACCTACGATGCGCAGCGATACTCGCCGCTCGACAAGATCAACAAGAGCAACGTCAAGTCGCTCAAGCTTGCCTACGCGGTTGCGCTGGGCGGCACATCGGCGAATGAGAATCTGCAATCAACGCCGCTCGCCGAGAACGGCTATCTCTACATCGTCGACCAATGGGGCGTGGTCTACAAGATCGACGGCCGCTCCGGCACCATGGGCCGGATCGTCTGGCGCATGGACCCCAAGCAGGAGAAGACGCCGCTCGCCAATCGCGGTGTCGCGCTCTGGGGCAATTTCGTCATCTCAAACGCGAGCTATCCGCCGCGCGTGATCGCCACCGACAAGGACACCGGCAAGATCGTGTGGGAGACGAATCTCTCGGAGGGGCAAGTCGATGTGCAGCTCTCGGCCGCTCCGCTCCCCGTCAAGGACAAGATCATCGTGGGCGCGGCCGGCGGCGACCGCGGCGTACGCGACTACATTGCGGCGCTCGATGCGGCGACCGGCAAGCTCCTCTGGCGCAAGTACACAGTCCCGGCGCCCGGCGAGCCCGGCTCCGAGACCTGGAAGGACAACAACAATTCCTGGCAGACCGGCGGCGGCGCCATGTGGGTCACCGGCTCCTACGATGCCGCCACCAATCAGGTGCTGTGGGGCACCGGCAATCCGGTGCCGATGTACAACCCTTACATCCGCCCAGGCGACAATCTCTACACCAACAGCCTGATCTCCTGGGACCCCGATACCGGCAAGATGAACTGGTACTTTCAGTACACCCCGGGCGACATGTGGGACTACGACGAGGTCGGCACTCACATTCTGATCGATGGCCAGGTCGCTGGCCGCGACCACAAGCTGGTGACGCATGCGGCGCGCAACGGCTTCCTCTACAGCTTCGAGCGCGGCAACGGGCAGCCGGTCCTGGCCAAGCCCTATATGGAGGAGATCACCTGGACCAAGGGCATCGACCAGAAGACGGGCAAACCGGTCGACTATGATCCAACAAAGGACATCCAGGTCTATTCAGGCGTGCAGGCCCAGACCTTGACGGATCGCACCAAGCGAATCTGTCCATCGCACGAGGGCGGCAGCAACTACTGGTCGGCCTCGTACAGCCCGAAGACCAAGCTCATCTACATTCCTTCACGGCCGACCTGCAACGAGGTCACGATGACGCCGGAGCAGCCGAGGAGCCCGACCGGCAGCCTGCTGCACGGCCGGATCAAGCTGCTCACGCCGACCGAATCCGAGATCGTCGTCGCCGATCCATTCACCGGCGAGGTGAAGAAGCGAGTCCGCGCGCCCTATCCCAACTTCAGCGCCGCACTCACGACCGCTGGCGGCCTCGCGTTCACCGGCTTGGGCGACGGTACGGTCGTCGCGTACGACGACGACAGCATGCAGGAGCTGTGGACGTTCAATCTTGGCAGCGGGATCAATGCTCCGCCGATGACATTCGAGGTCGGCGGAAAGCAGTATCTCGCGATCATGACCGGGCTCAGCCAGATCTCCAAAGGCCGTCTCGGCCTGACCCCGGAGCTTAGTGAGATGCGCAACCAGACAATGCTGTTTGTGTTCGCATTGTAAGGCGCTGTCTCAACGTCGATGCAGGCGGGCTCGCGCGCGCCCGCCACTGCTTGTCCCGGCCAAGCGAGCCTTAAGCGCGGGCACGCGCTTAAGGCTCGGCCGGGACACGTAGGGCTTCGAGTGACGCAGTAGTGCTAAGCCGGCTTGATGTTGGCGGAGCGGATCACCTTGCCCCATTTCTCGGTCTCCTCGGCAATCAGCTTGCCGAAATCGGCCGGTGAGCCGGGCATCAGAATGCCCCCCAGCTCGGCGAGCCGCGCCTTCAGCTTCGGATCGGCCAGCGCCTCGTCGACCGCCTTGTTGAACGTCATGATCACGTCCGCCGGCGTGCTCCTGGGCATCCCGAAGCCGAACCAGTTGCTGACCTCGTAGCCCGGAACGACATCGGCAACGACCGGAACCTCCGGCAACGCATCTGCCTTCGTCGCCGTCGTGACACCGAGCGGCCGCAACCTGCCCGCGCGGATGTGCTCGACCGAGGAGGACATCGCGTCGAACATCACTTGCACTTGCCCGCTGATCAGGTCGGTCAGTGCCGGGCCCGAGCTCCGGTATGGCACGTGCGTCATGTCGAGGCCGGTCATGACCTTGAACAATTCGCCCGACATGTGATTGGACGCGCCGATCCCTGAGGACGCGAAATTGAGCTTGCCCGGATTGGCCTTGCCATAGTCGATGAATTCGCGAACCGAACGCGCTGGGAACGTTGGGTTCACCACCATCACGTTCGGCACGCGCATGATGCTGGCGACCGGTGCGATGTCGCGGACGAAACTGAAATTGAGCTTGTCGTACAGCGTCGCATTGATGGCATGCGACGACGACACCACCAGCACGGTGTAGCCGTCCGGCGGTGCGTGCACCACCATCTCGGTGCCGACATTGGTTCCGGCACCGGGGCGATTCTCGATCACAAACGGCTGGCCAAGATGTTCCGACATCCGTTGGCACACGACACGGGCCACGATGTCGTTGGGGCCGGCGGCCGCGAACGGCACGATGACATGCACCGGCCGCGACGGATAGCCTTGCGCCCGCGCGGTGCGCGACAGCACCGGCAGGGCGCCGCTGCCAGCGGCCAGATTCAGGAACTTGCGACGTGAAATTGTCATAAACACCTCTCAGTAAGCGGCCGATCAATTGCCTTTTTTGGCGGGTTGCCGCGACGTGACGGGTGACCACTTAACCGGTCACGCCTCGCCCCACGTCCCCCAATCGGACGATCCGGTTGACTGATCATGGCTGCCCTCAAAACCAGCACTGCGGACTGAGATTTCCGCTTGACAATCGCCAAAGGGGAACTTGGATCAGAAGGCAAAGCCTGATATGCGGATCAGCTCAAGCGTCAAACCATCGCAACCGTTCGCTGACCAATCCTGATCTTCCGCGCGCTTGCGGGGTTCGCCTCGACTTGAAACAGCCAGATTTGACACGGGCATGACTTGACCCAGCCATGTGGGTCACGTTGCAAGTATTTTTTGCGTCGAGCGACGCTGTCTTGCGAGACAAATAGATCGTGGCTTGCGGTCTGCGACGTGCTCTTGCGGCCTGCGATGTGCTAAAGTCATGGTGTCTCACAGGAGGCGGAGATGACCAACTGCTTCGACAGGCGCGACGTCTTGAGCTTTCTTGGCAGTTCCGTAGCCACCTGGCCGCTCGCGGCGCGCGCCGAGGGGCATTCGCCTATCATCGGTTTCCTCAACAGCGCATCACCTGACCCGACCCTCCAGCGCGTGGCGGCGTTTCGCAAGGGCTTGAGCGAGATGGGCTTTGAGCGGCAGAACGCGCCGATCGAATTCCGCTGGGCTGAAAACCTGATCTATCGGCTGCCGGGCATGGCCGCCGATCTGGTCCGCCGGCACGTCACCATTATTGCGGCGACAGGCAGCACCGCATCAGCGCTTGCCGCCAGGCAGGCGACGTCGACGATCCCGATCGTCTTCGAGATCGGAGGCGACCCGGTCGCGACCGGTCTGGTCGACAGCCCCGACGGATCCGGCGGCAACATGACGGGTGTCAGCTTGAACATTGCCGCGCTCGCGCAACGTCAGCTCGAGCTGTTGCGGGAGGTCAATCCCAAAGTATCCACGGTGGCCGTGTTCCTCAATCCGGACAATCGGAACTCGCCGGCGCAAAAAGCCCGCGTTGAAGCGGCGGCGCGCGCGGTCGGGATGCAAGTGCTCGTGCTGGATGTCAACAAGGAAAGCGGCTTCGACCGGCCATTCATGACGCTCCAGCAACGAGGGGCCGATGCTTTATTCGTCAGCAACGATCAGTACTTTCTGGAATGGCGACAGGAGATCGTCTCGCTGGCGGCGCGCTATTCCGTGCCGACCATCTATGCGTCACGGGCCTTCGTGACGGCGGGCGGGCTGATAAGCTATGGCGCCAGCCTCAGCGACGGCTATCATCAGGTCGGCATCTATGTCGGCCGCATTCTCAAGGGCGAGAAGCCCGGCGACCTGCCGGTGGTGAATTCAACCAAGTTCCAGCTGGCGATCAACGTCGCCACCGCCTGGGCGCTGGGTCTCACCCTGCCGCCAGCACTGCTGTCGCGTGCCGACGAGGTGATCCAGTAGGACGTGCGCTGCCACAATGAGGCTTCCAATCTGAAAATATTGAGCCGCGCCGGGTTTCCCGGCGCGGCGTTTTCATGAGACGATCGCAGCGATCGTGATGAGTAGCGGCTGCGACTTGCTTTTAATTATTGCGTGACCGCCTTCACCCAGCGGCGCACGGTCATCTTCCCGGTCCAGCCGCCATAGATGATGCCGGACGCGTCGGCCGCGATGCCTTCCGGCATGTTGGCGTCGGGCGCGATCTCGGGAATGAACGACACCACCTTGCCGTCCTTGGCGCTGCCGATGCGGACGCCCTTCTTGAAGCCGGGATTGACCTTGCCGCCGTCATCGCCCGACTGATGATCGGCCGAGTAGACATTGTCGTTGCGGTCGATGTAGAGGCCGCTCGGGCGCCCGAACTGCTTCCATTCCGCGAGGTACTTGCCATCCTGATCGAAGATCTGGATGCGGTTGTTGACGCGATCAGCCACGAACAGCCGGCCAGTCGAATCCATGGCCAGCTGATGCGGCGTGTTGAACTCACCCGGGCCGCTGCCGCGCTTGCCCCAGGACTTGATGTAGGTGCCGTCCTTGGAGAATTTGAACATACGATCGTTGGGGCGCGCGCCGTGTCCCTGCGAGACGAAGATGTCGCCGTTCGGCGCGACGTGAATGTCAGTCGGCTGATCGAATGTGTCGGTGGAATTCGCATCGCCGGTGACACCCGGCTTGCCCAGCGTCATCAACACTTTGCCGTCCTTGCTGAACTTGATGACGGTCTGGCCTTTGCCGCCCTCGCCAACGGTGTCGGAGACCCAGACGTTGCCGTCACGATCGACATGGAAGCCGTGCGGATCGTTCACCGTGCCGCTACCGAACTTGGTCTGCATGTTGCCGTTGGCATCGAACTTCATGATCGGATCGAGCGTCGAAGTTCGGCAGTTGTTCGCCGCGCAGCGATCGAAGGTCCACAGGCTCTTGCCGTCGGGATCGATCTCGATGCCGATGGTCGAGCCCCAGGTGCGGCCAGCCGGCAGCTTCGCCCAGTTCTCCTGCAGCTGGTAGGGATTGGGATAGGCGTTGGGATCATTGGCCTGGGCGAATATCCGCTCTCCTGAGAGCGCCGTGAGCGCGAGCGCGCCTACACCCAGCAACAACGCAGCATAGCGTGCGGTCTTCATGTGGTCTCCTCCCTTACGGCTTTCTTGGTCCGAACGGTCACAGCCGGAACGCCCGCTCAACAGCATCGCGCCTGTGCGACGTTTGAGATTTCGGCGCGTCCCGCCGGCAGTCCAACGCAAGGCTACATCAGTTTCGCGATCAGGCAGAGGGGCTGCAGCAATCTTTTTTGAATGCCGGATAATACCCATCACGCGGGCCGCATGAGATTTCTATCACCAGCGCAATTGCCGGCACTTCAGTCGCGGGCTAGCTTTACGGCCGTGACACACGAAGCCGTTCTCCTCGTGCATGGGCACGGAGCGCACCCGGTACTGCTCGAGCCACTCCGTCGTGGCTTGGCGCGACACGGCTATCGCGCCGTCAACTGGCACTATCCAAGCCTGCGCGGCTCGATCGCGAAGCATGCGGCAGAGCTCGCAGCCAAGGCGAAGGAGCTCGACGACGACACCGCTGTCGAACGGCTGCATTTCGTCGGCCACAGCATGGGCGCCATCGTGGTGCGCAGCGCGCTCGCGCTGCAGCGGCCGCGCAAGCTCGGTCGCGTCGTGCTGCTGGCGCCACCCAACCACGGCGCGCGACTCGCGGACCTCGCGCTGCGGCTCTTTGGACGTTGGCCCTCCGCCGCACGAGAGCTGTGCTCGCATCCCGGCAGCTACGTGAACGGACTCGCGCCGGCGGCCGATCTCGATTGCGGCATCATCGCGGCGTCATGGGATCACGCCGTCTCACCCGCATCGACGCATCTGCCGGGCGAACGCGATCACATCACGCTGCGCGGCCTGCACACGCTGCCGTTGCACTGGCGCGCACCGGCGCAGGTGGCGCATTTCCTGCGCGAAGGCCGCTTCCAGCGCGCAGCCGGTTGACGCCCGCTGAGGCTCACTGCGCCAGATCGAGGCAGAGCATCCCGCAAAAAATGCGTTCGGCGTTGAACCAAATGCCCCCCTCATACGACAAGACGAGGGTCTCTAACGTTCGCAGCATACACGGTGCTGCGCGCGAGGCCCGTCGCTTTGATTGAATTCTTTAAGGCGAGATCATCAGTACCAATTCATTGAGGTCAGGCAGGCCTCCCAGTCGAACGGAGTCTACCATGTCTGATACTGAGCAGGTTGCTTCCCTGATCGGTGACATCTATGACGCGGCGCTCGATCCGTCGCGATGGACCGCCGTTCTCCGACGCACCCGCGATGTTGTCGGAGGCTCGGCCGCGGTCGTGTTTTCGAAAGATGCCCGCACCAAACGCCTGCAGATCTATCACCACTGCGGCGGGATGGATCCCCACTATCGGCAGCTCTATTTCGATCATTACGAAAAGCTCGACCCCACCACGGGTGTCCAGGTCGTGAGCGGGATCGGGGAGCCCATCGGCACCGTCGATATCATGCCGATCGAGGATTTCCAGAAGACCCGCTTCTACCAGGAATGGCGGCGACCACAGGGAGTGGTCGACTTCGTAGCCGCCGCGCTCGACAGGACCGCAACCTGCGCCGTTCTCTTCGGCGTCTTTCGACAGCATCGGCATGGCTTCGTTGACGACGACACGCGCTGGCGCATGCGGCAGATCGTGCCGCACATCCGTCGCGCGATCCTGATCGGCAAGGTCATCGAGCACAAGACCGCCGAGGCAGCCACCTTCGCGAACGCGCTCGACGGCCTGAGCGCCGGCATGTTCGTCGTCGACGCGGAAGGCCGCATCGTTCACTCCAATGCGAGCGGCCAAGCCCTTTTGGACGATGGCGCAGCTCTCGATGGCGCCCACGGCAGGATCAGGCCGACCGACGCCGCGGCGGCGCGTGCGCTCAAGGATGTCGTCGCGGCGAGCGGAGATAACGCGGCCATGGGCATCAAGGGCATCGCAGTGCCGCTCACGGGTCGCGATGGCAAGCGCTATGCCGCCCATGTGCTGCCGCTCACCATGGGCGCACGGCGGCGCACTGGTGCAAGATACGAGGCCGTCGCAGCCGTGTTCGTTCGCAAGGCCGAGATCGAGGCGCCCTCGGCGCCGGACATCATCGCCAAGCACTATCAGCTGACGCCGACCGAGCTGCGCGTCCTGCTCGCGATCGTGGACATCGGCGGCGTGCGGGAAACATCCGAGGCGCTGGGGATCGGCGAGGCGACGGTGAAGACGCATCTGCATCGCGTGTTCGGCAAGACCGGCGCGAGCCGCCAGGCCGATCTGGTCAAGCTCGTGGCAAGCTTCTCCAGCCCGCTGGCAAGCTGACCTGGACATCCTGCACCCTGTTGTCGGCTCGGCGCCGAGCGATCGGCGCGCGGCATGGCACGGCATCAATGTGTCCGGGATCACCGGACTCATTTTTGCTTAGCATCACCCCGTTGATGGACGCATCAGCTCAGCCACTCAGGCAATTGGACGCTCCCTGTGACTGCGCCCTGAATGGAGCAACGACCATGCGTCCAACATTGACATGCACCGTCCTGGCCCTGTTGATCGCGCCCCTGCAAGCCGCGGAGTTGCCTGACGCCATCGCGGCAGCCGGCGAGTCCCTGGTGACGACCGCGCATGCGGTCGGCAGTCAGGTGTACGAGTGTGAGTTCGACACCGTCGGCAATCTCGTCTGGCAATTCCGTGAGCCAATCGCCGCGCTGTTTGCATCTGGCAAGACCGTGGGCCGGCACTATGCGGGACCGACCTGGGAGCTGATCGACGGCAGCGGGGTCAGCGGCAAGATCGTGAGCCACGCGCCGGGCGCAAGCCCGGCTGACATCCCGATCCTCAACCTCGAGGTCACGTCGCGGCGCGGCCAAGGCCAGCTCAGCCTCGTCAGCACGATCAAGAGGCTCAATACCCGAGGCGGCGTCGCCTTCGGGGAATGCAGCGCGCACCACACGCTGCTGGGCGTGCCTTACACCGCCGACTACGCCTTCTTTCGCAAGAGCGGCGCGACCCATGCAGCCGTAGGACAATGATCATGCGCACATCACTTTGACAGGGATAGGCGACCTCGCCACGCCGGACGATGTTGTCCACGGCGCTCCTGCCGCCACGCCGATCAGCCGAAGGCTCCCTCAGGACGTCGCCGGCGTCATCCAGCCAACCCCCGCCCCGCCAGGCTCGCGCAGGATGGCGATACGGCCGACGCCGGGCACGTCAAACAAGGGCCGCATGAGCTTCGCGCCCGCCGCCGTCGCTTTCTTGACGCGCTCATCGATATTGTCGACCGCCAAATACGCCATCCACTGCTCGGGCACGCCGTCGAACTGAGGCGCGCTCAGCGGGAAGATGCCGCCAACTGCGTCATCACCCAGCTTGGCAACCCAATACGTGCCATCCGGCATCGGCATCGCCTCGAAGGTCCAGCCGACGGTTGCGCCATAGAATGATTTTGCCTGCTCGGGGTTCCGGGTCATCAGCTCATTCCAATGGAAATGCCCATGGGACCACATCTGAGTTCTCCTGGTTTTCTGAGTTCTCTGGTTTTCTGAGTTCTCCTGGTTTCGCGATTGCCTATTTTTAGGGTAAGCCAACGCACCATCGCGATGTGCCAACTCGGCCATATTCTTGAACTATCGAGTGGAGTAGTTTGTTCTCATGACGATCCTGCGTTCCCTTCTCGTTCTGCTCGCGCTGCTCTCGACGGCGCAGGCCGCTGATGTCGTGTTCCCGGTTGGCTCGCGGGTCGGGCTCGCACCCCCGCCGGGCCTCAGCAAAAGCAACAATTTTCAGGGCTTCGAGGACCGCGAACACAACGTTGCCATGATCATCGCCGCGCTGCCGCGCGAGGCGCACTGGGACCTGCAGCGATCAACCACGGCGGAGGAACTCAAGAAGCGCGGCCTCACCTTCGAGCAGCGGGAGGACCAGAAGCTCGCCGATGGCGATGCCTTCCTGGTGATTGCCCATCAGGAGGTGGAGAAGATGAAGCTGCGCAAATGGATCTTTGCGGTGCTGGCGCAGGATTTGATCGCGCTCGTGACGGTGCAGATTCCAGACGATGCAGCGAACCTCTATCCGGACAGCGCGATCCGTACCGCGCTCTCGTCAATCGCGATCCGCGCCACCGTGCCGGTGGAGGAGCAGCTCGGCATGCTGCCGTTTCGCGTGGGCGATCTCGCGCAGTTTCGGATCGGCGGAGTGATCCCGGGGCGCGCGATCATGCTGACCGATTCACCCAGCGACGACCTGGGGCCGAACGTCGATGCCCACATCGTGGTGGCGGTCGCACCCGGCGGCCCGGGGCAGGCGACCAACCGCGACACCTTCGCGCGCGATCTGTTCGGCACCATTCCCAACCTGAAAGATGTTCACGTCAACTCAGCGGAGCCGCTGCGGATCGGCGGCCAGCCCGGGCATCAGGTGATGGCTGTTGGCAAGGACATGCGCACCGGTGCCGATATCAATGTGGTGCAGTGGCTGCGCTTCGGAAGCGGCGCCTATATCCATATGATCGCGGTCGCGCGCTCGAGCGCCTGGATCCCCGCCTATGCGCGCTTCCGCCAGGTGCGCGACGGCATCGATCTGCAGTGATGCGATCGCCGCTCTGCGGGACGAGACCCTCCTGCATTCCGGGCGATAGCCTGCCATCAGATGACAACCGATCGCCTGGAAACTGATGCGGCGGTCGCGGCCGTCGAGCCCACCGTCCTGCCCCAGTCAGTGCGGTATCGGATTTTTCTCTACCTCGGCGCGCTGGTGTTTCTCATCGCCTTCGGCTCCCCATCGGGCGGCCTCTTCGATATTCCGATCAGCTTCTTCCTCAAGAACAAGCTGAACCTGACCGCGCACGAGGTTGCCACCTTTCGCCTGATCGCCGCCATTCCGCTCTACCTGTCCTTTGTCTTCGGTTTTGTCCGTGACACCTGGAACCCGCTCGGATTGCGCGACCGCGGCTATATGCTGCTGTTCGGCGCAGCCAGCGCCGGGCTCTACGGCCTGTTTGCCTTCATCCCGATCACCTACGCAACGCTGCTCATTGCCCTCGTACTGCTGACGACATCGTTCTTGTTCGTCTCCAGCGCCCAGCACGGGCTGACTTCGGTGCTCGGCCAGCAGCACGCGATGTCGGGCCAGGTCAGCGCAGTGTGGAATGTCTTTGCATCGATCCCGACGATCGCGGCGCTGCTTATCGGCGGCGTGGTCAGCGAGATGCTCGAAAGCAGAAACGCCGATGAGGCTGCCCGGACGCTGTTTCTCGTCGGCGCCCTCATCATGGCGGCGGTCGCAGCGTACGGAGCATGGCGGCCCGGCAGTGTGTTCGACAACATCCGCTCGGAACAGGGTCCTGTGGCGCACCCGCTGGCGGATGTGCGACGGCTGCTGCGCCACTGGCCGATTTATCCAGCGCTGCTGATCTGGCTGTTGTGGAACTTCGCGCCCGGCTCCGCCACGCCGCTGCAGTACTATCTGCAGAACACGCTGCACGCCAGCGACACACAGTGGGGCGCGTGGAACGCGATCTTCGCAGCCTCCTTCATCCCGACATTCCTGGTGTATGGCGTGCTCTGCCAGAAATATCCTCTGCGCGTGCTGCTGGTGTGGGGAACCGTGTTTGCGATCCCGCAGGTGGTTCCACTGCTCTTCATCGATTCAGTGACGGGCGCGCTGATCGCCGCCTTCCCGATCGGGCTGATGGGTGGCGTCGCCACCGGCGCCTATTTCGACCTGCTCATTCGATCGTGTCCGCCGGGCCTGCAGGGGACGACGCTGATGATGTCGAGCAGCCTTTATTTCGTCGCCGCACGCTTTGGCGATCTCCTGGGCACCGGCCTGTATGATCATTTCGGTGATTTCACCGTGTGCGTGATCGCAGTCAAGGTGGTCTATGCGCTGATCCTGCCGAGCATTCTCCTGATCCCCAAGCATCTCATCGCGACCGCCGACGGGCAGACGTCCGTGGGGCATTAGAGAGTCTTCCAATCAGGTTGAAGCAGCAGCTGTTTGCCTTGCACACCTGCGTTTCTCCGGACTTGGTGAGCTACAATGTCCGAGGCCGCATCCTTCGAGGCCCGCGCATGCACTCGTCAATCGCAATAGGCGAGCTTTGTGCGATGCGCGGGCACCTCAGGAT
>Ga0137409_10002841_pt1 | contig 18408 bp, 13 predicted proteins | sample CZODoug1_16funga_FD_122059 | JGI IMG/M metagenome (GOLD analysis project Ga0137409, IMG submission 122059) | Vadose zone soil fungal communities from Angelo Coast Range Reserve, California, USA - CZODoug1_16fungal (Hybrid Assembly) | ecosystem: Environmental > Terrestrial > Soil > Vadose zone... | reverse complement strand
CGGTCGTAAGTCTCCGACCAGACGTGATAGCCATCGGCCGCGTTGATGAGCTGGGTAGTGATGCGCAGCCGATCTCCGGCGCGCTGCACGCTGCCTTCCAGTACGGTCTTGACGTTGAGCTTCTGGCCAATGGCGCGCAGGTCCTCGCTCTTTCCCTTGAACGAGAACGACGACGTGCGTCCCGCCACGTGCAACCCGGGCACCTTGGCGAGCAGGTTGAGCAGTTCCTCGGCGAGGCCGTCGGCGAAATACTCCTGATCGGGATCGCGGCTCAGGTTCACCAGCGGTAGCACCGCGATCGACGGCACCGCGCGGATGTCCGAGGCGGGCGGCACGGCGTCCAGCTTGGCTCGGATCGCCTCATCGCTCGGCGGGGAGCGCGCCCCTGGCCGCACGAAGAGGTACCAGGCCACTCCCGGTGCTGCTGCTAGCACGCCGATGCCGACGATCACCGCGGCCAGGCGAACGCCCCTCAGTCCCGAGGCAGGCGCGGTGCGCTCCAGGCGCCCCGCCTTGACGTCGAAGACCCAGGCGAGCGCGACCACCAGCGGAAAGCCGAGCCCGAGCGCCACCACCACGTACGACAGCACGGCCTCGGGCCAGTGCAGCCCGTGCATGACCGGCTCGATGATCTGCAGCACCGCGAATGAGGCGATGCCGTACCCGACGAGTGCGCGGAATACGCGCCGGCGCTTCAGTTCTGCGAGGACGGGGAGGTCCACTGACCCTCGGTGTTTAAACAAGCGACGGTACCACGCGATAGATCCGACCTGGGTCCGACGCTGCGCATGGGTGGATCCCCCGAGGGAATCGACGCACCCGCCCGCGGCAACGGTCCTAGAACAGCGATTCCCATAACGTCCGCCGCAGTTCTTGCGCGGCGAGGTGGAGCGCCGCGGGGTGTGGACGGCGGCCGTGGACGCGATATGAGCGCCGCGCCTGCCGCGGACGACCTGGAGCGTGGGGGCGATCCGTATTCGGAGTGAGGTCATGTCGACTGGACATTCCATGCAACCATGAGATACCGCGCGCTCCGCGCGGTTCAGGTTCCGCTTGCCTGCGCTCACGGTCCAAGCAACGCACCGTGACCTTCTATCCGGCTCCGCTGTCCGCGGCCGGGCTGGTCATGCGCCGCAACCGCTGTCATTCGCCACATCGGGGCCGAGTCTCAGGGTCGCCGACCTAGCCAGCCAAGCCACAATTCCGGCTCCACTCTCACGGGTCCGTTAACCGTCTGACCCGAGGAGGATCAGCCAGGCCATGGCCGCACCATAGTCCACCGGCCTGACGCACGGCGCCCCCGCTTGGCTTTTCGGCGCGCAGGCGCTACGGTGGCGCGATTCCGTCGGGGGAGAATGCGATGGAAATCGAAGCGAAGACGATCGCTGCGGCTCGAAGACTCATTCTAGAGCAGTGCAAAAGCTGGCATGGCACTCTGATCCTGCAGTCCCCCACGCCCGCCCAAGTCGCGGCACACCGGCAACTTGTTGCCGAGGGGAAGATCGAGGGCGAGATCACAAGAAGCGAACTCCGGGCGCGTCTCGCCGGAACGGCGTGGCACGATGACGAATTGTCCCAAGTGGAATAGGACCGCCGCTGGAGAGACACACGGTCGTTCCGGGATCGAGTGTCGCGTCGCACGTCATTGGAAGCTGACCGCCGGGGCCCACGTCCCCGCGGGTAGCACTCACATTGCCGGTGGGCAATTGGTCATTGGCAATAGCTATCCCCGCCCACAGCCGGTAGGGCTCCAAATCTCGGCCGCGTTCGTGTCCTCGACACCCATCACGCCGCGGCGACGTTCTAGAACTCGCCTTCTCATATGCTGGAGGACGCCGCGCAGAGGAGCGTAGCTTCTCGAAAGACCGCGAGTTGGCCAGGGAGGCGGGGAAGAAGGGTGGCGAGAGCGTGCCGGACGAGAAGCGCCCGTTCTCCCAGGACCGCAAGCTTGCGCGCGAAGCTGGAAGGAAGGGCGGCGAGAACAGCGGCGGCGGAAATCGCTGACGGGAGCCGGAGACGCTAAGGGTCCCGGGCGCCGCGCGGTGGAACAGCTGGTGACTCACCTCGTGGCGCCGCCCGGCGTCCACGCCTCCCGCGCCGCGTATCGTCGACCGCATCGGTCGCACCAGCCGTATGCCCGCGGAATTTCAACCGGAACGTCCTGCCTTCATGCTCGCTCTCAGGGGGCTGCAGCCGCGCAGGTTGCGCGATCGAGCGGCAGCCGAATCGGACCGCCTGGCGATCTCCGGTTCCGAGGCGGCCTGCTCGACCATGAGATACACGGCGCGGCCCTCCCTCGCGCCAAGGAACGTGATGGTCCCTTCGATCGGACCAGGAATCAAATAGCCCGGGCCGAAGTAGAAGCGGTTGTTCGACTCAGGAAACAGCGCCTTCCGGCCGCCCGAGCGATCGACGTAAATCAGCTGCTGCCATCCAAGCTCATCGGTGCAGTCTTCAATCGAGCGCGAATCGCCGTAAGCGCCCGCGTAGGCGTCGAGCAGGCGGCGATCGATCTCCAGGGTGCGATAGAGCGCGAAGGGGAACTGCTGCCCGGCATGATGGACGCTGCCGGTGAAGGACCCCTTCTGAAAAGCGCCGACAAAGACGAACTCATCGTGTCCTCGTCTCATTTCGAAGTAAGCGTGGCTACTGCTCTCGCCCGCGCGGACCAGGGTCAAGTCGCCTGCGCCCTCGAGATGGAGGGTGCCCTTCACTCCTGAGTGGAATTCCACGCGGATGAATTTCAGGTCTCCTCCCACTTCCAGCGTTCCCACCCACACGCCTCGCAGGCGTTGCGGTGGCGCTTCCGGGTGACAAATGGAGAGCGAGAGAAAGGCCACGGTCACATAAATGCAGTTCATCGCTAGCCTCCGCGCGCAGGATCGCCCAGGGAGAAAAAGCGGCAACCAAAGTGGGACGAAACGGACTGGCTGCGGGACCAGCGGGCCTGCTACTGGATGATCTTCCGCAGCCGCTCGCTGTAGGTGCGGCTCGACATCAGCTTCGTTCCGTCGCGGAGGACGACGGCATACTCGCCGTGGAACCAGGGCTCGAGCCGCTGGATAGAGTCGACGTTGACGATCGCCGACCGATGCACCCGCAGGAAGCGGTCTTTGTCGAGCCGCTCCTCGAAGTTCTTGAGCGTTTCGCGCAGGAGGTGCTCCTGGCCGCCGGCATGGATCTTCACGTAGTTGCCCGAAGACTCCAGCCACTCGATGTCGGCAATGCGGACGAAATACACTGCCTCGCCGGTGCGGATGGCCACGCGCTCCTGGGTGCGTCTCTCGGCGCGGATCGATTCCAACAGCGCTAGGACCTCCGGCTCTATGCCGTTGCGCGCGGGTTGCGCCAGTTTCGTGAGGACGTGGCCGATCGCCCGGCTGAAGCGTGCGCGCGTGAACGGCTTGAGCAGGTAATCGACGGCGTGGACCTCGAAAGCGCGGAGCGCGAAGGCGTCGTAGGCAGTGACGAAGATGACGGCCGGCGTCGCCGCGGGAGAGAGCTTCTCCAGGACGCTGAAGCCGTCGCCTTCGGGCATCTGCACGTCGAGGAAGAGGAGAGAGGGCTGCAGCTCGCGCACCTTCGCCAACGCCTCGTTGCCATCGCGGGCCTCGCCGACCACTGCCACTTCGGGAAAGGCCACCAGGAGCGTCCGGATCCGCTCGCGCGCGAGCGGCTCGTCGTCCGCGATGACGGCGCTGATCATTTGTTCCCCTCTCGCGGGATCCTGACCACCACCTCGGTCCCCGATTCCGGATTCCCCTTCAGCCCGACGGCGCCGCGCGTCGCGTAGAGTTGCTCGAGCCGCATCCGGATGTTCGACAAGCCGATGCCTTCGCGGAATCCGTTCTGGGAAAGCCCTGCGCCGTCGTCGGCGACGCTGATCTCGATGGAGTCTCCCGCCGCCCGGGCGCGGATGTCGATGCGGCCTGCGCCCGCGCGGCGATCGATGCCATGGCGGATGGCGTTCTCCACCAGCGGCTGGAGGATGAAGAGCGGGACGGTGACGTCGAGCAGCGCGGGATCGACGTCCACGCCGATCGAGAGCCGATCGCCGAAGCGGATGCGGAGGATGTTGAGATAGGGTTCGAGCACCGAGAGCTCCTCGCGCAGCGGAGCTTCATGGACGCTCTTCCGCTCCAGGCTCAGGCGCAGCAGATCGCCCAGCTGGGCCAGCATCTCGTCGGCGGCGTCGACGTTGCGGTGCATGAGGGTGGAGATGGAATGCAGCGCGTTGAAGAGGAAGTGGGGCTGCAGCTCGTTGCGCAGGATCTCCAGTCGCGCCCGGGTCAGGTGATTCTCCAGCTGCGAGGCGCGCAGCTGACCCTCGCGCACGGACCGCTGGTACTCGACCGCGTGAACCACTCCAACGACCAGCGTCAGCATGAAGCCTTCGTAGAAGAAGCTCTCGATCAGGTGCGACTTGATCTGCGCGAGCGGCGTCGGGAACCACCACAGCCGGATGGGGAGATAGATGGCGTACTTGAGCACCACCAGCACAGGGATGGCGCCGAGGTAGAAGGGCGCATATCGCCAGCGCCCGGCGCCCAGCGGCCAGCGCCGGACGGCCCAGACGAAGACGAGGGTGGACGGGATGCAGAGCTCGAAGGCGAGCAGGTTGAGCGTGAGCAGGCGCGCCCACTCGGGCGGCTGGTCCGAGTAGATCCGGTTGAGGGCTCCGAAGCCCGCCGAAAGAAGCGCGACCGCCGTCCAGATGGCGACGATCGCCGCCGCGTCGCGCAAGCCGCTTCGCGCCGCGGGCGCCAGCGCGCGGACCGGCGCCGTCTGGGTCGACACATTCGCGGTGAGGACGGAGCCGTTCATCGGGAAGTGCCTGAACCTATCCGCGAATGCGGCCGGGGAACAGTCCCGAGGGACGACCCGGCCGCCCCGAGGGACGAGGTGGCCTGATTGCGGAATCATGGAACGCGACGCCGCACGCCTGCGGGTCATTTCGAGCAGCGTCGTTCTACTGGCCACGCTCTCCAGCGGTTATCCAGCCCGTGGCTGGCGCCGCTCCAGTGCGGCGTCGCGTGCGGGGCAACAGCGGGCAACGTTCGTGGTGTCTAGCGTTCAGAAGTACCCGCCGACCAGGCTGCGCAGGCCGAACACCGTCGCCTTGGGAGCGCTGCCCGACCCCAACAGATCTAGCGCGAACGACGGGCCCAACCCGAGGAAGAAGTGGTTGGCCGGGTGGAAGAGCAGCGGCGCGAAGGCAGAGGCGCCCCACACCACGTCGGTCCCTCCGCGCTGAATCCCGTAGAGCGCCGTGCTGACAAACAGGGAAAACCACCGATCCAGCGGAACGTCGTAGGCCCCCACGACCTCCAGCCCTGCGTTGGTCACGCTTGGGCGATCGACCCCCGCCACGCTGACGTTGTCGATCTGGTAGAGGAGACCGCCACCGAGCGCCAGATGATCGAGCACGAAGTAGCTTACCTCCGGCTGGACGAGCAGGCGGGACTGCGAGACGTCCCCCGCGCTGGAGTGGACGTAGGAGACGCTGCCTGACGGCAACACCTGTCCCTTCTGGCCGAACTCGGAGGCGAAGGCGGCGGGCGCAGTGAGGAGGATCGTGGCGGAGACTCTGTTCATGACACATCGTACCGCGCAGCAGACAGGATGAAAGCATGGACCTCCACTTCTCCGGCAAGTGCTGCCCCATGCCGGGTATCGCGGTCCACATCACGGTCCCTTCTATAAAGGGACGGGACCGCGATGTTTGTGGATGCGGACCGTCACGGTCCATGGCGGTCCGGACCGCGATCTTCTGGCCGGTAAACGCCTCCGTTCTTCCCAGATTTTCGCAGGTTCAGCGGGGGCCGGCGGTCCTCGCCGAGCTTCACGGCGGCAGTCACCAGCGGCTTAGCAATGCGCGTCTTAGCGGAGATCTGGGTATCCATTCTGTTGTTGTGAGATGCGCGCTGAGGAAGAGCGTGACGTGGTCTCCGGCAACCGCGAGGCCGTGCTCGTTGCGGCTGCAACGAATGCGCACAGAGTCATGTGTCGGGCGCGTTGCGGCCGCAACGCTGCGCGTACGGGTCATTACGATCGCTACGTCGTAAGGCCGAGTGCCTGCATCACGCGGGAGGGAACATGACGTGCAGATTCGGAGCGGCCCTGGGCGATGTTCGAGTTCGCAACGCATTCGCGGCGGGACTGCGGCCGCCAACCCCTCGCCCGCCGGGAGGTCCTATCGGGCCTTCCATCCAGCCGGCCACAAGAGCGGGCGCAGGGTCTCCTTGAATTTCACCAGGAACCGCCGTTGCAGATCTCGCAACCCCGCGGCGTCTCCGATCTTCTGTTTCACGGCCGCCAGGCTCTGCCAGACCGGCGGCGCGGAATCGTCGAGCTCTACCGCGCGCTGGAGCGCTGCGTGGGCTTCCTGCCAGCGTCGTTCGGCGCTGGCGACGAGGCCCAGTGTGTACTGCGGGTAGAAGGCGTCGGGGGCCTCTCGGGCGATGGCGGCGCAGACCTCTTTCATCGGTGCGAGGGCCGGACCGCGGCTCGCCGCGCGGCACTCGATCACGCCCGCCGCGGGGGTGCCCGGAAAAGAACGGCGAAGCCCTGTCGCAGCGGAGCGCGCCTTGTCCAGCTTCCGATCCTCGATGCTCCGGTGCGCGGCGAGGGCGCTGTTCACGTAATCGGACTCGCGCTCGGAGGGCAAGGCGGCCGGGTCGGAAGGGAATCCGACGAGGTGCCGCATCCTCGCGCACTCTTCCGCGACGCGCTCTCTTCCTTGCTGTCCCTTGGCGCGTGCCGCCGAGCGCTCCGCCGCGGAGTATGCCCCCGCCTCGAACTGGAGTTGCGCCAGGTACAGCCACCCTTCGGGATGATCTCCGAGCTTCTGCTCGGCGCGCGCGAGCAGCGGCACGGCCTCGGCGGGCGCCCCTTGCGTGAGCAGCGCATGGGCGGTGGCGAGAAGGACGTGAGGTGGTGCGTCCGGGAGTCGCGCGGCGGGCCGGCACGCGTTGACGATCGCGTCGAGGCGCGCTCCACGTTTCTGCGCCAGGCTGCAGGCGAGGGTCTGCACCTCCTCGTTGTACGGGTACTCTTCGATCAACGGCGCCAGAGCCAGGTCCGCCCGGCCATAGTCCTCCGCCGTCTCCAGAGCGATCGCCTTCTGCAATACCGCTGCGTCCGCATCGGGCAGCTTCGGTTTCGGCCGGTCCCCCTTGGTGGCGAGCAGGTAGTCGGCCGCTGCCAGCGCTGCATTCTGGGTCGACGCATCCCACGCCGTCGCGTTCGCGCGCTCCACTTCGGCGCGGTAGGCCTTGCTCCAAGTCGGACGCGACGCGGGGACACCGCGATACTCCAGACCGAGCCCGATGATGCGTGCCGACGACTCGGAGAACCCCGATTCGTTGGTCTCGTACATCGGGGCCATCACCGATCGCGGCGAGCGGTCGTGGAACGCTCCGAGCGTGTGCGCCCACTCGTGCAGGAACAACGCCGTCTCCTTGTGAATCCGGCGCTCGCGCGCGAGCTTCTCGCGCTCCGCGTCGGACAGGAGCGGGAGCGCGCGGTCGATGGCGTCGCTCTCAGCGGCGGAGAACATCCCCCGCAGGACGAAGTGGCGGCAGAACATGCACGCCCGACCCAGTTCTTCCTGCGCTGCCGTGAACACGCGCAGCGAGGAAACGAATCCCACCACCCAATCGACGCCGGCCCCCGGGTCGGAGGTGGCCAGCTCGGTGAGCGCGTCCTCCAGACGGTCGGTGGCGCCGGCGCGCTCCCAGGCGAGAACGGATTCGACTTCCAGCCGCACGCCGAACGTCGGCTCCAGGACTCCACTCGCGCGCTCGATCTGCTGCTCGATTCGGGCCTTCCAGCGCGGAGTCTGCTGCTGGTATTCGCGGTCCGCGTACACGCGGACGCGAAGCTTGCGCAACGGGACGCCGGTGTTGGGCGAAGCGGGTTTCACTTCCGCCGGCCGCAGCGAGTCCGCATGGGATCGCTGCTGCTGCTGGGGCGTCGGAAACGTGCAGCCGGCGAGGAGCAACAGAGCGAAGGCCCGCATGCGCGGAGCATGCCCCTGGCCGGCCCGTACCGAAAAGGGAAAAGGCTACCTTCGTTCGACAGTGCCGGTCGGGATGGGTTGCTGCTGACCTACTTCGGCTGGGCACCGAGCTTGTCGGATCCAGGCCCACCTGACGACCGCGTTCCACCGTCTCAACGGCACGACGCCCGCCGCGTACCGGCGAGAGCGGCGGACCTGAGGTCATCGACAGACCGATCCGCCTCATCTTTGCGCAGGATGCACCGACACGCCCGGTAGAGCTGGCGAGACCGCCAACGGGCTCCGGGACCGTCGGGCGTCGTCTCGGGTGGATGCGCAGCATCGGTCCCCGGAGCGGTGTTCCGGCGTCGCTGGATTCACGGTCTAACACGCCAACGCTTTATCTATTTGATCCAGCCGATCTCACGGCTTTGTTACAAAGGGATAGAACATGAAGTGGATTACTGCCTTCGCGTCGGTCGTGACCGTGACTCTCGGAATGCTGGTCGCCTTCCGGCATGAGATGGCGTCGTACAATCGCTGGGTCGCGGACGTGCTCGACCCGGAGACACCGCTGCCGTTGCCGCCGCCAACGGAGGGGCCGACGGTCATCGCCCAAATCTCTGTCGACGGGAAGAACTGGCAGGCGGCGCTATTCGAATGCCGCGGTCTGGAGCGGGCGACGCAGATCATTCTGCCGCCTGATACGAAAAAGCTGCGGCTGCTCACGACCAAACCCAGCTCTTTGCACGTCGAGCACGCCCAAGTCGCGGACTCGGTGATGACAAGGGCCGTACCTCCCTTCTCGGACCTGCCCAAGCACTTGCGCAAGGTCTGCCAACAGAAGGTACTAGCGTTCCTGCACGGTCACCTGATGCCGAGTGAAGCCGGCTACGACGCCAAGAACTGCGAGCTAGACGACCGAAACGGTGAAACCGTTTGGGTCTGCTACGAGAAGCCGTGCACGCCCAAGGCCGTCGCCTACTAGCCCGCGCGGCGCCGGCCGCGAACGAAGTGGCAAGGGAGTGGCAAGATCGCGTGACGCGGGTAAACGAGACCAACGGCGCAGCCGCGGGAGTCCCGTCACTACAGCCGCCAATGCATCTCGCCGCCCCTCCAGACGCCGCCGACTGTCAACGCCGCACAGAGGACCCCTGGCTTCATCGGGGCCCCCCGCGGCCGGCAAGACTCACCATCGAGCATGGTACAAGAGGTGCCTGGAGTAGTGCATGGACACCGCGCCTATCAGCGCCGGCTTCGTTTCCCACTACCGGCTGCTCTCCCGAATCGGCGCCGGCGGGATGGGTGAGGTGTGGCTCGCCGAGGACACGCAGCTCCCGCGCAAGGTGGCGGTGAAGCTGCTGCCGCGTGCCGCAGCAGGAGATCCCGGGGCGGTCGCCCGCCTCCTGCGCGAGGCGAAGGCCGCGGCGACCGTGGACCACCCGGCGGTGGTGACGGTCTATGAGGCAGGCGTCGCCTCGGGAGCACCGTACTTGGTCATGCAGCATGTGGAGGGCGAGACCCTTTCCGAGCGGCTCGCCCGGGGGCGTTTGCCCGTGCCGGAGGCAGTGGCACTGGCAGAGCACGTCGCGGATGCCTTGGCCGAGGTGCACGCGCTCGGGGTCGTCCATCGCGACTTGAAGCCGTCCAACATCATTCTGGGCCCGCACGGTCCGAAGATCGTGGATTTCGGAGTGGCGAGCCTCAAGGGGTCCGCGGACCTGACCAGCCCTGGCGCCATCATCGGAACGCCAGAAGCGATGAGCCCCGAGCAAGTGAAAGGCAGAACTGCGGACAACCGATCGGACCTGTGGGCTCTCGGGGTCATCCTCTTCACGGCGCTCACGGGTCGCGTGCCCTTCACTGGCGATACGACGCTGGACGTCGGTCTCTCGGTGGTCGCGTCACAGCCGCCACCGCCCAGCTCGCTTCGGCCAGAGGTCACGCCCCGTCTCGATCAGGTGGTGATCAAGTTGCTGAGCAAGGATCCAGCGCAGCGCTATGCCCGCGCCGAAGAGCTTCTCGCCGACCTGCATGCCTGCCAGGCGGAAGTGAATCTTGCGCAGCCCGCGCAGGCGAAGCCCACCATACCGTACGTCGCGGTGCTCTACTTCGAGGTGCTCGGTTCTTCACCGGAAGATGCATTCCTGGCGGCCGGTCTGACGGACGATCTGATCGTCGACCTGACCCGGCTGGGCGGTCTGCGCGTCGCCTCGCGCGAGGACGTCCGCGTCTACCGCGACCGCCCCGTGCCGCCGCGGACGCTGGGGCGTGAGCTGGGCGTGGACCATGTCCTGCTCGGCAGCGTGCGCCGGGCGGGAAACCGGATCCGCGTGGCCGCCCAGTTGGTGCGCGCGTCCGACGGGCAGGCGCTCTGGGCCGATCGGTTCGACCGCACCCTGGACGACCTGTTCGCCCTGCAGGCGGAGGTGTCCGGGCGTATCGTCGAAGCGTTGCAGGTGGCACTGCGGCCGGGCGAACGGGAGATGCTCGAACGCGCCCCGAGCAAGAGCACCGAGGCGTATACCTTCTACCTCAAGGGGCGAGAGCTGCTCGACAAGGGCACCGGCGAGGACAATCGGCGAGCGGAGCAGCTGCTCCGGCGCGCTGTTGAGCTCGACCCGGAGTTCGCTCTGGGCCACGCCGCCCTGGGCGAGTGCTATGCGGTGCGGGGGCTGAAGTGGTGGGCGGGTCCCGAGGTCGTCGAGCCCGCCTTGGCATGCGCACAGCGCGCGCTGGAGCTTGAGCCTGATCTCTTGGATGCGCAGCTAGCGCGAGCCTTTGCGCTACGGGTGCGGGGTGACCCGGAGGCCTTGGAGGCGCTGGAGAAGGTCATCAAGCTGGATCCACAGCACGCCGAGGCGCTGACCTGGGCGGCTTTCGTCTACCTGACACTGGGCAAGCCGGAGCAGGCAGCGGCCATCTTGGAGCCAGTCCTGGAGCGCCATCCGCGAAACTACCGCGCCGCGGCCTATCTCTCGGCGGCGTGCGAGCTACTCGGCCGATCCGATGAGGTGGAGCGTTCCGTGCACCAGTCCATCCACTCGTGCGTCGAGCACCTGCAGCACCATCCGGACGACGCGCTCGCCCGCGTGTTCCTCGCCATCGGGCTCGTGCACAATGGCCAAGTGGACGCGGGTGTCTCGCAGGCAGAGCGCGCGCTCACGATTGCGCCGGACGACGGCCGCATCCGCTACAATGTCGCGTGCGCCTTCGCACGCGCCGGTCTTGCGGACCGCGCGCTCGACCAATTGCGCGAAGGCATCCGTAGGACCCCGGGTTACTTCACGAGCTGGGCGCCGCAGGACCCTGACTTTGCCAGTTTGCGCGAGCATCCTGAGTTCATCAGACTATTCACCCGCGCTAGCTGATCGCTCTTGGGTCTGCGCATCGTGCGAGGCGCGCAAACGCACGCGGCGCTTGCTGAGGTGGGCGACCTGGGTCGTATTTACGCGTGCTAGATTTCGACGGGTACGCGGAGGACTGATGGGCGCGTCCGTCTTCGCGGAGCTGGGTCGCCGCCGGGTGTTTCGGGCACTCGTCGGCTACGGCGTCGCTGCGTTCGCGGTCCTGCAGGTCATCGAGCCCATCATGCATGGGCTGCACTGGCCCGACGCAGTCCTCTCGTACGTAGTCGTGGCCCTGGCACTGGGCTTTCCCATCGTCGTCACGCTGGCCTGGATCTTCGACGTCAGGGGCGGGAGGGTCGAGCGCACGCTGCCCGCCCCATCGGCGAGTCCTCTGAAGGGCGCCCGGCTGGCGCTCCTGCTCGTCGGTATCGGACTGCTCGCGGCGACTCCCGGCGTGGTCTGGTATTTCGTGGTGCGCGGCATCGGTAAGCCCGCAGCGAGCCAGCCCGCGCCGTCCATCGCTGTGCTGCCCTTCGTCAATCTGAGTAGCGACAAGGAGAACGAGTACTTCTCCGACGGCATGACGGAAGAGATCATCAATGCGCTCGCCAATGTCGAAGGCCTTCGGGTGGTCGCCCGGACCTCGGCGTTCTCGTTCAAGGGGAAGAACCTGAACGTCCGCAAGATCGGCGAGGAGCTGAACGTGGCCACGGTCCTCGAAGGCAGCGTGCGGCGCCAGGGCAACCAGATCCGGATCGCCGCGCAGCTCATCGGAGTGGCCGACGGTTATCACCTCTGGTCGAACACCTACGATCGGGAGCTGAGCAACGTCTTCTCGATCGAGGACGAGCTCGCGCGCTCCATCGTTCAGGCGCTCAAGCCGAAGCTGGTGCAGACGAGCTTGGTACAGCGGAGTACGGCCAGCATGGAGGCACACGACCTGTACCTGAAAGGCCGGTACTTCTTGAACCAGCGCTCAAAGGAGGGGTTGAGGAGGGCGTGCGCCCTGTTCGAGCAGGCCATCGCGATCGACGCGGGCTACGCGCTCGCACACTCCGGCCTCGCCGACTGCTACAGCCTGTCGATCGACTACGCCGGCGAGCGGGCCGCTAGGATGATGCCGAAGGCGAAGCTGCACTCCCTGAAAGCCCTGGAGCTGGACGATGGGCTCGCGGAGGCCCACGCTTCAGCGGCCCATGTGAGCGAGATGGAGTTCGACTGGAACAACTCCGAGCGAGAGCTCCGGCGGGCCATCGAGCTGAGACCCGGATACGCGACCGCGCATCATTGGTACGCACTCAATCTGGCGGTGACGCGGCGTCTCGGCGAGGCCCGGGAAGAGATGGAACGAGCGCGCCAGCTCGATCCCACCTCGGTGATCATCAACGCTGCCGAGGCGATGATCTTCTACCAGAGCCGGGATTATGGCCGCGCGGTCGAGCAGGCGATGAAAGCCCTGGAGCTGGACCCCGGCTTCGATCTTCCTCGGGTGGCGCTGGTCCATTCCTATGCGGAGATGGGGAGATTCGCCGAAGCTCTTGCCGTGATCGATCAGGCACCCCGGCAGACAGCCCAATTGCGCGGCCTGCGCGCGGAGGTGCTGGCGCTCTCCGGCGATCGCGAAGGTTCTCAGCGGTTGCTCGACGAAGTCGAGCAGCACTTCGGGACCGATCCCCTCCCTCGAGGCACTCTCGCCCGCACCCATCTCGCCCTCGGCGAGCGGGATGCGGCGCTTCTCTGGTTGGAAAGAGGCGTGGAAGAGCGTGACCAATCGGTGGTGCGCACCTTGGGCCTGGAAGCACAGTGGGATCCGCTCAAGTCCGACCCGCGCTTCCAGAGGCTGATCGCACGGACCAGGCTCCGGTAAGCCGCAGGTCGCCGGGGTAGCTGGCATGGCGACTCGTCTTAGATAGCGCGAACTCGAATTCCCATAATCGGCGGAGCTGCTGATCAGAGGACCCCGCCGCCCAGCTGGTCACGCCTAACCCACTGTCGGGGCCTGGCGTTCACTGAACGCGACAGGCCCTGACCGGACCGTCAATCGCGGCCTCGCCTTTCCTTCGCCTGTCCCTGCAACCGGATGTCGCGCGAGGAGGAGCCGACGTAGACAGGCCTGTCGCCGCCCGCGACCACCCAATCGTGGGTCACGGTGGACCAGTAGGAGAGCTGCCGCTCGCCGATGTGTAGCTTCACCTTTTCCGACTCGCCGGGGCCGAGTTCGATGCGCTCGAAGCCCACCAGCTGCTTCGGTGCCATGGGCACCGGCGCCGAGCTCGGCGGGCCGAGGTAGACCTGCGGCACCTCGGCCCCGTTGACTTGGCCGACGTTCCGCACTCTGAAGCTGATGGCGAAACCGTCCCCCTCCGGCTGGATCTTCAGGTCGGAGTAATCGAAGCGGGTGTAGGACAATCCGTGACCGAACGGGAACAAGGGCTGGATGCCATTCGCGTCGTACCAGCGATAGCCGACGAAGATGCCCTCCGAATAGAACTGCTGGGCGCTCGGTGTACCAATGGCGAGTCCAGGAAAGCGCTCGGGATGGCCGGCGAACGGCGTATCCGCTTCCGCCCTGGGGAAGGTCACCGGTAGCTTGCCGCCGGGATTGGCTTGGCCGAGCAGCAACTCGGCCGTCGCATCGCCGCCTTCCTGCCCGGGGTACCACATCTGCAGGATGGCGTTGACGCGGTCGACCCAGGGCATCACCACCGGGTAGCCCGAGTTCAGCACCACGGTCGTGCGCGGGTTGGCGCTGACCACGGCCGCGATCAAGCCGTTTTGCTCGAGGGGGAGCGACAGCGAGGGACGGTCGGACCCCTCGGTGCCTTCCTCGTGCACGAACACCAGAACCGCCCGCGCCGAACGCGCTGCCGCCACGGCCGCGTCGATCCTCGCCTGGCGCAGTTCGGGCGTCATCCAGGCAAGGCGGATCTGCAGCGGATTGGGTGAGGGAGGAATGAAGAACGCCCCCTTGGTGGTGCCCGTGACCTGGATGGTGTGAGGCCCGGCGGAGAGCGTGATGCGGCCTCCGGCGTTGGCCAGCGCGTCGGTGGTCGGGAGCCGGCTCAGATTGCCGAAGAACGGTACGGTCCGTCCGAGCTGCACGCTGTCCACGGAAACCGTGCCGGTGCCTATGCCGACGTCAAAAGCCAACCCCGGCGAGGGATCGGTCTGGATCTTGAACTCGTATTCGCCCGCAGTCGGAACCGTCACGGTACCGGTCCAGGTTACGTCAGAGCCCGTAGGCAGCGCGTTGGTCCTGGTGAAGTCGATCTGCGGGTCGATCTGGGTGGCGCCGGTCACGTTGTTCGTGCGCAGCAGACCCTGGGCGCCGCCGCCGGGGGGCGAGAGCACCGAGGCAGGGACCGGCACGCCGTCCAGGTCGATGCCAACTGAAAAGGCGATGCTCGCCCCCGGCCCGGCGAGCTGGGTGAGGGCGGTGAGCGGGCTCTTCTCGCGCTCCCTGAAGCCCTCTACCTGCGAGCTGCCGCCGCCGCCCACTAGGAGCTGCCGCCCAGTCGGCCCGATGACGGCGAGCGAGCGCAGATTTTCGCGGGAAAGGGGCAGCACGCCCTCGTTCTTCAGCAGCACCGCGCCCGCCGTGGCCACATCCCTCGCGATCTTCGCATCCGCCTCAACGTCCAATTGCGGGCGCTGGGGCTCGATGACCGTCCCGCCCGCGGGCGAGGCCCCCTCGAGCAGACCGAACCTGTCCATGGTGTTCAGGATGCCGCGCACCGCCCGATCGACTACCGATACCGGGAGCTGGCCGGATGTGACGGCGGCCTTCAGGCCTGCAAAGTGTTGGCTCAGAAACTCCACACCCATGCCCGCGGTGAGCGCAGGAACGACGCTCTGGTTCGCGCCGTAGTCGGATACGACGAAGCCATCGAAGCGCCAGCGCTTGCGCAGGATGTCGGTGAGCAGCGTCGGGTTCTCGCAGGAGTAGAGCCCATTCACCTTGTTGTAGGCGCACATCACGCTGCCCGCGCCGGCCTTCACCGAGGCCTCGAACGCCGGGAGCTCGATCTCGTTGAGCGTGCGCTCGTCGACGTTGACGTCGATCCCCTGGCGATTGGTTTCCTGGTTGTTCTCGGCGAAGTGCTTGGGTGTGGCGATGGTGCCCTCGCCCTGGATGGCAAGCATCTCCGGCACCACGATGCGGCTCATCAGGAAGGGATCTTCACCCAGGGTCTCGAAATCGCGACCGCCGTAGGGCACACGCACGAGGTTGATCATCGGCGCGAAGATGACGTCGTTGTTGGTGGCCTGCGCATCGTGGCCGAGCACCTTGCCGTACTGGCGTGCGAAGTCGGTGCTGAAGGTGGCGGCGAGCGATACGGGCGCGGGCATGGCGGTGGTGGGCGGTGTGATGCGCACGCCCCCGGGGCCATCGGTGAAGCGCAGCGGCGGGATGCCGAGCCGGGGGATGCCGGGCAGGTACCCGACTTCGCCGTTGGAGAGCGGGTCCGTCGCCGGCTGCCCGGGCAAGCCGGGGACGCTGCCGCGCAGCATGGAAATCTTTTCATCGAGGGTCATCGCCGCGATCAATTGATCGATCTTGTGGTTGTGCGCGGCGTCTGCGGACGCAGGGATGAAGCCGCCTGCGGCGAGTCCTGCAAGCGATGCGAGCGCCAGGGCGCGACCGCAGCGCAGCAGTGTGGCGTGGATAGCCATGTGATTCCTCCTGCAAAGTGCCTTGAATCGACAAGGCTCCGGCCCAATCTGGTTCCGGAGCTAGCCGGTGCTCCCGTGCTCACCTCCTCCTGCTTGTTTCCCTCGATGATGCGTTGTCTTGTCCTGCCTGGTGCCGGCGCAACGCTGGCTTTCACAGTCAACGCGGGAAACGGCAGGCGTGTGCTACCCCGCCGCTGAAAGACAAATCAAGGCATACCGCGCAAATCTGTCCCCCGCACCGTCAGCGCAGCGTTTTCTGCAGCGCGGGCACGGTCTTGCCAAGGAGCGTCTTCGCGCGCAAAGGCAATCCTCGCGGGCGCGATGGATGGCCCGCTGGTGGAAAGATCGAGGTGCGCAGGATCTCCTTCCGACCTTCTTCTCGGTGAAGATGCATGAGGAGCTGGACCGGCAGGTGCGCGCGGAGTACCGGCTGCCCGAGAACATCCCCGATGATCAATTGCTCGCCGAGCTGTTGAAGCTCAATCAAGAGCGCGCGCGGGGCTGACCGGCAAATGCCTCGCATCCGGCGATCCCCCTGCGCGGTCGGTGTATGGCACGGTCGCGGGCTGGTCTGCTACGCTCGTTCCAGCGCGGTAAAGAAACGCTCGAGCTAGCCGCCAAGCCCGGCCTTTCAGCGATGTCCCCGGACTGCACCCCCACCCCACGGAGTCCTGGAACTATGCCGATTCAAGATGGGGAGGCCGTGCCGCTGGCAATCCGCTCGGACAACATCGGGTACGTCGCTCTCCAGGGCATGCGCCGCGCCCATCGTGAGCCTGCGACCGATGTCCCCGGGCAACCGTTAGCGATGATGCTCATTGCGCCGGCACGGCTCGAAGCGATCCGTGACCCATCGATCCTGGATCGCCGGTCAACTGACCGATGGGCGCAGGCCGGGAATCCTGGAACTATGCCGATTCAAGATGGCACGAACCAAGCAGCTTTCGTTGCGGTTGCCGACCTGGGGCGGCAAGCGGCGCGGGGCCGGCCGCAAGCCGAAGTCGGAGCGGCCCGGCGTACCGCACGTCGCCCGGCCACTCCTCTCGAAGCACCATCCGGTCCACGTGACCTGGCGCATGCTGCCGCACGTGTGGAACCTTCGCAGCCGCCGCAGCTTCCGCGAGCTCTCCGCAGCATTCGCGGAGGCTTGCAATCGCGATGGCTTTCGCCTGATCCACTTCTCCGTGCAGGGAAATCACCTCCACTTGATCGTGGAGGCGGCCGATGCCGTGCGGCTCTCGCGCGGGTTGCAGGGACTCGCGGTGCGGATCACGCGCCGCCTCAACCGGCTGATGGGTCGCGCCGGGAAGGTATTCGCGGACCGCTTCCACCAGCATGTCCTGCGTTCGCCCGCCGAGGTCGCCCAGGCGGTCGCATACGTGCTGGGCAACTTCGTCGTGCACGCGCTGCGACGGGGGGAGCGCGTCGAACCGGCGGCGCGGGACGAGTTCAGCTCCGCACGCCGGACGGGCACGGGACCGCCGCTGGTCGCGCCGGCGCAAACCTGGCTCTTGCGCGTCGGATGGCGCAGACGTGCGCCACACGCCTATAGCCTCCTTGCGTAGACGACGGTGCCCGCCCGTTCGCTCTCGAAGTTGAATCCGAGTCGCTCGGCCAGACGGATCGATCGGGAGTTTTCCGGGCCAATGTGAGCCTCGAGCCGCTGCAGTCCGAGCTCCGTCCGCGCGTGCTCGATGACCCTCTCCACTGCCTCGCTCGCCAGGCCCTTGCCCGAAAACTCCGCGTCAATCTCGTACGCTATCTGCGCGAAAGCAGCGGCCCGATCGATGTGATGAAGGCCTACCATGCCCACGATGAGGTCCGTCCCCGAGGGGACCAGACTCCAGCCCATCGTAGTCCCTGCTTCGATTTGCGCGAGGACGCGCGGCTCGGCCCGCGCGAGTGGTCGCAGCGAGAGCCGTGCGGTGTGGAGCGTCGGCGTCATTCCGGCCGAGGATACCAGCCCGACCCCAGGGCTGCCCGGCGTGACCCCGATGGCCTTCGGGGCGATCGCCGGATACAAAGCGGAGATGGACTTCCGCAAGTTCCGCGGCACCGACAAGTACCTCACCTCCTCCGCCCTCGAATCCGCGGTGAACTGCGCGCTCGCGCTGGAACGTCCGCTGCTGGTCCGGGGAGAGCCGGGGACGGGAAAGACGCAGCTCGCGGAAGCGATCGCCGGCGGACTCGATCTCCGGTTGATCCACTGGCCGGTGAAGTCGACCACGCGAGCCCAGGATGGGCTCTACGTCTACGATACCGTACAGCGCCTGTATGACTCGAGGTTCGGGGACGGCGACGTGAAGGACATCCGCCGCTACATCAAGTACGGGCCGCTGGGCCAGGCGTTCGCCTCGCACGATCGGGTGGTGCTCCTGATCGACG
>Ga0137409_10002840_pt1 | contig 18413 bp, 17 predicted proteins | sample CZODoug1_16funga_FD_122059 | JGI IMG/M metagenome (GOLD analysis project Ga0137409, IMG submission 122059) | Vadose zone soil fungal communities from Angelo Coast Range Reserve, California, USA - CZODoug1_16fungal (Hybrid Assembly) | ecosystem: Environmental > Terrestrial > Soil > Vadose zone... | reverse complement strand
ATCCTCTACGCGACCTTGCTCGCCGGGCAATACACGACCCCGGTGATCTACGCCGAGGTCACGGCGGTGTTCACCAACACGGCGCCGGTCGACGCCTATCGCGGCGCGGGAAGGCCCGAGGCGACTTACGTCGTCGAGCGCCTGGTCGAGACCGCGGCGCGCGAAATGAAGATGAACCCGGCCGAGATCCGCAGGCGCAATTTCATCACCAGCTTCCCCTACCAGACGCCGGTCGCGCTGCTCTACGACACCGGCAACTACGACGCCACGCTGGTCGAGGCCCTCAAGGTCGCCGACGTCGCCGGTTTTCCGGCGCGCAAGGACGAAGCCGCAAAGCGGGGCAAGCTGCGCGGCATGGGCTACGCCTGCTACATCGAGGCCTGCGGCATCGCCCCTTCGAACGTCGCCGGGGCGCTCGGTGCGCGCGCAGGCCTCTTCGAGGCCGGAGAAGTTCGCGTGCACCCGACCGGCAAGGTCACGGTATTTACCGGCTCGCATTCCCACGGCCAGGGACACGAAACCACTTTCGGGCAGGTGGTCGCCGATCGCCTCGGCATCCCGATCGAGGACGTCGACATCGTCCACGGCGACACGGGAAAGGTGCTCTTCGGCATGGGCACCTACGGTTCGCGCTCGATTGCCGTAGGTGGGACCGCCATCGTGAAAGCCGTGGACAAGGTCATCGCCAAGGGCAAGAAGATCGCGGCGCACCTGATGGAGGCGGCTGAGGCCGACATCGAGTTCAAGGACGGCGCCTTCGTCGTGAAGGGCACCGACAAGAAGAAGGCTTTTGCCGAGGTGTCGCTCGCGGCCTACGTGCCGCACAACTACCCGCTCGACAAGCTCGAGCCGGGACTCAACGAAAACGCCTTCTACGACCCGGCTAACTTCACCTTCCCCGCGGGAAGCCACATCTGCGAGGTCGAGGTCGATCCCGACACCGGCAACGTCAAGATCGTGAACTTCACCGCGATCGACGACTTCGGCAAGATCATCAACCCGATGATCGTCGAGGGGCAGGTCCACGGTGGCCTTACTCAAGGAATAGGGCAGGCATTGACCGAGGGCTGTCATTACGACGGCGATTCCGGCCAGCTCGTCACCGGCTCCTACCTCGACTACTGCATGCCGCGCGCCGACGACGTGCCGACCTTCAAGGTCGGCACCAAGGAGACGCCGTGCACGCACAACCCGCTCGGCGTGAAAGGCTGCGGCGAGGCCGGCGCGATCGGCGCGCCCGCGGCGGTGATGAACGCGCTCACCGACGCGCTGGGCACGCAGGACATCGCGATGCCCGCGACGCCGCAGCGCATCTGGCGCGCGTGTCGCGACGTGAAAAAAGCAGCCTGAGGAGATACCGCATGTATTCATTCGAATATCAAAAAGCAAAATCCGTCGACGACGCCGCGAAAATCATCGCCAAGGACTCCGACGCCAAGCTGCTCGCGGGCGGGCAGAGCCTGATCGCGGCGATGAAGCTGCGCCTCGCCAAGCCCACCAACGTCGTCGATCTCGGCTCGATCAAGGGGCTGTCGGGAATCAAGGTCGACGGCAAGGCCGTGACGATCGGGGCAATGACGCGCCACGCCGAGGTCGCCGCGTCCTCGGAAGTGAAAAAAGCGATCCCGGCGCTCGCCGCGCTCGCCGGCGGCATCGGCGACCGCATGGTGCGCAACATGGGCACGATCGGGGGGTCCCTGGCCAACAACGATCCGGCGGCCGACTACCCGGCGGGCGTGCTCGGCCTGGGCGCGACCGTCGTCACCAACAAGCGCAAGATCGCGGCCGACGATTTCTTCAAGGGCATGTACGAGACAGCGCTCGGCAAGGGCGAGATCATCGAGCAGGTCGTCTTCCCGATCCCGAAACGCGCCGCGTACATGAAATTCAAGAACCCGGCGTCGCGCTACGCCATCGTCGGCGTGCTCGTCGCCGATTTCGGCTCGGGCGTGCGCGTCGCCGTCACCGGCGCAGGTCCCAGCGTTTTCCGCGTGGCGCAGATGGAGAAGGCGCTCGCGGCGAAGTTCGCGCCCGACTCGGTCGCGAACATCAGCGTGCCCGAGAAAGGACTCAACTCCGATCTGCACGCCAAGGCCGATTACCGTGCGCACCTGATCACGGTGATGGCGCGGCGCGCGGTCGAAGCAGCCGTCAAGTAGCCAAGTACATCCGGGAGTCCCCGGTTCCCGGGGCCCGCATACCGTCCTCGCGGCGGCGTGAACGGTCGGGGATCAAATCCTTCCGGACCCGATCGAGGGCTGATCTCCTCGAGGGGATCCCGACCGGCCCTCCCCCAATCGCATTGGGGGAGGGTTTTTTATTATCAATGGCATAATTCCCACATGGCCTCGCTCCCGAAGTCGATCGACGACACTCTCGCCCTGCTCGCGAGCGCCGACTACGTCGCCGAGCGCAGCCTCGCGACAGCGGTTTTTCTGGCGCTCAAGATGGCAAAGCCGCTGTTCCTCGAAGGCGAGGCCGGGGTAGGCAAGACCGAGATCGCCAAGGTCCTCGCGAGCGGCCTCGGCCGGCCTCTGGTGCGCCTGCAGTGCTACGAGGGGCTGGACATCGCATCCGCTGTATACGAGTGGAACTACTCGCGCCAGATGATCGAGATCCGGCTGGCCGAGACCGAGGGCGCATCGCGCGACTCGGTCGCGAAGGACATCTTCTCCGAGCGCTTCCTCATCAAGCGGCCCCTGATGCAGGCGCTCGAGGGCGGCAGGGGTGCCGCGCCGGTGCTGCTCATCGACGAGCTCGACCGCACCGACGAGCCCTTCGAGGCCTACCTCCTGGAAGTGCTGTCGGATTTCCAGATCACGATTCCGGAGATCGGAACCGTGAAGGCCAAGGAACCGCCGATCGTGGTGCTCACCTCCAATCGCACGCGCGAGATCCACGACGCCATCAAGCGGCGCTGCTTCTACCACTGGGTCGACTATCCGGATGCCTTGAGGGAGCTCGATATTCTGAAGCGCAAGGCGCCGGAGGCCGCGGAGAAGCTCTCCCGCGAGGTCGTGGCCTTCGTGCAGCGCTTGCGCAAGCTGGACCTGTTCAAGCTGCCCGGCGTCGCCGAGACGATCGACTGGTCGAAGGCGCTGGTGGCCCTCGACAAGATGACGCTCGACCCGCAAACGGTCAACGACACGCTCGGCACCTTGCTCAAGTACCAGGACGACATCACCCGGGTGCGCGGCAGCGAGGCCGAGCGCCTGCTGGCCGAGGTGAGGGCAGAGCTGACCGCCGCCTGAGCGGCGACCGGGCTTTTTTTCGCGACCGGCCTTCACCTTCCGAAGGTTCGCATGCGCACAGTCATCCGTTTCGTGCTCCTCCTGGGGGCGATCTGGTCCCCGCACACGCCGGCACAGGCGCCCGCGGCCGAGTCCAGGCGCGAGTCGGTCGTCTCCCCGGCCGAGCGCGCCTGGCTGGACAAGCACGGTCCCGTACGGGTGGGCGTGGCCGCCGCCGAGTGGCCGCCGTTCGACATGTTCACGGCCGCCGGCGAGCACCAGGGCATCACCGCGGACTACCTCGCGCTGGTGCGCGACCGCATTGGTTTCACGATCGAGCTGGTCAAGCTCGCCACCTTCGCCGACGCGCTCAAAGCGCTGGAGGACAAGCGCGTCGACGTCACAGGCTCCATCGTGCGCACACCCGAGCGCGAGGCCTACGCGCTGTTCACGCTGCCGATCGTGCGCAGTCCGCCGGTCATCATCACCCGCAAGGACGACACCTCGATCCAGGCGACCCCGGACCTGAACGGAAAGAAGTTGGCGATCGAAAAGAGCTTCGCGAGCCAGGAGTTGCTGCGTAAGGCGCTGCCGGACGTGTCTTTCGTGGAAGTCCCGACCACGGTCGAGGCGCTGAAAGCGGTCTCGCTGGGAAAAGCGAACGCCTACGTCGGCAGCCTGATCTCCTCCACGTTCGTCATCGACCGCGACTACCTCACCAATCTCGAGGTCCGCGCCGCGGCGGGACTGCCGATCTCCGATCTGCGTTTCGCCGTGCGCAAGGACCTGCCCGAGCTGGCGCGGCTGTTCGACCACGCGCTCGGCGACATCACTCCCGAGGAGCACGCCGTGATACGCACCCGCTGGGTGCGCGTGCAGACCGGCACCATCGTCGACTGGGCCGAGATCGTCAGGTACGCGCTGCCGATCTCGGTCGCTGTACTTGCTGTGTTCGCCGTGGTCCTCGTCTGGAACCGGCGCCTCCACGTGCAGGTGGCGGCGCGGCAAAAGGCGGAGCTGGCAGCCGAGGCCGCCAACCGCGCCAAGAGCGCCTTCCTCGCCACCATGAGCCACGAGATCCGCACGCCGATGAACGGCGTGCTCGGAATGGTCGAGCTCCTCGGGCTGACCGAGCTCGACGCCGAACAGCGCAACTCCCTGGAGACCGTGCGCGAGTCCGCCAAATCGCTGCTGCGGATCATCGACGACATCCTCGACTTCTCCAAGATCGAGGCAGGGAAGCTCGAGGTACGCCCGGAAGTCGCGTCGGTCGCCGACGCGATCGACGGCGTCTACCAGGTCTATTCCGGCGTCGCGAGCGGCAAGAACCTGCGGCTGGGCAAGTCGGTCGACCCGGCTATCAGCCCCGCGGTGCGGGTCGATCCATTGCGCCTGCGGCAGATCCTAAACAATTTCGTCAGTAACGCGCTCAAGTTCACGCAGGAAGGCGAGGTCTGCATCAGCGCGGAACTGGCCGGGCGCGAAGACGGCATGGACATGGTCCGCTTCTCGGTGAAGGACAGCGGCATCGGCATCGCGAAGGAGAACCAGGACAAGCTGTTCCAGCCCTTCGTCCAGGCCGAAGGCGACACGACGCGGCGTTTCGGCGGCACCGGGCTCGGCCTCACCATCTGCCGGCGCCTCGCCGACATGATGGGCGGCAGGATCGAAATGCAGAGCGCGCCGGGCCAGGGCACGACCATGATCCTGACCCTGTCGCTGCCGGTGGCCGATCCGAAGGACCTGCCCGCGAAGGAAGGCTCGTCGTTCGCCGCCGCCCTCGCCTCGCGCCGCACGGCGCCGACGCCGCAGCAGGCCGAGACGGAGGGCACGTTCGTGCTCGCGGTGGACGACCATCCGACCAACCGCGCGCTGCTCAAGCGCCAGCTCAACACGCTCGGTTACGCGGCCGAGACCGCCGAGAACGGCGCCGAGGCGCTGCACAAGTGGAAATCCGGTCGCTTCGCCATCGTTATCACCGACTGCCACATGCCGGAGATGGACGGCTACGACCTCGCGCGCGCCATCCGCGGGACCGAAGCCGGGAACGGCCGCGCGCGCGTGCCCGTGATCGCCTGCACCGCCAACGCGCTCGCGGGCGAAGCCGAGATCTGCTTCGCAGCCGGCATGGACGGCTTCCTGACCAAGCCGGTGGAAATGGAAGCGCTCGCGAAGGTGCTCGACCGCTGGCTGCCGCTGCCCGCGGCCGACCCCGGTGCCGCTCCCAGGCCGCAGCGTGCGGCAACGGCATCCGCCGCGGGCGACAACCCCATCGACCGCTCCAAGCTCGCGGAGATCTCCGGCGGCGACACCGCGATGGAGCGTGACATCCTGGTCGATTTTCGCGGCGTGAACGAAGGCGACGCCGCGATGCTCAGGGAGGCGCTCGAGAAGCGCGACATCGCGCTCGTTACCCATGCCTCCCACCGCATCAAGGGCGCGAGTCGCACCGTCGGCGCGACGACGCTTGCCGAGGTGTGCGAGCGCATCGAGCGCGCCAGCCGTGCCAACGATTGGGGTACGATCGCAGCGAACCGCGACGCGTTAGACCGCGAGCTCGATCGCTTGAACGCGTGGCTTGCCCGCCTGTAGCCGCGCGGCGCTAAACTGAGGGGTGAGCGTGCAGATCGCCGATTTGAATTTCCTCGTCGCCGAGGACCACGATTTCCAGCGCCGGACGCTGGTGCGCATGCTCGCGGGCCTCGGCGCCAAGAACATCGCCGATGCCGCCGACGGCAGGGCGGCGCTCGAGATCTTCCGCGATCCCGGCCGGAGGATCGACATCATCATCAGCGATCTGGAGATGCCGGGCATGGACGGCATGGAGTTCATCCGGCATGTCGGCGCCGCGGGAGTGCCGGTTTCCGTGATTCTTTCCAGCGCTCTCGATCCTGCGCTCGTGTCCTCGGTCGAGACCATGACCAAGGCCTACGGGATCACGCTCCTCGGGGCGATCGAGAAGCCGGTGACGCCGCAGAAGCTCGAAGGCCTCATCCGCAAGTACGCACCCCCGAAGCCGAAAGCCGCGAAGCCGGCGGGCGCCGGACCCCTCCCGCTCGAGGAGATCCGCCAGGGACTGAAAAACGGCGAGTTCGTGCCTTTCTTCCAGCCGAAGGTCAGCCTTTCCGACGGGACGGTGACCGGTGCCGAGGCGCTGGCGCGCTGGCTGCACCCGCAGAAAGGCATCATTGCGCCCTACGCGTTCATCGGTCCGCTCGAAGAGCACGGCCTCATCGACAATCTCACCTGGACCATGCTGGAGAAATCGGCGAAGTTGTGCCGCGACTGGACTTCGAACGGGCTGGAAGTCACGGTATCGGTCAACCTTTCGCTGAAGTCGCTCACCGACCCGGGCCTCGCCGAGCGGGTCACGGAAATCGTGCAAGGCCAGGGCCTGGAGCCGCGCCGCATGGTGCTCGAGGTGACCGAGAGCGCCGCCATGACCGACGTAGGCAGGGCGCTCGAAAACCTCGCGCGCCTGCGCATGAAGGGATTCGGGCTCTCGATCGACGACTACGGCACCGGCTATTCGTCGATGCAGCAGCTGTCGCGCATCCCGTTTACCGAGCTCAAGATCGACCAGTCTTTCGTGCTGAATGCGATCGAAAAGGAATCGAGCAAGGTGATCCTCGCTTCCAGCCTCGATATGGCGAAAAAGCTCAAGCTCAAGGCGGTCGCCGAAGGCGTCGAAACGCGTGCCCACTGGAACCAGCTGAAGAGCCTGAACTGCGACATCGCGCAAGGCTACTTCATCGCCAAGCCGATGGACACGCGTACCTTTTCCGAGTGGGTCTTGGCCTGGACGCCACCGGAATGAGAACTGCCGCCTAGCCGCGCCGCGGTGGAAAAAAAGCCCGCCCCCCCCTCGCTCGAGGCGGTCGATCTCCGCTGCGTGCGCGGCGAGCGCACGCTCTTCGAGGGGCTTTCCTTCACGCTCAAGGGCGGCGAGCTGCTGCGCATCGCCGGGCGCAACGGCTCGGGCAAGACCAGCCTGCTGCGCATCGCCTGCGGGCTGCTCGAGCCCGACCGCGGAGAGGTGCGCTGGCGCGGCGACAACGTCCGCAGTCTCAGGGAGGAGTTCTGGGCGCGGCTGCTCTATCTGGGCCACGCCAACGCGCTGAAGGACGACCTGAGCGCGGCGGAGAATCTCGAGATCGCGTGCACGCTGTCCGGCGTTGTCGCCGACGGGCGACGCATCGGCGCCGCCCTTGAGCAGCTCGGGCTCGCGGGCCGCGAGAACCTGCCCGCGCGCGTGCTGTCTCAGGGCCAGCGCCGCCGCGTGGCGCTGGCGCGGCTCGCGCTCGGTGAAGGGGCGGCGCTGTGGGTGCTCGACGAACCGTTCACCGCCCTCGACGCCGCGGCGGTCGAATGCGTGCGCGGCCTCATCGGCGGGCACGTTTCGCGCGGTGGCGGAGTCCTATACACCACGCACCACGAGGCGGGCATCGAGGCGGCGGTTTCGCGCCGCATCGACCTCGGGGAGGCGAAGTGATCGCGGCGCTGCGTTGCGTGATCTTCCGCGACCTGCTGCTCGCCGCGCGGCGCAATTCCGACGTGCTGACGGTGGTGCTCTTCTTCGTGATCGTGGTGAGCCTGTTCCCTCTTGGAATCGGTCCGGACCCCAAGCTCCTGCGCACCGTGGGACCCGGCGTGCTGTGGGTGGCTGCGCTGCTCGCGTCCATGCTCGCCCTCGGCCGGGTGTTCGCCGCCGACCACGCCGACGGAACGCTCGAGCAGATGATGCTCGGCACCACGCCCCTCGGGGTTATCGTGGCGGCGAAAGTGTTTGCACATTGGCTGGTAACGGGACTGCCCCTGGTGCTGATCTCGCCGGTTTTGGCGCTACAATTCGACCTCCCTCGAGAGTTGCTCGGGGTTTTGGTCCTGTCTCTGGCGCTGGGCACGCCGGTCCTGAGCCTCATCGGCTCGATCGGCGCGGCGCTGACCTTGGGATTGAGGGGCGCGGGTGCGCTCCTCGCGCTGCTGGTGCTGCCGCTGTACGTCCCGGTGCTGGTGATCGGCGCGGGCGCGGCGGAAGCGGCGGCCGCGGGCTTGGGTGGAAACGCGCAGCTCCTGCTCCTCGGGGCAATGCTGATCGTCGCCGCGGCGTTCGCGCCTTGGGCGACGGCGGCGGCGTTGCGCATCTCGGTCGAATAGCCACATGAGCATCAACTGGTTCAAGTACTCCTCGCCCCAGACCTTCTTTCCCCTCGCGGGAAGGCTCGCGGCCTTCTTCGGGACGCTTGCGGCCCTCGCCTGCGCGATCGGCCTGTACATCGGATTCTTCGTCGCGCCCAGCGACGCCCAGCAGGGCGAGTCGTACCGCATCATCTTCATCCACGTCCCCGCAGCGTGGATGTCGATGTTCCTATACGTGGTGATGGCCTTCTGGGCGGGCGTCGGCCTCGCGTTCAACACGCGGCTCTCGGGCATGATGGCGAGCGCGATCGCCCCGACGGGCGCGCTGTTCACCTTCATCGCACTGTGGACCGGCTCGCTGTGGGGCAAGCCCACCTGGGGCACCTGGTGGGTGTGGGACGCGCGTCTCACCTCCGAGCTGATCCTGCTGTTCCTCTACTTCGGCTTCATGGCGCTGCAGGCCGCGATCGACGATCCGCGACGCGCGGACAAGGCGGGCGCCCTGCTCGCGCTCGTAGGCGTGATCAACGTGCCGATCATCTATTTCTCGGTGAAGTGGTGGAACACCCTGCACCAGGGCGCTTCGGTCAGCCTCAGCAAGTCGCCGACCATGGCGACCACGATGCTCACGGCGATGCTGATCATGACCTTCGGCTTCTGGTTCTACGGCATCGCCGCGGTGCTGCTGCGCGCCCGCTGCATCATGCTCGAGCGCGAGCGCGGAAGCGAATGGACCGCGCAATACGCGAGGACCACCGCATGAGCTGGGGCAGCTTTGACAATTTCCTCGCGATGGGCGGCTACGGCCTCTATGTGTGGGGCTCGTACGGCGTGACCCTGGTCCTCATCGCGGCCGAGCTGATCCTGCTCGCCCGGCGCAGGCGCAGCGCGGCGGGGCGCATCGGGTGAAGCCCCGCCACAAACGCATCGCGATGATCGTCGGAGGGCTCGCGGCGCTCTCCGCCGCGGGGGTGTTCGTGCTCGCGGCGTTCCGCGAGAACCTCGTGTTCTTCTTCACGCCCACGCAGGTCGAGGCGAAGGAGGCCCCGCAGGGGCGCGCTTTCCGCATCGGCGGTATGGTCGTCCCCGGCAGCGTGAAGCGGCAGGCCGACGGCGTCACCGTCGAGTTCGTCGTGACCGACACCGCCAAGAACGTGCCCGTGGTCTACAAGGGTATCCTCCCCGACCTGTTCCGCGAGGGCAAGGGCGTGGTCACGCAGGGCAAGCTCGGCGGCGACGGCGTGTTCTACGCGAGCGAGGTGCTGGCCAAGCACGACGAGAACTACATGCCCCCGGCCGCCGCCGACGCGATCAAGAAGGCGCAGTCGATAAACGAAAAAGCGACACACACCCTGGTGGAGAGTGGCAAATGATCCCTGAGCTCGGACAGATCGCCCTGGCCCTCGCGCTGTGCCTCGCGCTCGCGCAGGCGCTCCTCGGCCTCGTCGGCGCGGCGCGCGCCCAGACGGTATGGATGGCGGCGACGCGCCCTGCCGCGCGCGGCCAGCTCGCCTTCGTCGCGATCGCTTTCGCCCTGCTGACGTACTCTTTCATCGCCAACGATTTCAGCGTCGTCTACGTCGAGTCCAATTCGAACTCGGCGCTGCCGCTGCACTACCGCATCGCCGGCGTGTGGGGCGGGCACGAAGGCTCGATGCTGCTGTGGATCCTGATGCTCTCGGTGTGGACCTTCGGCGTAACGCTGTTCAGTCGCCAGCTGCCGCTCGAGATGGTCGCGCGCGTGCTCGGCGTGATGGGGCTGGTGAGCACCGGGTTCCTGCTGTTCGTCCTGTTCACCTCGAACCCCTTCCTGCGGCGCTTCCCGGCCGCGGCCGACGGCCGCGACCTGAACCCGCTGCTGCAGGACCCGGGCATGGTGATGCACCCGCCGATGCTGTACATGGGCTACGTCGGCTTCTCGATCGCCTTCTCCTTCGCCGTCGCCGCGCTCCTGTCGGGCCGACTCGACGCCGCCTGGGCGCGCTGGTCCCGCCCCTGGACCACCGCCGCGTGGTGCTTCCTCACCGTGGGGATCGCGCTCGGCAGCGGCTGGGCGTACTACGAGCTCGGCTGGGGCGGCTGGTGGTTCTGGGACCCTGTGGAGAACGCCTCGTTCATGCCCTGGCTCACCGGAACCGCGCTGATCCATTCGCTCGCGGTCACCGAGAAGCGCGGCGCTTTCCGCAGCTGGACCGTGCTGCTCGCGATCCTCGCCTTCGCGCTCAGCTTGCTCGGAACGTTTCTGGTGCGCTCGGGCGTGCTGACCTCGGTGCACGCCTTCGCGACCGATCCGACGCGCGGCATTTTCATACTCGCGCTGCTGGTGATCGTCATCGGCGGGTCGCTCCTCCTCTACGTATGGCGCGCGCCCAAGATCGGGCTGGGCGGCAGCTTCGAGCCGCTGTCGCGCGAATCGTTCCTGCTTGCGAACAACGTCATCTTCGCCTCGGCAGCCGGCTCGGTGCTGCTCGGCACCCTCTACCCGCTCGCGCTCGACGCCTCGGGCCTGGGCAAGATCTCGGTCGGGCCGCCGTACTTCGAGACCGTGTTCGTGCCCCTGATGGCGCCGGCGCTCTTCCTCATGGGAGTGGGACCTCTCGCGCGCTGGAAGCAGGCGAGTCTCCCCGATCTCGCTTCGCGCCTGCGCTGGGCGCTCGCGGCGGCGGTTCTCGCCGCGCTCGCGCTGCCCTTCGCCATGGGACGCTGGGGTGTCATGGTCGCGCTGGGCCTGTTGCTCGCGGCCTGGGTCGCCGCGAGCGGCGCCGTGCAGATCTGGGAGAAGGTGCGCAACGCCGCGGGAGCGGCGAGCGCCTGGACGCGCCTCTCCGGGGTGCCGCGCGCGACCTGGGGCATGCTGCTCGCCCATTTCGGCGTCGCGGTGTTCGTCGTCGGTGTCACGATGGTGAAGGGCTACGAATCCGAGAAGGACGTACGCATGGAGCCGGGCGACACCGTGGAGATCGGCGGCTATACGTTCCGCTTCGACGGAGTGCGCGACGTGAACGGGCCCAACTACGTCGCCGGCCGCGCGCAGATCCCGGTCACGAGGAACGGCAAGCCCGTGACCACGCTCTATCCCGAGAAGCGCATCTACCGCGTGCAGAACCAGCCGATGACGGAGGCGGCGATCGACACCGGCTTCACCCGCGACCTGTACGTCTCGCTCGGCGAAGCCGTGAGCGACAGCGCCTGGGTGGTGCGCGTGCACCACAAGCCCTTCATCGACTGGATCTGGGGCGGATGCTTGCTGATGGCGCTCGGCGGCGCGCTCGCCGCGAGCGACCGCCGCTACCGCCTGGCGGCCAAACGCCAGCCGGAACACTACGCCGCGGCCGCCGCCCGATGACCCGCTTCGCCATCCCCGTCGCCGTCTTCGTCGCTCTGGTCGGCCTGCTCTACGTCGGCCTCGGCCTCGACCCGCGCGAGGTACCCTCGCCGCTCATCGGCAAACCGGCGCCGCACTTCGAGCTGCCGCAGCTGCACGAGGCGACCAAGACCTTCAGTGAGCGCGACATGGTCGGCAACGTCTGGGTGCTGAACGTGTGGGCGTCGTGGTGCGTGAGTTGCCGCGAGGAGCACCCGGTGCTGCTCGACCTCGCCGCGAGCGGCGCGGTGCCGGTCTACGGGCTCAACTACAAGGACAAGCGCGAGGACGGCCTCGCTTGGCTGAAGGGCATGGGCGACCCCTACAAGACCTCGATATTCGATTTCGAAGGCCGGGTCGGCATCGACTACGGCGTGTACGGCGTGCCCGAGACCTACCTGATCGACAAGAAGGGCGTGATCCGCTACAAGCGGATCGGGCCGCTCACCCCCGAGATCGTGAAGAACACGCTGCTCCCGCTGGTCAAAGAGCTCGAACGTGCCTAGAACGCCGGCCCTGCTGCTCGCCGCCCTGCTGGCGGCGCCGCTCGCGGCCAAGGAGGCGGCGCCGGCCGCGGCCGATCCGGTCCTCGAGAAGCGCGTGATGGCGCTCGCCGAGGAGCTGCGCTGCCTCGTATGCCAGAACCAGACCCTGGCGGAATCGAACGCGCCGCTCGCCGAGGACCTGAGGAACCAGGTGCGCGAAAGAATGCGCGAAGGCAAGAGCGACCGCGAGGTCGTCGATTTCCTGGTCGAGCGCTACGGCGACTTCGTGCTCTACCGGCCTCCGCTCAAAGCGACGACCGTTCTCCTGTGGTTCGGCCCGCTGCTGCTCCTGGCGGCCGGGTTCGCCGTGCTGCTGCGGCGGGTGCAGCGCCGCCGCGGGGCCGTTGAATCCGGCGTCAGCGAGGCGAACCACAAGCGCGCCGCCGAGCTGCTCGCGGGCGACGAGCGATGACTCTTTTCGTCGTGCTCGGCGTCCTGCTCGTCGCCGGCGCCCTCCTCTTCATCGTGCCCCCGCTCGCCCGCCGCACGGCCCGCGCCGGTGCATCCCGCGACGCCGTCAACGTCGCCGTCTACCGGGACCAGCTGCGCGAGCTGGACGCCGACCTGAAGGCGGGTACGCTCGCCCCGGACCAGCACGACAAGGCGCGAGCCGAGATCGAGGCGCGCCTCGCGGCCGACCTTGGAAAGAGCGAAACCGCCGCCGATACCCCGGGGAACGCCCGAGGCGCCGCGCTCGCGCTCGGGCTGGCGGTGCCGATCTGTGCGCTCGCGGTGTACCTCTCGGTGGGCAATCCGCGCGCGCTCTCCCCCGAAGCCCAGGCGGGTGCGGGGCCGCACGGGATGACCGCCCAGCAGTTCGAGACGATGGTCGAGCGCCTCGCCGCGCGCATGAAGGAGAACCCCGAGGATACCGAGGGCTGGATGATGCTCGGGCGCTCCTACGCGGTGATGGGGCGCTTTCCCGAGTCGAGCGAGGCGTACGCCAAGGCGGTGGCGCGCGCGCCGAAAGACGCCCAGCTCCTCGCCGACTACGCCGACTCGCTCGCCATGGCGCAGGGGCGGACGCTAAAAGGCGAGCCCGAGAAGATCCTGAAGCGCGCGCTCGCGGCCGATCCTAACAACGTCAAGGCGCTGGTCCTCGCCGGCACCGCCGCTTTCGACCGCGGCGACAAGGCCGGCGCGGTGCAACTGTGGGAGCGGGCGCTCGTCGTCGTCCCCGCCGAGTCGCAGATGGCGGAAAGGCTGCGCGCCGGCATCGCCGAAGCGCGCGGCTCGAGCGCCATCGCGCAGGCTCCCAAGGCGGCGAAGGCCGCGCCGAAGGGGGCGCCGAAGGGCGCACGCGTCAGCGGAACGGTCAAGGTCGACCCGAAGCTCGCCGGCAAGATCGCGCCCGACGACACCGTGTTCATCTTCGCGCGCGCCGCCGAGGGTCCACGCATGCCTCTCGCGATCCTGCGAAGGCAGGGGCGCGACCTGCCGCTGCAGTTCACCCTCGACGACTCGATGGCGATGGCGCCGCAGATGAACCTGTCGGCGTTCCCGCGCGTGGTGATCGGGGCGCGCGTCTCGAAGTCGGCCAACGCGAGCGCGCAGCCCGGCGACCTGCAGGGCGCGAGCGCGCCGATCGCCGTCGGCAGCGAGCGCATCGACGTAACCATAGACACGGAAGTGCGATGAAGGTGGTCGCGCCCGCCGAGCACGGCCACCTCGCCGAGAACGTCATGCATTTCGCGCGGGTGCTGCGCGCCGCCGGCCTGCCGATCGGCCCGGACCGGGTGATCGACGCGATGCGCGCGCTCGAAGTCGCAGGGGTCGAGCGGCGCGACGATTTCTACTGGACGCTCGCCAGCGTGTTCCTCGACCGGCGCGAGCAGTTCGAGGTGTACGACCAGGCCTTCCACATCTTCTGGCGCGACCCGCAGCTGCTCGAGCGCGTCATGGCGATGTTCCTGCCTCAGGTATACGGCCGCCAGGGCCGCGACGAGCGCGAGGCCTCGTCGCGCGTCTCCGAGGCGATGCGCCCCAGGCCGAAGAAGCCGCAGGAGACGCCGGTCGAACCTCCCCAGGAGACGCAACTCGACGCGAGCCTCTCCTTCTCCGCGCGCGAGGTGTTGCAGCACGCCGACTTCGAGACCATGACGCCCGAGGAGATCGCCCAGGCGAAGAAGATGCTCGCGAATCTGCGCCTGCCGATCCCGGAGATCCGCACCCGCCGCTTCTCCCCCGACGCCGACGGCGCGCGCATCGACTTGCGCGCCAGCCTGCGCGCGAGCCTGCGCAACGGCGCCCAGCTGATCACGCTCAAGCGCCGTTCGCCGCAGCGGCGCCACCCGCCGCTGGTGGTGATGTGCGACGTCTCGGGCTCGATGAACCGCTATTCGCGGATGTTCCTGCATTTCCTGCACGCCATCACCAACGACCGCGACCGCGTAACCAGCTTCGTTTTCGGCACGCGACTCACCAACATCAGCCGCTACCTGCGCCACCGCGACGTCGACGTGGCGATGAGCGGGGTGGCGGACGCGATCGCCGACTGGTCGGGCGGGACGCGCATCGGCAATTGCCTGCGCGAGTTCAACCTGCGCTGGTCGCGCCGCGTGCTCGGGCAGAACGCGGTGGTGCTGATGATCTCCGACGGCCTCGATGGCGACGTCGGCGAGGGGCTCGCGCGCGAGATGGAGCGCCTTCACAAGTCGTGCAGGAAGCTCATCTGGCTGAATCCCCTGCTGCGCTACGAAGGATTCGAGGCGCGGCCGGCGGGCGTGCGCGCGATGCTGCCCCACGTGGACGAGTTCCTGCCGGTGCACAACGTCGCGAGCCTCATCGACCTCTCCCGCGCGCTCGAAGGCTCGCACGACTACCGCCGCGCCGCCTGAGCGCGGCGGAATCCCTCTCGTCCCCTGCTACAATGGCACGTCCCGTTCGCGGGACGTCTTCGTGGGGAGGAACCGATGCTTGGGCAGTCGAGCCGCGCGCGGGTCGCGGCTCTCCTGATCTGTGCCAGCGCGCCTGCTTCCGCTCAAACGATCGGCACGCTGACCGTCGCGGAGGGCAGCGTCGTCCTCGTCCGTGGCGCGGCAACCTATACCGCGACGCCGGGCGTGGCGGTGCATAACGGCGACATGCTCGCGGTCGATCCCAAGGGCCAGGCGCAGATCGAGTTCCAGGACGGCGCGATTCTCAACCTCGCTAGCGGCTGCCGAGCGTACCTGCTGGCCGCGCAGGGCGCGGGCGGAGAGCCGGGCGTCGCGCTGCAGTCGGGGTGGGCCAAGTTCACGCGCGCCAAGGCCGCAAAAGGCCCGGCCTACCGCTACGTCATGCCGCTCGCGCGCCTGTCCACTCCCGGCGCGACCGGAGTGCTGCGCATGGGCAACGATTCGAACGACCTGTTCGTCGAAACGGGAGCTTCCCGGATCGTCGAGCTGTCGAGGGGCGGCACGCCGGGGAGCGGCCGCGACCTGAAAGGCGGGGAATTCATCGTGCGGCGCGACGGCCAGCCGCTCTCCATCGCGCCGCGTCCCTCGGCCGATTTCGTCAAGGCGATGCCCGCGTATTTCCGCGACGACCTCGCAGCGTTCCTCCCCCGGCTGCGCAACCGGAGCGCCGACCCCAAGCGCGAGCACGACGCGACTTACGCGGAGGTCGAGCCCTGGTTGAAGGCGAGCCCGCCGCTCAGGCGTAACCTGGTCGAGCGCTTCCAGGGCCGCGCCAAGGACCCCCAGTTCCGGGCAAAGCTGCTCGAGAACCTCGCGGCGCACCCCGAGTGGGACCCCGTTCTCCATCCGAAAGAGGAGAAGGAGGACGGGGCGCCGAAGGCCGAGAAGGCGGAGAAAGCTCAATAGAGGGAAACGTGGAGGGAATGTCATGAAGCTGATCGTCAAGTTCAACCTGGTGTTTCTTCTGATCTTCGCCGCGGGCCTCACCGTCGCGGCGTATATCTCGCGCGACCTGCTCGAGCGCAATGCGCGCGACGAGGTCCTGCAGAACGCGCGCATCATGATGGAGTCGGCGCTCGCCTCGCGCACCTACACCAGCAACCAGGTACGCCCGCTGCTGGAGACCCAGATGAAGTACGAGTTCCGCCCGCAGTCCGTGCCGGCGTTCGCCGCCACCGAGCAGCTCAACGACCTGCGCAAGAAGTTCGCCGACTACAGCTACAAGGAGGCGACCCTGAACCCGACCAATCCCCGCGACCGTGTCACCGACTGGGAGGGCGACATCGTGAATCAACTCCGCCAGAATCCCGAGCGCCAGGAGATCATCGGAGAGCGCGAGACCCTGACCGGCCGCGCCCTGTATCTCGCGCGGCCGATCCAGATCAAGAGCGAGGCTTGCCTCACCTGCCACAGCACGGTCGACGCCGCGCCCAAGACGATGATCGACCTGTACGGCCCGGCGAACGGCTTCGGCTGGAAGCTGAACGAGGTGGTGGGCGCGCAGATCGTGTCCGTGCCCATGGCCCTCCCGATCAAGCGCTCCGAGGACACCTTCAAGGTGTTCATGATCTCCCTCACCATGGTGTTCGCCTTCATCTTCGTAGCGCTCAACCTGATGCTCTACACGATCGTGATCCGCCCGGTGATGAAGCTCTCCCAGGTCGCCGACCAGGTCAGTCTCGGGCAGCTCGATGCGACCGGATTCGCGGTGAAGGGCAAGGACGAGATCGCGGCGCTCGCCGGCTCGTTCGAGCGCATGCGCACGAGCCTCGTGCAGGCGATGAAGATGCTCGGAGAGTGAGGGGAAGCTTGGACGGACTGCGGCAGCTCGGGAAGTACAAGATCGCCGAGGTGATCGGCGCGAGCGCACTCGCGACCGTCTACAAGGCGACCGACCCCGAGCCCGAGCGCACCATCGCGCTCAAGATCCTGCGCAAGGAAGGCGTCGACCCGAGGATCGCGGCGCACGCCGCCGCCAAGTTCAAGAACCAGGTGATCGCCGCCGAGCGCCTCGCGCACCCCGGCATCGCCGACGTCTACGAGCACGGCGAGGACGAGGGCCTCGCTTGGCTGGCGATGGAGTACCTCGCGGGGCGGGGCCTGCGCGATTTCCTGACGTTGCGGCTGCGGCTGGGACTGAAGGACACGATGAGCATCATGAGCCAGCTGCTGGCGGCGCTCGACTTCGCACACGCCAACGGCGTCGTCCACCGCGACGTGAAGCCTTCGAACATCATCATGCTGGTCTCCGGGCGGCTCAAGCTCGCCGACTTCGGTGTCGCGCTGATCGACACCTTCGACCTCCCTCAGGCCGGTCCCTCGGCGGGCTCGCCCTCGTACATGTCCCCCGAGCAGCACGCCGGTCAGGAAGCCGACCGGCGCAGCGACATCTTTTCCTGCGGCGTGATCCTGTTCGAGTTGCTCACCGGGAGCAAGCCCTTCGAGGGACCGCCCGAATCCGTCGGTGAGAAGATCTGCGGCGAGGCGCACCGCCCCGCCTCGCGGCTCAACCCCAGGGGTTCGCCGCCCGCGCTCGACCCGGTGATCGCGCGGGCGCTCGCCAAGAAACCCGAGGACCGCTTCCCCACCGCGCGCGATTTCGCGGGCGCGCTCGAAGCGGCGTTCAGGGAGGGCGGCGAGACGCAGCGCGAGGCCGGCGCGGCCGAGCCCGCGAGCCGCACGGTCCGGCGCGACGACACGGTCGCGGTCTCGGCGTCGCTCAAGCTGGGGGTCGAGGAGCTGCGCGCGATCGAGACCCAGCTCACCCTGCACGTGGGCCCGATGGCCAAGCTGCTGCTCAAGCAATCGGCGCGGCTGGCCGCAGACGGGCCCGCGCTCGTCGGCATGCTCGCCAAGTACATTCCCGCCGAGGAAAACCGCAGGACGTTCATCGCGACGGCGATGGAGAGGCTGTCGGCGGCCGAGGCCGCCGGGACGGGGAACGGCCCGACCGTGCGCTTCTCGCGCAACCTGATCGACGCCTCGCAGATCGAGATCGCCGCGAAGCGCCTGGCGCACTACCTCGGGCCGATCGCCAAGGTGGTCGCCAAGAAGACGCCAGGCAGGCCGACCGACCTCAGGGCCTACTACCGCCAGCTCGCGGAGAACATCCCGGAGGTCGCCGACCGCATCCGCTTCCTGAAGGACGCCGGCTACGACAGGTAGCGTCAGGCCTTGAGCGTCGGGATCAGCTTGAGCGCGTTGTCGCGCTCGATCGCGCGCAGATCTTCGGGCCGGA
>Ga0137409_10002839_pt1 | contig 18421 bp, 15 predicted proteins | sample CZODoug1_16funga_FD_122059 | JGI IMG/M metagenome (GOLD analysis project Ga0137409, IMG submission 122059) | Vadose zone soil fungal communities from Angelo Coast Range Reserve, California, USA - CZODoug1_16fungal (Hybrid Assembly) | ecosystem: Environmental > Terrestrial > Soil > Vadose zone... | reverse complement strand
GGGAGTCAGCAAAGCGAAGCTGGACCAGCGGCCGCCGTTGATTGGGAGGTTGCTAATCGCGGTCTGGTCGAGTGTGGGAGCAAATTCCTGGGAGTTGGTGTTGACCTGTGGCACCTCCGCGCTAACTATTACGGTCGCGCCTGCTGATGCTACGTTCAGGCGCGCAGAAATATCCGTGACGCTGCCAACTTGTACGATTACGCGCTCGGCTTTGAACGGCGCGAAACCTTGCGCATCAACAGTGACTGTGTAGGCGCCGGACTGAAGCTTTCCAACGCGGAAGTACCCGGTGTCATCCGTCATCATGGTCTCTTCGGCGTTAGTGCCGTTGTTCCTGACCGAGATTTTGGCATTTGGCACGGCTGCACCGCTGGAATCCGTGACTGTGCCGCCGATGGCGCCGTCAGTGGTGGACTGCGCGAGAGCGGCGCAAGCAAAGATCACAACAAGCAGGAGGGCGAAGCAACACCGTGCCGCGGAATTCTGTATTCCACTCATTCTCATCTAATTTTCTCCTTATTCAGTCACGCTCGACGCTTCGCTCATTCGTGCGGGAACCCGACACCCTCCGGGGTAGTTGGAAGGCTCCCATTCGTCCAGGGACAGATGGCAGTGGCCACAAAGGGCGACTCTCGACAGCAACCAGCATCCAAGTCTGTGCCTATTTTCTATCACAGGAACTAGCTGCATTACAGTAAGCCCTGTGGAAAACTTTGGCGCGCTTAAAGCAATAATTCCGATGCACGCCAGCACCAACAATGGAATGCAAAATACCAGCGCAAGCGGTGGCCAGAGAGTAGGGAACACAGGTTGAAGTCGTATGAAGGCTCGAAGAATGGAGCGTTACAAGTGCGCCTTGCCCGCAGGACGCGCGTGCGCTAGAGTCTCGGTGCCACGTTCGGGGAAAAGCATGAAGAAACGCGGAAAAGCCGGGCAGCAAAGTAGCGGGAAGCCGCGGGAGCGCGTGCGAGTCCTGATTACGGGTGGGCGGATTCAAAGACGCATTCAAGCGCTCGCGCAGGAAATCCGGAAGGATTTTCCGGGCGAGCCGCTGCACCTGGTGAGCGTTCTGAAGGGCGGAGTTTTTTTTCTGACGGACCTGGCGAGGAATATTCCCGGGGAAGTTTCTTTTGACTTCATCGCGGTGTCCAGCTATGGGCAGAAAACGCACTCGTCGGGGCAAGTGCGGTTGACGCGAGACCTGGACTCCAGCATCGAAGGCAAAACCGTTATCGTTGTCGAGGACATCCTTGATACTGGGATGACGCTGCAGTACCTGCTGCGGCTGTTCCAACAGCGCAAGCCGAAGCATCTGCGGGTGGCGGTGCTGCTGGACAAGCCGGACCGGCGGATCACGGCTGTACACGCGGACTATCTTGGATTTTCCATTCCCAACGAATTTGTGGTTGGCTATGGGCTGGATTACGCGGAGCGCTATAGAAACTTGCCTTATGTTGGCGTCTTATTGCTTGGTCCTGGCTTGAAGAAAAAACCGGCGGAAGATTGAGATCGCGCTTAGAAAATCAGCCCTGGCTGGCCGGGACTCTCAGAAATGCTCAAGAGCTACATTCTTCGGATGTCGGAATTGCAAAAGCTCCACTTCTCAGCTGTCCGTGCCCAAAGACACGGGCAAAAAGAGGTCTGTGGCGTGCTGGCTTCAGACGAAAATGGACGACTTGAATTGCTATTCCTGACCAACCGAAGTCAGCGCGCCGGCCGATTCACGATCGCGAGAGCAGATTATTTTGGAGCTCGAGAGGCAATTCGACAGATGGGCAAACGTGTCCTCGGAACCTTTCACTCCCACCCCATCAGCGAAGCGATTCCCAGGCGGGGAGACCTGGCAAGAACGGCTCTAAATAGCTTCTTTTTGATATATGACGTTTGCGGACGGGAGCCGAGGCTCTGGAAAATAGTGAAGCGAAACGGCCAGAGAGTTGCTAACGAAGTTCCGCTGAAGTCACCCCTGCTATAATCTAGACTTCATGAATCCAACGGATGAACATACGACAGCAACAGCCTTGAATGGTGGCGCGGAGGTTTCCGCCGAAGTGCTGGCAACACTCGCAGAAATCGGCGAGGAAGTGAACAGCTCGCTGGATCTGGACGAGGTCCTGGCGCGATCGGCGGCTTTGATCAAACGGCACATTGACTATGAAATTTTTGGCGTGCTGATGATCGAAGGTGACGGAAGTTACCTCCGGCACCGATTTTCCATCGGCTACCCGCGCGAGCTGGCCGACAATTTGCGGATTCCCATGGGGCAGGGGATTACCGGGACGGCGGCGGCCACGGGCCACTCCGTGCGGGTCAGCGATACTTCCAAGGATGCGCGGTATATCAATGCGATTGACAGCGTACGGTCTGAACTGGCCGTGCCGCTGATGCTGCAGGGAAAGTGCGTCGGCGTACTGGATATTCAGAGCCGGCACCTCGATTACTTTACGCGGGACCAGCAGAATATTTTGACGCTGCTGGCCAGCCGGCTGGCGGTAGCGATTGAGAACGCGCGGCTGTTTCAGAAAGTGCGGGCGCAGGCGGATACGCTTTTGTTGTTGAGCGAAGTGGGGCGCGAAACCGGCGCGATTCTGGAGGTCGAAGAACTGCTGCGCCGCGCGGCCGAACAAACCAAGCGGGTGATCGATTATCAGATCTTGAGCATCATGCTCTATGACGAAGAGCAGAAGATTTTTCGGCATCGCGTGGATGTGAAGCATGGCCGTCACGTGCAGGGGAAACTGAGAGCGACTCCGAGCGAGGGAATCGTTGGCGCGGCGGCAACGCTGAAGGAGCCGGTTCTCGTGCCGGACGTGACGGTTGATCCGCGGTACGTAATGGTGAACCCGGAGACGCGGTCGGAACTGGCAATTCCCATGCTGCACAAAGGGAAAGTCATTGGGGTGCTGGATTTGGAAAGCCCGCAACCGAATTACTTTACCGAGGATCATGTGCAGACGCTTTCGATCCTGGCCGCGAACCTGGCGGTTTCACTGGAAAATGCGCGGCTCTACGAGCAGTTGGCGAGGGACGAAGCGCGGCTGGAACGGGATTTGCAGGCGGCGAAGAGAATCCAAGGCGCGCTGCTGCGGCCGGTTCCGACGGAAGACTACGGATTGGAGATGGCGGCGCGGTACCTTTCGGCGCGAGAAGTGTGCGGCGACCTGTATGAGTTTCTGCGCTATGGACCGCAACAACTGGGGATTGCGCTGGGAGACGTGAGCGGCAAGGGAACGGCGGCGGCACTTTATGGAGCGGTGGCGATCGGAATTATGCGGAGCCTGGCGCCGCAAAAACTGCAGCCCGCGGAAATGCTGAAGCAAATGAACCAGTTGGTGGGCGAGCGGCGCATCGAGGGACGATTCATGACGGCGTGCTTCGCGACCTGGCAAAAAGGGCGGCAGAAGCTGAGAGTGGCAAATGCCGGGCAATCTCAGCCGCTGCTCTACAAGGACGGGCGCTGTGGAAAGATTGAGTTGACGGGATTTCCGCTGGGCATTTTTGAAGATGTGAACTATGACGAATGGGGCGTCACGCTCGAACCGGGAAACATTCTTGTGTTTCATTCGGACGGAATCGCGGAGACCATGAACAGCGAGAACCAGTTCTTCGGCGCGACGCGAATTATGAAGCTGATCGAACAGCACCATGAAGCGTCCGCGCCGGAAATCGCGGATGTGATCCTGCGCGAAGTGGATTGGTTCACGCAGGGCGCTCCGCTTGCGGATGACCGGACATTGGTGGTCGCAAAGGTGCGATGAGCCAGTCGAACGATTTGACTTCACGCAAAACTAGATACGTGGATCCGGCTACTTTCACGCCGTATTTTACGTGGGCGAAGAGCGGGGCGCGGAACGCGAGCGTCGAAGAGGTGGTGTGTGAGAGAGCGTCGCTGGAATCCATTGCACAGAAATTTGGCACGCCCACCTATGTTTATAGCTGCGCTGCCATTGATGATGCTTACATGGAATTGCACAAGGGTCTTGGCGCGCTGCCGCATACTTTGTGCTTTGCGGTGAAGTCCAACGGAAATCTGTCCATCCTGAAACATCTGGCCGAGATGGGAAGCGGCTTCGACATTGTGTCCGGCGGGGAGCTGCACCACTTGCAGCGCATCGGCGTGAGCGGAGATCGCATTGTTTTCTCTGGAGTGGGCAAGGACCGGCATGAAATTCGTGAGGCGCTGAACTATCGACCGACTAAGCGAATGGGACACGCGGGCATTTTATTGTTCAATGCTGAATCTGATGCGGAACTGGAGATTTTGGTCGAGGAGGCGGCACGACTTGTGGGACGGGGAGGCAAGCCACCTGCGGTGGCGATTCGCGTAAATCCCGATGTGCAAGCCGGCGGCCACCCGCACATTGCGACCGGGCGGCACGAACATAAATTTGGGCTGGATTGGGCGGAGGCGAAACGACTTTACCTTGCGCATCGTGATTCGAAGTGGATTCGATGGCAGGGAATCAGCGCGCATATCGGATCGCAGATTACGACACTGGCTCCATTTCGACGGGCACTGCAGCGGCTGGTGGGATTTGTTGGAGAGCTGCGGCGTGCGCAAATCGATTTGCGTTACGTGGATGTTGGAGGCGGACTGGGAGTGCGCTATTCCGACCAGGAGCCGCCTTCGCGAACGGAATACGCGCGGCTGGTTTCGCGGATGGTGCGAGAGCTTGGCGAGCACCTTTTGTTGGAGCCAGGGCGGTCGATCATCGCCCCGGCAGGTATTCTTTTGACGCGCGTCGTGTATACGAAAACGAGTCGGGGCAAGACGTTTGTCGTGGTGGACTCGGCGATGAACGACCTGATGCGGCCGGCACTCTACGGGGCGATTCATCCGATCACGAAAATTACGCGGGAAAGAGCGGAAAACGACGCGCGACGCAAACGAGTGGATATTGTTGGGCCCGTTTGCGAAACGGGCGATTGTTTTTTGCGGGATTGGCCACTCGGGGAAGTGAAAGCGGGCGACTTGCTCGCGATTTGGGTTGCGGGAGCGTACGGAATGTCGCAAGCGTCGAATTATAACGCGCGGCGCCGTCCCGCAGAGGTTTTGGTGGAAGGCAAGAGCTTTCGCTTGATTCGGCGGCGGGAAACTCAGGACGATTTGCTACGCACGGATGTTCTTCGCTAGTTGTCTCCGGCTTCGCGACTACGCTTCGCCCCATTTCAGCTTGTTGCGCAAAATCTCGAAATACGATTTCGTTGGCGGCTGAATGAGCTTCAGCATTTCTTTCGCCCGCGTTACGCGGACGAGGTCCGTCGGCTGCAATGGGATGCCGCGCTGCCCATCGAGAGTCAGAAAAACGGACTCGGTGTCTCCAGAGAGCTTCAGCACAACGCAGGAGGAATCGCGGATTACCAGAGGGCGATCACTCAGAGTGTGCGGGCAGATCGGTGTGATTACGAAGGATTCCACAGCGGGATGCACGATGGGTCCACCGGCGGAAAGGGAATAGGCGGTCGAGCCGGTCGGGCTCGCTACGATAAGGCCGTCGGCGCGATAGCGGCAGACAAATTCGCCGTCAATGGCGAGCTGAAGCTCGATCATGCGGGCGAGCGCGCCTTTATTGATCACTACTTCGTTTAACACGCGCTGAGTATCGATCACTTTGCCGGCGCGCTCGAGCTCCACGCTAATCATGACGCGTTCGCTGAGCGAAAAACGGCCCTCCAGCGTGTCCTCGAGGGCCGGGTGCAGCTCTTCCAGAGTGAAGCTGGTCAGAAAGCCCAGGCTGCCCATATTGATGGGGAGGATGGGAATTCCACGTGGAGCGGCGAGACGCGCAGCGGCAAGCATGGTGCCGTCGCCCCCAAGGACGAGGAGAAGTTGCGACGCGTCCGCCACGCGCTGACGAGGCAGGCCTTTCGAAGCATCCGGCAAGCAGTTAGCCGTCTCTTCGTCAATGAGAGTTTGTATGCCGCGCGCAGCGAGCCATTTCAACAATGGCGGAACAACAACGACAAGATTCGAACGGCGAGGACGAGAAATGATGCCGATCGTTTGAAAGGATTGTCCGGAGCGCATGTGCGTAGGCGATTCTACTCCATGGACTTTTTGCGTGCGTGTAGAAAATACTCCTGGTTGCCTTCGGCGCCCAGGAGGCGGCTGGGGCGGACTCCGAGGCATTCGAGACCAACGGATTCAACATACTTGCGCACAGACAGAATGGCCTGGTCGTGAAGTTTCTTGTCCTCTACGATTCCGCCGCGTGCAATCTCTTCGCGACGCAATTCGAATTGAGGCTTTATGAGGATCAAAAAAACGGCGCAAGGTTTTGTCACCGCAACTGCGGGCGCAATTACTTTATTGACCGAGATGAAAGAAACATCCACTGCCACGATGTCGACGCTTTCGGGCAGGTCTTCCACACGCAGTTCGCGAGCATTCCGCTCGATCGGAATGACGCGAGGATTTTGACGCAACTTCCAGTCAAGCTGTTCCACGTTTACGTCGACGGCGTAGACCCGCTCCGCGCCGTGCCGGAGCAGGCAATCGGTAAAACCTCCGTTCGATGAGCCAATATCGAGGCCAACGGAGCCGGCTGGGTCAATCGCAAAGTCTTCCAGCGCCCCTTCCAGCTTTACGCCGCCGCGGCTGACGAACTTCTGCAGGCGACTCACGATTTCGATGCGCGCGTCCCTTCCGACCGGCATGCCGGCCTTTTCCACTCGTTGGCCATCCACCAGAACCTCCCCGGCGAGAATCATGGCCATCGCTTTCTGAGGGGAGTCGGCGCAGCCCCGCTCGAGGAGAAGAAGATCGAGCCGTTTGCGAGCTGCTTTTAGTTTCATGAGGTGGTCGAACCGTCAGGCGCGGCGAAGCACGAGGAATTCAGCAATCTCGCGGAGGCGCGCGGCGCGATCCGCGTAGGGAGCGAGCTCGGCGATGGCCTTGGTGGCGAGGTCATTGGCAATCTGATGAGAGCGCCCCAAGCCGTAGACTGCGGGATAGGTTGCCTTCTGCTGTGCCATGTCCTTGCCAGCTGTCTTTCCGAGCGCCGCGGAGGATTCCTCGACATCAAGAATGTCATCCGTAACCTGGAAAGCCCAGCCGATGGTTTCGCCAAAACGCCGCAGGCGCGCCACATCTTCGGAACCGGCCCCTGAGCACAGGGCACCCGCGGTGATTGAGGCGCGGATCAAGGCGGCGGTTTTCGAGCGGTGAATGTACTCGAGCATCTGGGGATCGACGGGCTTGCCTTCGGCTTCAACGTCCGCGACCTGTCCACCCACCATTCCGTTGACTGTGCCTGCGGCAGATGCAACTTCTGTGAGAATGGCGGCGCGGCGCTCCGCCGCGGCCGGTGTCGCGCCGATCGTTTCGAAAGCAAGCGTCAAGAGGGCGTCGCCAGCGAGGATCGCAATCGCTTCGCCAAATTTCTTATGGCAAGTGGGCTTGCCGCGACGGAGGTCATCGTTGTCCAGCGCCGGCAGGTCATCGTGAATCAAAGAGTAGGTGTGGATGAATTCGATAGCGCATGCGGGATGAAGCGCGGGTGTGACATCACTGGTGAAGATGCGCGATGTCTCAAGACACAGGATGGGGCGAATTCGTTTTCCACCTGCGAACACGCTGTAACGCATGGCCGTGTGAATGGAAGAGGGCTGCGCCGTTGCCAACGGAAGGAGCCGCTCAAGAGCGGCATCGACGGTGAGGCGATCTTCTTCGAAGAATGGGGGGAGTTTCATCGCTAAAGGGAATTGGCGGACTGCGGGCGGCGGGAGCTCGTCACGATTCGCTCTCCCGTTCGGGATCGAAGGGCTCGGCCGCAAGCTTGCCATCCGCCTTCTTCAGGAGGATTTCCACTCGACCCTCCGCTTCCTCCAGTTGCTTCTGGCACTCACGGGAGAGCGCGACGCCCTCTTCGAACAGCTTCATCGCGTCGTCCAAGGAGAGCTGCGGACTCTCCAGGCGGCGGACGACTTCCTCGAGGCGAGCGAGGGAGCGCTCAAAATCGGGCTTTTTCGAGGGTTCGGGTTTTTTGGGAGCAGGTAAATTCACGCGATCGGCCTATATCCTCTAGAGAGTAGAGACGCTTATTCCTGGCAACGCCCGCAGTAGTAAGTTGACCGGCCGCCCTGCGCCCTGCGCCGAATCGGTTCGCCACAGCGGCGGCAAGGTTTCCCTTTGCGGCCGTACACGCGAAGAATACTCTCCAATCCCTGGAACCACCACTCCGGATCTCGGAAATTGGGCGCCGGATGCAAGCAACATTCTAAGGCACGCGAGAGAACGGACACAATTGCTTTGTGCAGGCGGCGGGTTTCCTCCAGTTGCAAGGTGTTGGCGCGGCGGCGAGGGTCAAGACGAGCGTGCCACAGCGATTCGCAGGAGTAGATGTTGCCAAGACCGGCGATGCGGGATTGGTCCAGCAGGAAGTCTTTCAAGGGGCGCTTTGAAGTGGCGAGCAATTTAGCGAGACGATTCGCGGTGAAATCGCTCGAAAGCGCATCGATGCCCAGGACCTTCAGGCTGGGGCAAGCATCGACGGATTCCCAGTAGTGAACGCGGCCGAAGTGGCGGCGATCGGCGAAACCGAGAACACCCTTGTCCAGTTCGAGAGCGACATCCACGTGCACGCGGGTTTCGGCCTGGTTGGCATGCTGCAGCAGTTCTTTGCTATTTGAGAACCAAAGAAGTTGGCCATCGAGTTTAAAGTGCATGGTGAGCAGGCCGCGGTCCAAGACGAGAAGGACATATTTGCCTTTGCGATTGACGATGCGAATGCGGCGGCCCTCGGAATGGCGCGCAACATGCGATGCGGCTTGGGGTTTTGTGGCGATATGGTGAAAGACGTGAACGCAGCGGATTCGGCGCCCCTTGGCGAGGGGGCGGAGCGTGCGAACAACAGCTTCCACTTCCGGGAGTTCAGGCATGGGCGCCGTAAGGGATCAAGATCCGGGCTTTAGTGTGAGTGTGTGCTTTCGTGTTTTCGCTTCCGCAGCATCGCTGAATGGCGCGAAAATGGGCTTGCCCTCGTACCAGTAGGAAAACTGATCGGAGTAATGGCTGCTGCCGGGCTGGCCGGATTGTCCCGCGGTGATGACCAAGATGGATTCATCCCAATTTCCGGGGTTGCCGACGAAGCGCATCGCGGGACCATGAGTCTTCATGGCTGCGCGCACGCTGTACTGCGTTCCGGATTGAGGTTTGTCAGTGACACTGAGGAAGCGCTTCAACAATCCTTCGTGGCCAATTGGATGGAACATGTCCAGGGAGTTGAAACGTTTCCACGCCCAATCCTCGACGCGCTCGCTCTTGCTCTGTTCGGCCAACTTGGTCGCGGCGACGTCGGCGGCGGCGACAAGCAATTCGTCATAGTTCTTATAGGCAGGAGGCAACCACTTCGCGGGCCGATCGGTGAGAGTTTTTTGCAGGAACGTGGTGCTCCGCCACTGATAAAGATTGGTGTCTTTTCCCAGAAACGGCTCGAGGAGGAGGTCGAGCGCCGCCCGGCGCGCTGCGTGAAGAAATGAAACTTCTGGAGAGTCGGCGTCAGCGATTCCGTTCCAGTCTTTCAGGCCTTCGATAAGCTTCTGAGCGCGCAGGTCTTTCGGCTTTACTGTTCTCGCGGCTGCTGATAATTGATCCGCAAGAAATACATGGGGATAGCTGTAAGTGTCGGTTTGCACTTTCAGCATATCCTCGGGGCGCAAATCGTGGCGGTCATGGAGCAGGTCGTAGATGCGCGCCGTGCGATAAGGCTCTTCCCATCGGTCTGTAAGATACGGTTTGTAATTCGGCCCCACTACACGAGCATTAGCGGTGACAATCAATCCGGTTTCCGGGTTGAGTGCTTGCGGGAGCTGGTCAAAAGGGATATAGCCGGTCCATTCGTAGTCGTCCGCGTCTCCCGGAACGGGAACTTCGCCATGACCCTTTCTTCGAATCGGCACGCGCGCGGCCATCACGTATCCGATGTTACCCTCGACGTCCGCGTATACCGCGTTCTGGCCCGGGCCCCAGACGCGCTTCATCGCTTCGCGAAATTCTTTCCAATTGCGGGTCTTGCCAAGCCAATTGTAGCTGTTGGCGAGTCCGCCGCGTTCCGTCGCAATCCAGCGTATTGCGTAGGCTTTGTCACCATCGCGATGAACAATTGGGCCGTGGCGCGTGATGGTGACTTTGAGGTGTTCGTCCTGCTGGCCTTTGATGCGGATCGTCTCATCGATAATCTGCGCCTTTGCCCATGCACCCTTGACACGATACTCATCAGCCGAGACGGGGTTGAACGTCTCGACGTAAAGATCCTGAACGTCGGCGCCATTGTTGGTGAAGCCCCAGGCCAAGCGGTCGTTGTGGCCGATGATGATCATCGGCGCACCAGGCAACGTGAAGCCTTTTACGTTCCAGCCGGGAGCGGTGAGGTGAATTTCGTACCAGATTGACGGGATGGAGAGTTCGAGGTGAGTGTCGTTGGCGAGCAGCGGCTTGCCGGTAGCGGTGTGGGCGCCGTTGACCACCCAGTTGTTGCTGCCAAGACCCTGACGAATCTCGGAGCGAGATTCCGCGAGGAAGCTCTGAATGGAGCGCGCGAGCGCGGAAGTCAGGTCCAGATCGCTTTCGCGAGGCGCGAGGCTTTGGGAATCGCTACTGCCAGCTTTCAGCACGGTATCCGGCTGCAGATCGTCATCATCTTCTTGATCATCGCCATCCGCCGCAGAACGCTGCGAGCCATCGTCAATGACCTTCGGGTCGCCGACAACGAAATGATCCATCGCGGCTTCTTGCGAGAAGAGATCTTTTGCACGGTCTGGCCCGGCACGTTCCGTGACTTTGGCGCGATTCAGCTCTCTTTGCCAGGTGTCCGTCAGAGTTCGGTACATATAGCCGGAAACAGCGAGCGTATCGGAAGGCTGCCAGGGTGCAGGTTCGTAGCCAAGGAGCGAGAATTCCAGAGGGAGATTCTTCTTGTTTTGGGTAATGAATTGATTCACGCCGCGCGCGTAGGCCTCCATCACTTTGCGAGATTCGGGGTCAAGGAGCGAGGCGTCGCGCTCGGCGGCGCGGGCGAAGCCGTAGGTTCGAAACTCTTTGTCGATGGGAAGCGTTCTGGAGCCTAGTATTTCAGAGAGTTGGCCGCGGGCGACGCGGCGGAGCAAATCCATTTGCCAAAGGCGGTCCTGTGCCATGACGTAGCCCTGGGCTTCGGCGAGATCCTCCACGGACGCGGCACGGATATGAGGTACACCCCAAACGTCTCGCTCGACAGCGACCTCGTGCTGAAGGCCGGGCAGGGAGATGCTTCCGTCGGTCTGCGGCAAAGGGCGGTAGATAAACCACCAGGTCAATGCGGCCGTTGTGATTACCAAGATCGTGAAAACCCAGTAGAAGACCCGAAGAATGATTCGCAAGTTCGCTCCCGCGCGATTTAGGCAAAATTTGAGTTTAGAGGAGGCGCTTCGCGCGCGCAACCGAGTTGAAGACACCTGCGAGAGAGAACGGTGTGCCAGAAAGGCATTCCACCAAAAGGAAACGCGGCTCCGATTGATTTCCGAACTATTTCTTACTGGGCACCGGGGCAGGGGCGGGCTTCAGCTCAGCCGCTGAGTTCTGCAATTCGGAGACAGAAGACGCGTTCAGCTCATAAAGAGTAGGTTCGTTTTCTCGTTTCGCTTCGTAGTTGTCGCCATTTTTCGAAAGCAGAACTTTCTCGACACGTTTTCCGCCGTCGGAAGTTACAGTCAGGTCCATCACCGGCGTAGCGAATCCGCTCTCTGGGAACTTACTTGCGGAGAGATCACGGATTTTGTCAATGAACGCTGATACTGTGCCTGGGTCCATCTTTGTGCCATTGGACCACCAATCGCCGCCGCTACGCATGAGGAAATAGCTCTTGGGCCCACCGTGAAGCTCGATTTTTTCCGGGTCGGCAAAAGCGAAATCGAAAAGCTTCTTGTTTCGGAAATCGTCGAGGCCCTTGTCCAGTCCTGTTCCCGTCCCGGTCGAAACTTTATGAACGCCGGTGACTGCGCTGGACTTTGCGTAGTAGTCGTCTTTGTTTTTCCGAACCTGCAATTCCTGCGCGCCGGAGACGTCCATCACTTTTGCCGTCACTAACAGAGTGCCTGAGGCGAACGCCGCTTGCAGTTTCTTGTCGTCTTCGCTTCCACTCAAATCCATTTTTGCATCGCGAAGGGTCCGCAACAGCTCTTCCACTTGAGAGCTGTCCGCGCGGAATGGTCTGGGCCTTACGATTTGCCACTGGTCTTTGCTGTGTCCAAACGCAATGGTTTGCTTCTTGGCTGTCAATTCAATGCTGGAAACTTTGTCCGATTCAAAGGTTAGCAGGCGTTTGTCGCGCAGGTCGTTGGATGACTTATCGAAGCTGCCTTTCTTGTAACTCGAAAGGGCAAAGACCCGAGGGTCGCCGGCGATAGCGGCATAGACAGCCGTGCCTGCTGGCGTGTCGTCGCCGATGAGCAGCATCGTGGTCTTCTTATTTTTGTCGACGATGTTCAACTCGATCGCCGGCTGAGTCAGGCCGTATTGGTCCAGCGTCGTGGCTTTTTCTTCCACTGTGCGATCGGAGCTGAGAGAGGAAAGAGTCGAGAGCATGCTGGAGACGGCATCCGGATCGGCGCGGAGAGGGTTGGGAGACGTGATCTGCCATTGGGAATCGTTGCGCTGCAACTGTAAGGTTTCGCCCGTGCGCTTTTTAATCTCAATATTCTGGATTTGGTCTTCCGGCAGGTTCAGCAGCTTAACAGAGGCCGTCTCGACCGGTGTTTTGTCGGCCGTGGCCGCTTTCTTGTTGGACCACCAGATGACCGCGCTGAGCACGAGCAATAGAAAGCTGGCGGTCAAGAGACCCTTGGACTTCATAGGCTAGCGCCGCCTCCACCAGGTAATCAGGCCGAATCCGATCACGGAGAGCGGGAATACGACGACGCTCAGCCAGAACGTGGCATTCAGCCGGCGGCTGGTCATATTGAGCGGGCGATCTTCGCGAGTTTTCGGACGAATGGAGATCAGATCCTCATCCGACGAGAGCCAGTTCACAATATTGACCATCAAATCGCGGTTGCCGAGCGAGCGTGATCCCACTATGCCATTCTGTGCCGCGAGCGAAGTGCCCAGGACTACAAAGCGTCCCTGCGGCGAACTACTGAGAGTACCGGCGACTGCCAGAGTAAGCGGGCCTTTTTTTCCTTTTGCTGGATCGACGGCCCCGCGAGCGCTGATGGAAGTCGTGGCGACGCTGGCTTCCGTGGTGTCAACCAGTTTTGAGAGCGTGGCTTTGCCAGCGGATTGCGTCTCCAGCGAGCGGGAAAGGGGATAGGCCGTAGGAACGCGCGTGAGCGGCTGGGTGATGGGGTGCGATTCGTAGCCCAGGATGAGCGGAACTTCAGGGCCGAGGCGGAAAATCTGGCCAACGCCGCTGAGGTCGAGGGCCAAATCTTTGTTTGCCGTTACGCCCCACCCGGCGAGGAGTTTGAGAACGTCTTCATTTTCGGTGGGGGGATTAGACTCGCCGAGCCGCAGCGGTGTGTCCAGCATGAAGAGAGCGCGGCCACCAGCTTCTACGTAGGTCTTTAAGGCGTTGACGACCGGAACAGGGTAGTCATTTTTGGGGCCAGCGATGACCAACACCGTGCAGCTCTTCGGAACTTCCAAAGAGGAAGTTGTCGGCGTCTGGCCAAGAGCCAATGGTTTGTCGGCGCCCGCTGCTGCTGGCCGAAGGGTCTCTGTGCGAACCTTATAATTGTCACGCTCAAGGAGCTGCTTGAAGAGGGAATACCCGCCTGCGGCCGAGTCGTCGATGGAGTGTTCTCCGGCCACGGAGAGGACGCAGACGGTGCGCTCGTCGGATTTGAGTGAGCGGATGAGAGCGCCGGTCAGTTCCTCCTCGCTAAGGCTCTTGGCGCCTTCGCGCCGTGTGCCGCTATCCACGATCACGGTGGAATCCGGCCGAAAGCCGGCCGCTTTCGCGATTTGCGGTTTGCGTTCCGGATCGATGTACGTGATGCGCAGTTTGGGAGACAAACTGGAATACCGATCCAGCGTATCGCGAGCCACACGGAATTCGTTTTGCGGGCCAAAGTAATTGAATTGGACGTCGCGCTTCAGGCCCTTGACGACTTTGATGGTCTGGTCCGACAAGCTGAACTGTTTATTGGCGGTGGAGTCGTAGGACTTGTCGTAGCGATTAGCGAGAAAATTGCCAGCGGCAAGGACGGCGAGAACGACAAGGACGTAAACGCCCGCGTAAGCCGCGTATTGCGTTTGTCTTGCCTTGAGCCAGGTGGGGACCATCTTAAGATCTCCACCGCAGCGATTCCATCTGGCGCAGCGCCAGGAATAAAGCAAAGAAAATGAAGGTTCCGTAAAAGACTGTATCTTTTAAATCGAGGACGCCTTTGCTGAAGTTTTCCATGTGTGGGACGATGGAGATATAATTCAGAACTCTCGATGCCGTGGTGCTGTCGAACTCCGTGAAAAAGCTCAGCATGTAAAGCAAGAGACTGACAAAAAAGCCAACGCCGCCGGCTACAATCTGGTTGCTGGTCATTGCCGAAATCAGTGTGCCGACGGCCAGCAGACAGCCTCCTTGTAAGATGAGGCCGAGATACGCCACCAGCACCGGCTTCCAATCGGGCTTTCCCCAGGCAAATAGGAAGGCGATGTTAGGGAGAGACATGCCTAGGACGAAGATATAAAGGAGCATCGCTCCAAGCCACTTGCCGAGGATGATGCTTAGATCCTGCACTGGAGATGTTAGAAGCAGCTCGATGGTGCCGTTACGCTTCTCTTCCGCGATGAGCCGCATGCTGATCAAAGGGATCAGAAATAGGGATACCGTCCCGGCAAAGCCGAGCAACGGGCGGATGATGTACTCATTGACGCTCATGGGGGGACCGCCCCCGTTCATCTGCGAGCGAAACGCGAAATTGACAAATTCTCGCGTCGCCGAATAAAAGACCAGACCGAAGATGAGCGCGAACAAAGCCATCACCGCATAGGCGATGGGTGAGGCGAAATAACTGCGCAGCTCCTTGCGGCAAATTACCCAGACGTTTTTCATTGCGGATTTTCCTTTGATGGTAGGGCTTCCGCGGCTGATGTTGCGGCAGCTTGGTCACCCGTGAGCTGCAGGAAGATTTCTTCCAGGCTTACCGCGGAGGTGCGCAACTCATTGAGATCCCAGCCCGCCTCCACGACGGCGCGAGCCAAATCTCCGCGCACGAATTTGTCTTTGAGGCTCTCCACCTCGAATGTGGCGCTGCTCTGCTTCTTTTCCTTGAATGTCACTCGGCCCACGCCTGCGACTTTTTCGAGGCGCTCTCGAACTTTGCCGGAATCCAGCGCGCCGTTTCGCCCGGCGACTTCGACCAGCACTAATTCCGCCCCGCGCGCCCGGCTCTGCAAATTGTTCACGGAATCCGTGGCCACCAGCTTGCCCTTGTTGATGATGATGACCCTCTCGCACGTTTGCTCGACTTCCGGCAAGATGTGCGTGCTCAGGATAATCGTGTGATCGCCGGCGAGGCTTTTGATCAGATCGCGGGTTTCGTTGATCTGTTTGGGATCGAGGCCTGCAGTCGGCTCGTCCAAGATGAGCACGTCAGGATTGTGAATGATGGCCTGCGCCAAGCCGACCCGTTGGCGGTAACCTTTCGAGAGTTTTCCGAGCAGTTTGTTCTTCACGTCTCCGACCGCACAGCGGTCGCACACGGCATCGACGCGTCGCTGCAGGTCAGCGCCGGAAAGTCCTTTCAGCCGGCCAACAAACGTCAGATACTCCGCGGTCCGCATCTCGAGATAAAGCGGCGGCGCCTCGGGTAGATAGCCGATGCGTTTTTTGACCTCCATGGGGGCTTCGAGGACATCAAATCCGGCGACTGTCGCCGTGCCCGACGTAGGCGGCAAAAAGCACGTCAACACGCGCATGGTAGTCGTCTTGCCAGCACCATTCGGTCCCAGAAAGCCGACAATCTGGCCCTTCTCAACCTCAAACGAGATGTGGTCCACCGCCGTGTTGCGAGCGTACCTCTTGGAAAGATCCTTCACACTAATCATAGATTTCTCTTTTTGAGAGTCAGATTATTCGTCTCGGCCCTGCGCTAGCTAGCCGAAGTTCTTCGTACTGTTCAACTACGAAACAATATCCTAAAAACGTCCCAAGCATCATGTCAATATCCCGGCAGAAGTATTCGATTGTTCCAGGCGGCAAGACACAGGAATTCGGCGTCCATCAATTCACATTAATAAGACGCGCGGCGCACAGAACGGTTGCCTGCGCCCCGCAGTAGTGCTGCTACAATGCGGCTGGGGGACAGAATCTAGCTATGCTTGCCGTGCGCCTGATCGGGGTTCTGGCGCTGGTCGCGTTGAACGGGTTTTTTGCGGCGACGGAGTTTTCGCTCGTCGCCGTGCGCTTGTCGCGCGTCCGCCAGCTGGTAGCAAAGGGAAACGCCCGCGCCCGCGTCGTGGAAGCGCTCCTCGGCGATTTGCATCGTGTCGTTTCCGGCGTGCAACTTGGCATAACGCTAAGCAGTTTGGCGATCGGCGCTCTTGGCGAAGCCACGCTTGCAAAGATGTTTCAGACCATTTGGCCCGCTAGTTTCGGAGCGCACACCGCGCTCTTCGCCCACGCCATCGCCTTAGGCTGCGCGTTCGCCCTCTTGAGCGCACTGCATGTCGTCATCGGAGAATTGGTTCCCAAGACGCTCAGCCTGGCTCGCGCCGAGCGCGTGGCGTTGCTCGTCGCCAGGCCCTTTTATTGGTTCCTGAACACGTTTCACTGGGCCATCCATTTGCTCGACAGGATTTCAGGGGCAATTGTCAGGGCTTTGGGGGTTACCTCGGCCCAGGTTCACGGTGTCGCCCATTCGACGGAGGAGCTCCAAATCCAAATCCAGCAGGCCCGCGAGCGCGGCCTGATTGCTCCCGGCGAAGAAAAGTTTATTCTCAGCGCGATGGAACTCGCGCAGATTCAGGTACGCGAAATCATGGTCCCACGGCCGGACATACACATGTTGCCGGTGGAATCCAGCTTGGACGAAGTGATGCGCGTGTTTGCGACGACCCAGCGTTCGCGAATCCCTGTCTATCGCGGCACCGCGGACCATATCCTCGGCTTTGTTCACATCAAGGACATGATCTGGATCCTCCTCGATCGCGAACGCCGGCTTGAAGAAAATCTCTCGCCACCGCCATTCGATTTGCGCCGCGTCTTGCGCGAAGTGCTGATTGTCCCGGAGACCAAGCCTGCCAGTGAACTGCTTCTCGAACTGCGCACGCGCCGTGTCGGCATGGCTCTGGTAGTGGATGAATTTGGCAGCATCCTCGGCCTGGTCACCATGGAAGACATCCTCGAGCAAATGGTGGGCGAGATTCACGACGAATTTGATGTTGTCGAGCGGCCCCTCACGCTTGCCGATGGCGCGCTTATTTTTGATGCTGCCCTCAATGTGCGCGACCTGGACACGCAATACAACATCGCTCTGCCGGAAGATCCGGCGTACGCCACCGTAGGCGGTTTCGTGTTGGACCAATTGGGGTTCATTCCCAAAGGAGGCGAAAGCTTTGAGTATGGCAATTTCCGCTTTTCAGTCGTGGAAATGGACGGCAAGCGCGTGGCTCGCGTGAAAATTCAACGCGTTCGCTCCCCCGAAACAGAGGCAACGCCTTCGAACGCCGCCGATCCTATGCTCCAATTTGCAAAAGATCCCAAATCTTCGGGGGGAGGCTCTCAAGGGGTTTAATGACCCGCTACATCCTCAGACGAATCCTCCTCGCCCTTCCCGCCCTCTGGTAGACAATGAAGGCGTGAGTCCGCACAAGCATCGGCTCGCCGATTACCTGCGGCCCAAAACGCTGGCAATGTTGTTGCTCGGGTTTTCTTCAGGCCTTCCCTTTTACCTGGTCGGCAATACGTTCGGCTACTGGCTGCGCGATGAACACACCTCTCTGACGTGGATCGGTTTTTCTACCTGGGTAGGTCTTGCCTATTCACTGAAGTTTCTCTGGGCACCCTTGATAGATCGCGTCGACTTGCCGCTGTTTAAGCGCCTTGGACATCGGCGCGGGTGGATGATGTTCTCGCAGATCGCCGTCGGGCTGGCGCTGGTTGCCATGGGCGGAACCGGTACGAAAGCGGGGCTAGGCCGGCTTATCGTTTTTGCGCTCGTCGTTGCGCTTGCCTCCGCGACACAGGACATTGTGGTTGATGCCTGGCGAATTGAATCGGCAGACGACGGAGAGGAACAAGGCCTCCTCGCGTCTGCCTATCAATTCAGCTACCGCCTGGCGCTCCTAACTACGGATTCCCTTATCCTCATCGTTGCCGCGGCCGTGGGCTGGCGCATGTCTTATGGTATCTACGGCGCATGTATGGCCATTGGAATAATCGCAACCTGGTTTGCGAAGGAACCGGAGCGCGCGAATGCGGTGGTGCATGAAAAAGGGCGCGAA
>Ga0137409_10002838_pt1 | contig 18424 bp, 18 predicted proteins | sample CZODoug1_16funga_FD_122059 | JGI IMG/M metagenome (GOLD analysis project Ga0137409, IMG submission 122059) | Vadose zone soil fungal communities from Angelo Coast Range Reserve, California, USA - CZODoug1_16fungal (Hybrid Assembly) | ecosystem: Environmental > Terrestrial > Soil > Vadose zone... | reverse complement strand
TTATCCAACGTGTCGAAGAGGATGGGATTGCCCGTCACGCTGAAGATGCGGCATGACGCGCACTACGTAGAACAACTTACCAGTTTCAGCGGCGCCGCCGTCGGGCGCATGATACCGGTCGACAAGATCAGACCCAACCCCGATCAACCGCGCAAGGCGCTGGGAGAATTGCGCGAACTAACCGACTCGATCAAGGAAAAAGGCGTGCTGGAACCGCTGCTGGTGCGGTTCATGCCGCGCGACGACTGCTACCACATCATCTCCGGCGAGAGGCGGTACCATGCCTCGCGCGCCGCGGGTCTGCGGGAAGTGCCGTGCATCGAGAAAATCGCGGACGATGCCGAAACGCTGGAACTGGCGCTCATCGAGAACTTGCAGCGGAAGGATTTGACGCCGTTTGAGGAAGCAGACGGGCTGCAACGGCTGGCGGAGACGTTTGAATACACGCACGACGATATCGCCAAGAAAATTGCCAAGGCGCGGTCGTCGGTGACGGAAACAATGTCGCTGCGGGTGATTCCCGAGGTGGTGCGCAAGCGCTGCCTGGAGTTGGGCGTTGTGTCGAAGTCGGTGCTGCTGCAGGTGGCGCGGCAGCCCAATGAGCGGAAGATGCTGGAGTCTGTTCATCGCATCGCGCAGGGCGGCTTGACGCGCGATGAAGCGCGGCGCGAGCGGCAAGAAGAGAAAAATGCCGGGCCCCGGCCGCAGCCGTTCATCTTCAACTTCTGTCCGGAGAACGAGGCGTTCCGGTTACGCATTCAATTCCGGAAAAGCAGTGTTTCGCGCGGCGAACTGATTGACACGTTGCGCGGTCTTCTCCAGATGCTCGAGCAGGATCAGAGGTCCTCTCCCGACGCGGATAAGTCGAATCCGGCGGTGGCCTGAAACGGCTCTTTGCGACAGCAGTTGCGCGCGGGGCTGAGAATCACGCGAAAATTTTGTTTCGTCGCTAGGGGCACGGCATGCCGTGCCCCTACATTTTTTGGGCGATTTGAAAATTGAAATTTTAAAAAAAGGGCGAGCGAGCGTGAGTGGAATGAGTCTGCCTTATTCGAGTATTTGAACCCGGATTCCCGATTTGAAACTCGGCAATAAGAGTGTAGAAGATATGCATCGCCTGTGTTCATGCGTGAACAGAGTACAGGGAAGTCTTCCGGAGGTGGACACCCAGTGGATGAGAGCCAAAATCAGCCCTTTCAACTCTCCTTGAACAGGTTTTTGCACGTCGATTTTCAAGGATCGCGGGTTACTTTGGACCCGTCTTTCCTGTCATCGGTTCCGGGGGAATGAAGTGCGTTTGTGGTTGAGCGTGATCGCCTATAACCTGGGGAACCTCTGGCGACGATTAGCATTGCCGACGAAGATCGGGAGTTGGTCGCTGACGAGTTTGCAGCAGCGCTTGGTGAAGACCGGCGGACGGCCGGTGAAACATGCGCGCTATTACTGGCTGCTGCTGGCCGAAGGGCATCTGACGCGGCAGCGTTTGGCAGCATGTTGCGGAGGGTCGCTGCGCCGCCGCCGAACGGGTAGCCAACCGGGAGAGACAGCGAACTGACCGTTGAGGAATCATCATGTGGGGAAGGTGCCAGCGTCGAGCCAGGTAACATGCCAGAGCGGTCAGCAGAACCGCCAAAGGAGCCGCGCTTAATACGCCACCGGCGGCCAGGGCGATTGGAGGTTGACGCGAGTGGGTGGTGGGCGTATGGTTGCGCGGAAATGGGGTTGAAATCGGAAATTCCGATTAAACTCAATCGTCCAGGAGGTGGCTCCTTGCTCTTGCAACAATGGCGGCTCAGTCTTCTCCTTGTGTTTCTCTCCCATAACGCTCTCGGCCAATGGCTGAACTATCCTGCACCAGGGACGCCCCGGACGCGTGACGGCAAGCCGAACCTCTCCGCGCCGGTGCCACGCGCTTCTGACGGCAAGCCCGATCTATCCGGTGTCTGGCGGACCGAGTTTGCGCCCCCTGACGAAAATTCTACCGTCTTCGATGTGCCGGGAGACTATCCCAGCACCTTCTCCAAGTATTTCTTCAACATCCTCGCGGACTTCAAGCCTGAAGAAGCACCCATTCGCCCCGAGGCCGCCGAATTGACGCGGAAGAACTTTGGAAGTGGCGGTAATAATCCGCCCGCCCACTGTCTGCCGCTCAGCATACCGGCCGCCGATATCTTCTCTTTTGCTCCCTTCAAGATCATTCAAATGCACGGATTGATCGTGATCCTGTACGAGGTGGATAACACGCATCGCCAGATATACACAGATGGGCGCAAGCTTCCCGCCGATCCTCAACCGGCGTGGCTGGGCTACTCGGTCGGCAAATGGGAGGGCGATACGTTGGTGGTGGATACGGCGGGATTCAATGACAAGAGCTGGCTGGACGCCTCCGGGCATCCGCATAGCGAGGCTCTGCAGGTTCAGGAGCGCTTTCACCGCCTCGATTTCGGCCATATGGACGTGCAGGTGACCATTGAGGATCCCAAGATGTACCTCAAGCCAGTCACGGTGAAGGTCACTGAGCTCCTGATTCCGGACAGCGACGTACTGGAGATGTTCTGCAATGAAAACGAAAAGGACCGCCCGCACTTGCCCAGCCAGTAAGGGCTAGCGTTGGTCGCGGCAACCCCTCGATGGAAATGGGACTTGCTCTTTCAGCGGTTGGGGGTTACGCGTTCAGTATTGGCGCGCCCCCGAGCACGTCAATTTAGCGTCGGGTTAGGCTATACGAAGGAGAAGTGCTACACCTTGAAAGCGTGTGGGCGTCGAGTCTAGGAGCGCACGAAGGATGGGTCAATCCAATGCGATAGGAGATAGAGCGATTTGACACCGGTACCCCCTACGCGCAACAGGGCGGCGGCGCGCGCACGCACAGGGGCGAGGAGCGCCAGGACGGGTGCGCGCAGTCACCGGGCGGGCGCGCGTTAGGTGTGGGATCGGGAGCCGCGCACTCGCCAGATATATCGCTGAATCCACTCAAAATTCCGTCTTGCTCGATAGCCTGTGCAGAAACCAAGCGGCTGGGACAACTGGATGACCTTGAAGTCAGGATCGAGCGCGCCGCAAACGGGACAGGCGCGCCCAGGCACCGGCTGATCGTCGACAGCCCGGCACGCCCGGCACAAGCCAATCGGCCTCGCGTTTCCCAGCGGCTGTGGCACCTCGTCGATCCGGCATGACATAATCTCAGGTGCGAGATGTATTCAGAGACTGAAACTCTGGATTGAAATTGGAAATTCATGAATGAACTTACGGAGCAACAGGTTGCGATATTGGAGCGGGTAGTGGCGGCGGGATCTTCTGTTGTTGCGTTTCCGCTGTACGCGAATGCCGTGGGCGTTCGGAAGGGGAGTTGCGCTGCATTATTGGAACCACTTCCGGGAACAGGGTTTCGGTTGTTTGGCGAACCTTGTGTCTTGCTGGATGGGAATCTGACGGTGCGCATTGCGGACGCAGGGAAATCTTGGTTTGTGTGGAAAAAATTGCGGGTGGAGGCGACTGTGGAGCGGGTTGGGGAGCTGGAGCGATTTGTTTCTGAATTGAAGATGCTGTTGGAGGCTCGGGCGTAAATACTCGGTGACCGGAAAATCGCCGGCCCTTCCTTAGTCAGGACGAGCGGGACGCCGGCGCCACCAAACCATCCGGGAAGTTCTTTTTTATTTGCATTGCCATTGGGTTCGGTCGCGGTTACTTGGCCAGGAGACGGAGAGTTTTTGGTGGATACAGGGCGACTAGTTGGCCTTGCGGGGGCGAAATTCGTTCTAGATCCAGGCAGGCTACGCCTGCTTTTTTTAGCTCCGTGATTCGGGCACCGGTGTGGAGGATCTGGCCGATAACGAGGTGGAGATGGGGCTCGTGGCCGAAGCACATGACCTCCTTGGCCTTTAATTTTGCCAGATCGCGAAGCAATTCCGCCGGAGTGCTGGTTCCTTTGAGAGAGTCGGCGCGGACGATCTTGCTCGAGGAGAAACCGATCACTTCGCAGAAGATTTCGGCGGTTTGCACGGACCGCAGCCAGGGGCTAGTGAGGATGGCATCGGGTTTTACGCCAAGCGCAAACAATCCGAGAGCGGCGTCGTGCGTCTTTTTCATGCCCTTCGGCGTGAGGGGGCGTTCGGTGTCCGGGGGGCAATCGGGATCTTCACGGTCCACCGCGACGCCGTGGCGTACAAGGTAGAGGCGCATCATCAGGCAACCCTCGCTTTCTGTACGACCAAGACGCGCTGGAAGGACAAGCGCAAATTCAGTTCGCGTTCGAGCAGGCGCGCTTTGCGTTCGATGCCCGCAAGATTCAGGCGCGATCCATCCCGCAATTCCACGTGGACCCTGACGTCGTGCGGGCCGCCCTCGACAGTCAGCCCCGCAATGGCCTGGTGGTGATCGCTTTCAAGGCGCTCGGCAAGCCTAAGCATGCCGGCCAGGATGCGCGCCTGCTTGCGGTGGCCGCGGTCTAGAGAGGCATAGAGTTTGTGCGCCGCGCTAGGCTCCGACTTCCCGTTGTGATAGCGGACGAGGCATCCTGTCATGTTTTTTGCCCATCCCCGCAAGCCTGAGATTTTTGCATTGCGCACGAGGTACTCGCCATGACGGTGGTGAGCCTTGCGGTGGATGAGATGCCCAGAGTCGTGCAGGGTCGCTCCCGCTTCGAGGACCGTCCGTAATTCGAAATCCATGTGATGGTAGGGCCAAAACTGGTCAAAAAGTTGCAGCGCGAGCCTGCGAACCTGTTCTCCATGTTTCAGGTTGCAATGCACGCGGCAGGCGAAGGACTCCGCGCCGGCGATCATGATTTGGGCTTCCTTCCGCTGTTCGTCCGTGGCCTCCGGAAGCGTCATTTCCGCGGCGGCGAGTTCGTTGAGCAAGCCTTCACGAACACCCACGCGTGGCGCAATCATGGAGCGAAAACGCAACCACCTGGCGACGGTGACCAGAACGATGGCGGCGACGCCCATGACCTCTGCGCGGTCGCGGCGCACAGCGAAGGATCTCATCCTGCTTTCCACGTCAAGGCGCAAAATTTGCAGGAGGCGCTCCCGCAACAGCCTCGCGTTGAGCGTTCCCAGGCCGCCGAATCTGGGACCGGGGGCCAGCGTGGCGAGAGTCTCCGCATTGCCGCCACAGGCGACGGTCAGGGCTGTTGTGGGCCGGGGACGGTTCGGAAGCGCGCTCTGCAAGACCGAGAGAACATGAAGTCTTATATCGTCCGCCGTATATTCGTGAATGGCGCCCTGGACATGAAATGCCTCCATCAGGCGGACGGTTCCGAGCGGCAGGCCGATGCTTCTTTGCAGGACACCTCGACGCAGCTCACTGAGTTCCAGGCTGCCGCCGCCGAGATCGAGAATGAATCGGGGAGGGTCCAGATTTCGCAGCGCACGGAGTGTGGCCACGCGGACGAGGCGGGCCTCCTCCTCCCCCGAAATGATTTCGAGATTGATTTTTGCCTGGTGGCGTAAACGCTCGACAAGAACGTGGCTATTGCGGGCCTCGCGCGCGGCGCTGGTGGCGACGGCGCGATACGCCGCCACGCCGTGCCGGTCCATCACGTGGCGAAACTGGCGGAAAGCGTTGGTGGCATCACGCAGCGTCTTGCGATCGAATTTTCCGGTCGTGAAGGCCGAGTGGCCCAGGCGCACGGGCGCGCGAAAGGACTCGATAATCTGCCAATCGTCCGAAGAGCGTACCCGGGCGATAATCAGCCGGAACGCGTTCGAGCCGGCATCTATCGCGGCTAAAAACAAGGGTTTGGCAAGTTTCAACGCCACAGGGAAGCCAGCGCAGCGGAGGGCCTGTACTGAGTCCGCTGGATGCCGAGATGGGCGGCAATGCGCTTGCGCAGCTCCGCGTTCACGGTGGCCACGCTGGCCTCGCCATCCATCGCGATGAAGCCTTGTTTTTCAGCAAGCGCCTCGAACTCTTTTTTCATCTTGGCCTGATACATGATGAAAGATTGAAACAAATCGTTGGAGAGGGACATGTCGCGGCCCGATTCCCAGTAGCTGATGGTATGGGACTTGCGAAACTCCCGCTCGAAGGCGGCTTCGGGCCGGACGTTCAGCCAAAACGTGAGGTCGGGGCGCAGGGCCATTTCATACAGGCCATGTAAATAGTCGCGCTGGATCCCACGAGCGGCCGCGCGGGCGATGAGTGTGTAGAAATAACGGTCGGCGAGAACAACGAAGTCGGAGCGCAAAGCCGGGATGATGCGATGCTCGAGTTGATCGTAGAAATCGGTCGCGTACATCAGCGTGAGCGTCATGCGGGTGATCGTATTCTCGGCGAGCAGCGCGTCAATATCTTTCGCCACCAGGCCCGAACGGCGCAGGCCCATCGTCTGGACCGCGAAACCTTCCGACTCGAGCCATTCGGTCAGCAGCGAGATCTGTGTGGAGCGGCCGGAACCGTCCATGCCTTCAATTACGATCAGGGAACCGCCGAATTCTTCATCGTTTACGCCGGGAAGGGGAAGCCCGTAATTTCGAGGAGATGCCCCCGAAGGCGAGGAATTCTGCCTGGGACCGCCATTGTTGCGGTCCGGCCGCGATTTTTTCATCGAGGCCTCCGCGAGGCTTTCTTGGGCGCAAAGCGTGACAGATCGATGCGCGATTTCACAATGTGGCGCATTTGCATTTGAAGTTTGTTCACAGGCAGCGTTCCGTCCATCACCACAAACTTGTCCGATTCTATCATTTCGTCGTATTGCGCCAGGATACGTCCTTGAAAAATGCGGAAACTTTCGGCGCGATCGAGGGAGAGATTGAGGTCCATGCCGGCTTCGTAATGTTTCAATTTCGGCCGGCCGCTCATGATGCGGTTGACGGCAACGTCGAGAGGAGCGCGAAAATAAAAGGTGATGTCCGGAACGGGCGCAAAACGATATAGATTTCGCAGCCAGCGTTGCGAGCAGTTGCGCGCCACATCGCGCGCAAACGCGGTGTAGATGTACCGGTCGGCAAGCACGAGGTATCCGCTGTGAAGCAGGGGGAGTATCTGGCGTTCGCACCGATCCGCGAAATCCGCGGCGTGCAGGAGAGAAAACGTCGTGGGCGTCAGCAGACGGCGCTGCTTTCCGCGCCGCGTCGCCGATTTCACGAGTGGAGAAGAATTCCACTCCGTGAAATGCAGCCGATAGCCGCCGATTTCGAGCCACCGTTTGAGCAAGTAGAGTTGCGTGCTCTTTCCAGAGCCGTCTATGCCTTCCACCACGATCAGCGCACCCGGGTAGGCGCGCGCGGGTTCGAGCAGTTGCGGTGCCAGAGAAGACAGTTCAACCGGTTCGAAGGAGATGGATTCCGTGTCCGTCAAGGATTCGTTTGCCAAACTGACCTCTTATCAACCCAGGATTATACGCTCAGAATATAAAAATTTGGTTACAAGAACGTGAGCGCTGGATGAACGGGCGCCGCTCCGTCCGGTTGCAAATGCGCTTTTCGCAAGGCAAACTACTTTTGTGAAAGCATTCGATCTGATTTGCATCGGAGCGGGCCCCACAGGCTTGGCGTGCGCCATCGAGGCCAAACGCGCGGGCCTGCGCCCTTTGGTGATCGACAAAGGCTGTCTTTGCAACTCGCTCTTCCACTATCCGGTCAATATGGTCTTCTTCACCACGCCGGAACTGCTCGAGATCGGCGATCTGCCGCTTACAAGTCCGTCGGAAAAGCCTACCCGCGCCGAGGCGCTCAAGTATTACCGCAAGTGCGCGGAGCACTATGCGCTGGAACTGCGATTGGGCCAGCGCGTCGAGAGAGTGGAAGGCAGCGATGGCCGTTTTCGCGTGCATACTCGCGACCAGCAGGGAATTGAGGCGCAATTTGACGCCAAGAAGGTTGTGGTCGCCACCGGGTACTACGACCTTCCGAACCGAGTCGGAGTACCTGGCGAGGATTTGCCGCATGTTTCTCATTACTACTCTGAGCCGCACCCCTTCTGGCAGCAGGACGTTGTGGTCATCGGAGGGAAAAATTCCGCCGCCGAAGCCGCGCTCGATCTCTACCGGTCAGGCGCGCGAGTGACTCTCGTGCATCGCCGCGCCGAACTTGGCTCCACAATCAAGTATTGGGTGCGGCCCGACATCGAAAACCGCATTAAGGCCGGCCAAATTCGCGCGCTTTTCGAAACCAAGGTGAAGCGCATCGAAGCCGGACACGTCTGGGTCTCGAATCACGCGGGCGAGTATTCTGTGCCGGCCGTTCAGGTTTTTGCGCTGACGGGCTACCATCCGGACTTCGAATTTTTGCGCTCCCTAGGCATCTCGCTGGATCCCTCGACGAACAAACCAACGATGCATCCGCAAACGCACGAGAGCAATGTGCCGGGCATATTTCTGGCGGGAGTCGTGATCGGCGGAAACCATACGAGTGAAATCTTCATTGAAAATGGGCGCTTCCACGGCAAGCAGATCGCCGCTGCGTTGACTGGTGGGCGGAGCCATTCCGATCCTTCCTTACCGCTCGGCTAGCGCGTCCGGAATCCCAGAAGAACCCCTATTGGATCGGTGGACCCAGGAGGGTGCAGAGATACCCTCCACGGACGCCGCTCCGCGTTCCGGATTTCAACCGCCGGATGCGCGACGATTCGCTCAAGACCTGACTGTGGCTTCCCACATCGCCGTTTCTGGCCACTCAATACAATTCGACGGAACAACCGATACCTTCCGGCTTGCCCGTCATCCTCCCGCAATCGGAGGGAACCTCCAAACCGCGTCTCCGAGGCAATCAAGGGTTATGGCTGGGGAGGTCCAGCAGCACCACATCCGAACGCTCCTGCACTCGTTCGAGGACGACTTCACGGCCATCTGGCGAGATGTCGAAGTCGCGAATGTGGAAGTCGGGAGCGAAATGAGTCAACTGCTGCTCGGTGCCGGTCTCCATGTCGATCAGCCAAAGATCCTTATGTTGAATCTCTCCTCGCAGAAACACGAGTGCCCGTCCTCCGCGCAGGAAGGTCAAGTGCCGAGCTCCGCGAGTCAGGGTAAGGGCTGGCAGAGGACGCGCTTCGCCCTCGGTCGTGACGGCTTTCACCGAAAACGTGGTACCGATGTCGGGTCCCGAGTAGACAACAAAGCGGCCATCGGGCGCCCATACGGGATCGACCGAGTATTCCTGGACTAAAAGCGCGGGAGAGCGACCGTCGATCGGCACGCGGAAGAGGCGTGGGACGCCGTGATCGTCGGCCGCCGAGGTGATCGATTGGCCGTCGGGCGCCCATGCTGGGGCGCCCTGCAGGTCGAGCGAATCGGTCACAATCCGCGCGTTCGTGCCGTCGGCCTGCATCACGTACAACAGCCTCTGCCCGTGTTGCCGGACCGAGAATACGATATAACGTCCATCGAGGGAGATTGCCGGGCCGCCAAAGATTTGCGCTCCCTGACCACTCCACAACTCCGTTCCAGTTCCGTTGGCGAGCTTCCAGATACTCTCGCCCGTGCCGGTCGCGGAAACATACAAAAGATAATTTAGGCCCAGTCGTGGAGAGAATCCTGTGCCAGTCGTCAGCTGAATTTGAGCCGCCGTCGGCATCTCGGAGTGTGAATCAGCGATCCGCAAACGCCAGAGTGTTCTTTTCGGACTTGCGAGTGTGACAACCAGACGGCGACCGTCAGCGCTTGCCGCCAGCGATGTGTACCGGTCAAGTCCAGAAGTCAGCCTATGGGAAATGCGGTGCTCGACGTCCATGCTGTAAAGCCATGGCCCTGAACCGTCGGGATCGCTAGCGAGGTACATCAGCGTCCGCTTATCCAATAGCACCGGATGAGTCACGCGCCCATTGTGCGACGTGATCCGTTCAGGAGTTCCGCCGCCTGGACGGATGCGCCAGATGTCCAATTTATCTGGGAGCGAACCCTGAACGAAGTAGATGAATGCGGTGTCCGGTGCCCACAACGGAAAGTGACTGTGGAGCCCGGCGGGCGCACTAAAGATGGGCTGTCCCTCCGATCGGCGGTCGCCGTTTGACACGAACAGCGGGTCTCCGGGTCCAGGCGTGTGGTAAGTGAGTTGGGAACTGTCGCGCGACCAGTCGAACTCGGCCACTCCTTCAAGGTAGGGTTTCGGCTGGCCGCCCAGCGTTGGCACTGCCCAGATGCCGATGTCGTCGCCGCCGCTTGAGCCGTCCTTCTTGCGAACCCAGAATGTGACAAGAGAACCATCGGGCGCGAATCCCAACGCGCGCACAGATGGATTAACGAGTTCCGGCGCGCTGCCACGCGTCAAGTTGTGGAACTGTCCTGACCCGACCTGCGTCACCCACACATCCATTTGTCCGTCCCGGTCTGACAGAAAGGCCACGAAATGGCCATCGCGTGACACCGTAGCCGCCTGCGCCACTCCATCAAAGTCCGTGACCGTCTGAAATCGCGCGTCAGCGATCGGGTTTCGCCAGAAGTACTCCTTCCTCTGAAACCAGAGGCCAGCGCCAATCGCCAACGCGACTCCCGCCACTGCCAGCGGCAAAACGAATGTCCACTTGCTTCGGGACGTCGATACCGCAGGCTGCGGCGGCGCAGCGGCAATGAGCGGGGGCGCATCGTTTTCATTTTCCTGCGCTGCTCGAAGATTCCGGCCGAGCGCCCAGGCATCCAACTCCGCGCGAGAAGCGTAAACCGAGCCCATCCTGTCGTGCACGTGGCGGTGAACGGGCATCCCCTCCCGCTTTTCCCAGCGCTGGACCGTCGTCACGTCCCGGTTCAGGTACGCGGCGATTTCCTTCCACGAATCCAGTCGGTCTTCCAGTGGTCTAATGGGTGGGGGTGTGCTCGGGGATGGTTTATCCATCACTCTCCCTGATTGGTTCGCGGGTTTCCAGACCCCCGGAACCCGGGATTGTATCCCGTCGATACGTAACGGTAAAGCACGGTATTCGACTGCGTCGCGGCCAACTGCCGTAATTCTGCCCTTTACAGCTTGAACCTTCCCAACCAGGTGTCCGATTGTGTCCAGGTGTCTTCAGCCCGGCGAACGCCGACGAGACCAAGGAGGTCGCTATGCGACAAAGAATTACATGGTTAGTGCTTTTCAGTGCCGCGATCGCGGTCATGGTTCTCAGCTATTCAGCACATGTCTGGGCCACGACGGCGAATGGATTCAAGGCTACAACAATCGCCACCGGCACCTTCGAAGAATTTGAGGTCTTTAACCACTCCATTCTGCCGAACCCCACAGGGGATGCTGACAACGACAGTGACGACAAAACGTTATGGTTGTCGATGCAAAAGACCAAGGGATCCTCAGACCTATACCTGCAGAGCAACGTCTGGCAGTCTGTCAGCCCGACAGGGGTGGTGGCCAGCACGGGCTGGCACACGCACCCAGGCCACAGCCTGATCATTGTCACGTCTGGAACCATAACGGAGTATGAGGCCGACTGCAGACCCCATGTGTACACATTTGTTCCTGGACAACCGGCCCCGACACTCATCGATCCCGGTCACGGTCACGTGCACATCATCCGGAACGAAGGCTCGGTTCCAGCATCAACCATTGCCGTCCAACTCGTTCCGTACGATCCGAATAAGGCGAATCGCCGGATTGACGCTGCAGCCCCGGCGAACTGCCCCAACATCCAGTAGAGAGGACGCGCAAACCAAAGCCAGTTCGCGCTGATTCCTGGACGCGCATCGAGCTTGGGCGTCCAGGAATCGCTGACCATTCAAAACCGTATCGATGACAACTTGGGTTCTGCGTCTAGCATGGTGGAGACTTGGCTGCGATGCGTGGTTATACTTCCTGATGAACACACCTGCCTAACGTTTTCGATTGCTCGCCTTGGGTTCCACCGAATTGTGAGCGAATCGTCGGCCACACGGAAGTGATCTGATGCCGGCTTGCCCCGATTAGTAATGGGAAGTCGGCTAGTGTAGAGCTATCCGGGATGCTGGGTTCGGTTCGGTGTATTCAGGCTCTCCTCGCTGTCCCGAAGTCCCGATCTTGGAAGTCGCTCCCGTGTCGCTTCCAGCCGATTCCGGGTGGATGACGGCGTGCGAAAGCCCAAATCTGTGTCGGTGAATCCGGCGCTGCAAACTAGGGGAAAATTCAAACTGATCCACTACTCAGGAACCATCGCATTTGCCGGGCATCCGGGTCTTTGCTAAACTGACAAACGATGTCCTCGATGATAAAAGAAGCAGGCGAAACATTCGTCACCTTGGTGAAAGGTTTCAGCGTGACATTCCGCAACATGCTGCGGAAAACCGTCACGGAGAATTATCCCGAAGAGCCTGTCCACTTCCAGGCTCGGTATCGCGGGATTCACGTTCTGCATCGGGACGAAAACGGGCTGGAAAAGTGCGTGGGCTGCTTTTTGTGTTCGGCGGCTTGCCCGGCGCGCTGCATCTACATTGAAGCCGCGGAAAACACCGACGCTCATCGTATCTCCGCCGGTGAGCGCTACGCGAGCGTTTACAACATCGATTATTCGCGTTGCATCTTCTGCGGCTATTGCGTCGAGGCATGTCCAACCGATGCCATCACGCATGGGCATGGATTTGAGCTCGCCACGTCGAACATCAACGCTCTGATTTACCGCAAAGAGAAGCTTCTGGAAAAATGGCCTCCCGCTAGCTAACAACCTTTTTTGAGGCTTTCTTGTGCGCCTTTTCTAGCGGCGGTGCGGGTTCCGTCATGCGCAAGGGGTCGAGTATTTCCCGCATCGTCTTTTCGTCGATCAGTTTGCGTTCTAGAGCAATCTCAGTCACTGTTCGGCCTGTCTTAATGCTCTCCTTCGCGATCTCCGCTGCGGCGGCGTATCCAATATACGGGTTCAAAGCCGCCGCAATCGAAATCGTCGCATTCGCGTAATAGCGGCAGCGCTCCTCGTTGGCCACAATACCATCCACGCACTTGATTGCTAGCACGCGCATCGTGTTTTTCAGAATCTCAGCGGAGTGGAGCACATTCCAAGCCATCGCCGGCATCATGACATTCAATTCGAGTTGGCCCGCCTGCACTGCCATGGCTGTCGCCATGTCCGCCGCAACTGCCTGGAACCCCACCATGGCGGTCAGCTCGGCTAAAACAGGGTTAACCTTTCCGGGCATAATCGATGAGCCGGGCTGCAGCGCGGGCAGAGCTATCTCCGCAAGCCCAGTATTTGGACCGCTGGAGAGCAGGCGCAGGTCATTGGTGATTCGGATCAGTTCGAGCGCGAGGTTGCGTAGCGCGGCGGAAACGACACTCATGGCGAGATTAGATTGCATTGCATAACGCAAGTCACCGGCCGGCTTCAACACGCGGCCAGAGATCCTGCTCAAATGCTTCACCACGAGCTTCTGATACTTTGGATGTGTATTGACTCCGGTTCCGACTGCTGAGCCTCCCAGCCCGACCTCGCTGAGCAAGGTTTGGGCCTGCCTCAACACCATCCCGCAACGCTGCATCGCCGTGGCGTAGGCTGAGAATTCCTGTCCCAGCCGAATTGGCACCGCATCCATCATGTGCGTGCGGCCAGACTTTAAGATATGGTCGAAGGCTTTCCCTTTTCTCGCGAAGGATAGTTCCAGCGTTTCAAGGGAATCGAGCACTTCATCAGATAGGAACAATGCGGCAAGCCGCATCGCAGTGGGAAAAACGTCGTTGGTGGACTGCCCATAGTTGACGTGATCATTGGGATGGCAAATTTCGTAGTCACCCCGTTTTCCGCCCAGTATCTCGATGGCCCGATTGGCGATGACTTCATTAGCATTCATGTGAAACGATACGCCAGCGCCTGCCTGGTAGACATCCACCACAAATTGTCCGTTCCACTTGCCAGCGATTACCTCGTCCGAAGCTTTCGCGATTGCACCAGCGCGTTTCGAGTCCACCAGTTTTAGTTCGCCGTTCGCCGTTGCCGCGGCCTTCTTGATCATCCCTATCGCCCGAACCAATTGAGCGTGTGCGCGATAGCCGCTGATGGGAAAGTTATCGATGGCCCGCTGCGTCTGAATGCCGTAGTACGCGCTGGTCGGCACTTCGCGCGTGCCCAGTGAATCTATTTCCCTTCGCATTTTCAATGTCGTCGCTCCTGGACTCGTGGAATTGATTTTTTCCATAGCGAATAGTCGAATATACATGGAATCTTCTGCTTTCGAGTTTCATTCCGCCTGCAGATGCGCCGTCTGACATGGCGGCCCTCGACACTGACAGTGCAACAAGGCTCGACAAAAAGGAAGCGACAGATTCCGCAGGTAGTTATTTCAGCCTGCGGGAGGGAAAGCGGATTCCAGTCGGAGCGCAACAATTAAAGTAAAGTGCCGGAGGGAAGAGAGCAGCCCCCAGCCGTGATCAGTTGAAACAGCGCGTGAGACCAGCCTGCAGGCGATTGGCAGAGGAGCATCTTCGTACCGACTGACTTTAAGTTTTTGGGCGGTTATTGGTCAGCGCCTAGCGTTTCGAATACGCCCCAGAGATATTCAACCGGATTTAGTTCCGGCGGATAGGATAGAGGCCGCTCGAGTTCCCAGCTCTCTTGTCATCCCGCCACGAAATCCTTCACCACTCGGCTGCGGTGACCCGCCAATCCGTCCCGTTTCACCAAACGCTTCCCCGGCAGGGCACACACCAGATGTTCAAGAGAAAGAACGGCCTGCCGTTCTTTGATGGACCCAGATATTCAACGAAAATAGAATTTCATCAACCGATTGTCGCTACCACTGGCAAGGTCGTCCAACTAAAGTGATATTGCAGCACCTGCGTGTGGCCTGCCCGGGCGGAGATTCGGCAGGGATGCTGGCGCTCGCTCAATTCTCTTTCATTGACGAAAACGATGCCTCCCCCTCTGTTTGGGCTTTGCCTGAGCTCTGGCCAGCGCTGCATCTTGCTGTGCCGGACCGCCGGCTCGCTCCGTTCTAACACGCGCCTCATCCGCCGCTGGCCGCTCCATCCCATCTGCTCCAGGATTTTCCAACACCTCCGCAGTGGTACCGGATGTCACAATCACGCTCGATCAAATCCGCAACGCGCGGAGCAGTCCACAATCTGGCGTCGTATCCAAGCCCATTTGTACCGCGCTCCAGCTCACGGGTGAAGCATCGCCACATATCGGCGCTCAGACGTGACTTTCGTCCTGCGCGTCCGGGCTTCTTCAGTGCGACCCGGTCTTTCCGCTCCACTTATATGGTCCAGCAAGATAATGTCTGCCCGAGTGCATCCAGCACTTGACCTATTTCTGACTGGCTCTCTCCCTGCTGGAACAACTGGGTGCCTACCCAAACACCGATTCTCCAACACAACAAAATCCCCCTTCATACGACGCAAGTTGCCCACGCCAGCCGATCGATACCAAACACTGAAAATCGTCACCAGGAGTATGCAACCTCAGTCAGTAATAATACATAGGTATTCTGTTTTCGCGTAGGCATATAAGCTATATAAGAAATGAGGAGACATAGCGAAAGGCGCTTGATGAAAGTTGGGAATTTGAATGGAAAAATGGAGCGGAAAGTGGGCACCGTGGACGGTCGGGTTGGATTTTGGGGGAGGCGACGGGAGTTCGTTCCTGGAGGGAGGGTTGTGGGAATGTTTGGCAGGTTGGGGGCACCGTGTCGCAGGGCAATTCCGAAGAGACAACATACAACTAATGAAGATGTTTCAGCATGCGTTATTCGCGCCATTGCGAAGCACGAATGCGGAGATGCTAATTAGAAACGCTCATTAACCTGAATCCTGCGTGAAATGTATAAATGGCTGGTCCGTTTGCCATTCAGAAAGTGGCTTCCGCTCGAATTTGACCGTTGCGCGGAACCCTACGCCAGGGGTAGCTTTCCGCGCAATCACCGGACGGTTTCCCAATGTACTTTCGGAAAGGCGAAAAACGGATGATCATGAGCGTTTCACGCGGAATTCTGGATTAACTGAGATCCGAGACGGAGCTCTTATGTCGAGGGATCGGACAGATGGTGAAAAGTCAAGTGCTCTGCGTCGATTATTGGGTGCGACATGTTCGCTAGTGGCAACCAACGTGGCAGGGCTCCCGGATTGCATGCACTTGCAGTCACTGGGGACGAAAACAAAGCGCGATAACGACGACCACGATTTGTGCGAGTTGTTGGAGAAGGCGGCACGGGGAATGGTTCTCAAAAACATAAAGTAACCCGTGAGGTTGCCGACCGTGTCGCAGGGATAGGTGAAAAGGTGAAGGCGGACCAACAGTTCGCGGGGCAAATCTATTGATGCGCCTGCAGGTACAAAACGAGGCCCGGGATGCGCTTCAATTCGCGAAGTGCCGAGCATGGTTCGCGAAATATCTGCTCCACTCGCGGATCTTGTTTCGGCGGGCCTCAAGAAATAACGCGGAACTACTTGTGTGGATTGGCGCGAAGAGTTCCGGTAACGCGATGCCTGGGTTCACTGAAATGAGGTGGCGCGGGATGTATAACGACGGGTGGTTCCGAAACTTCTGTCAACGGGTCAATGCCCAGGTCCTGAAAGGAGCGCAGAAGATCCGCGACGGACAAAGCAGGTTCGCGAAGCGAGCCGTGATGTTCGAGCATCCAGCGAGCCAGCATCGCTTCGGCTGTCTCCTCGAGCCACTGGTCGATCAATGCAGCAATCTCACGCCTCAAATTCGCGGAGTGGTTTAGGCGGGCGAGCTCGAAGCTTTGCAGGGACGATCGCGAAGCAGAATGCAGATAGTCGATGGGGGGTACGATGCGCGTTATAGACATGGTCAAACTCCTATGTGGGCTGCACGGAACAGGCATAACCAGCAAACGAACAATCGAAGAAAGACTTTACTGAATTGGCACTAATCGTGTCTAGTCTTATTTTCAGCCCTGTGGATAATGCGGTTTGTAGCACAAGCGTTACTAAAAATATCTTAATTGCTTTTATAGTTCATATGGAACCAGGTCTTCTTGGCAAAAGAGGGGCTAGGAGGTCAGGAACCATGAGCCAGGAGAGGGTCGCGCCGGATTCGCACGTGAGCCAAGGCTGCAACTACGGAAATTGTGGGGAGATTGAGCGGTGCGGAGCGGAAATGGATGGAGAATCCCGCGAACTGCGCTTTTTTGAAAGACAAAGGGATGGATGTTTTGGGCGAGAGGCGCCGGTTCTACCGCGCCGGAAATGGCGTTTGACGAGGCGTCCTGCTGCCAATAGGAGGGCGGCCGATAAGTTTGTTTACCATCCCCCAGGCCAAGCACTTGATGGCATCTTTTTCTTGGGAAATATTATGAGACAAGGTAGCTCATCCGCGCTCTGAAAGACGGCCAATTTTCAAAATGGTTTGAAATTGGGGGCAGAGGCCGCTTTCGATCGTGCTCGGGCCCAGAGAGAAGTGCTTTATACGTGCGTAGTAAACAGAACAAAAGTCAACTCCGGATCGTGGCTGGGTAAGAAAGCATTCGATCTTGCGAGTCACCTGTTATCGGACATTGTACACGGTGGTGCCGTAGCCGTTCAGCGCAGGTTTTTCCCGCGCGCGCTGGTTGTTCGCCAGAGCGCACGGCCGGCCAGACGGCGTGCCCGGAGGAATTCTCGGCGCGCGCGAGGAAAGTCTGCGGCGAACTGAAAGGCGCAAGCCTTGGTTGAAAAAGAAAAGGGCACATCCAAAGTTGGCTGTGCAGAGGAGGGAAAGATGAGATATGGAACGAATCTTTCCGGGAATCCGGAAAACCTAAGACGGAAGGAATTGGGCGCACGATTCGCGAACGAGGAGTGTGACGTGGGCCTGCCAGAGCGTGTGCGGGCGACGGTTGCGGCGAAGCCGGGCGAGTATGATGCGCGGCGTTTGCGCTCGCAGCGAGAGGTGATTCGCGACGTGATGTTGGCCGCAACGGATTGCGACACTTGGCTAACGCTGGGCGAGTTGCGGGCCTTGACCCGCTATGGCGAGGCTTCCATTTCGGCGCAGCTCCGCCACTTGCGAAAACTGGAAAACGGGGGATACGACGTCTCCAAGCAGCGGCGCGAAGACGCGGTGGCTGCGGGCGCATCGGCGGATGGCCGAGGCGATTGCGTATGGGAATATCGGATCCTGCGCATTCTACGCCTTGGACAGGACGCGGCATCATTGACGGCGCCAGGAATTTCACAAGTGTAGCCTGCAACAGAAATTCCGGCGGGCTACCCTTCCTGCGTCACGACAAGCAAACATAGCCCGCGTCTTGTCTTCCGGCGGGCTACCCTTCCTGCGTCAGGGCAAGCAAGTATAGCCCGCACCCGGGTCTTGAGACATCTCTTCGGGACAAGTGAAGTATATGCGACTGCCGAGGTGACACATGCCGAAGCGCGTGATTGATTTCGATGCAATGTGGGGATCGGACAAGCTGGCCTCGTGCGCGGAGTGGGCGCAGACCGAGTACGCGTGGCTTTACGGCCTGGCAGATGCCTCAGGCTGCTTTGAGCTGACGAACTTGCGTGTTATCTGGGGACGCGTCGCGGCAATTCGGCGCAACCTATCACTGGAGCGGCTCGAGCAGATCTTCCTTGAATTTCAGGACAAGGGGTTGCTG
>Ga0137409_10002836_pt1 | contig 18431 bp, 14 predicted proteins | sample CZODoug1_16funga_FD_122059 | JGI IMG/M metagenome (GOLD analysis project Ga0137409, IMG submission 122059) | Vadose zone soil fungal communities from Angelo Coast Range Reserve, California, USA - CZODoug1_16fungal (Hybrid Assembly) | ecosystem: Environmental > Terrestrial > Soil > Vadose zone... | reverse complement strand
CAACTGATTGACGGCCCAAGGGGCTACCGTCGGTTTCTTGAGGGCGCGGACTCCTTTGGCTTGATCGCCCGTGAGCGTCTTCGCGAGCGCGTTCCTGGCGGCGGTGAACTCCGCCAGGGGCAGTTGATAGAGCGCGTCGATGTGCTGGTCCAGCTTCATGCGGTTCCATGTTGCCGTCGGCGGCGGCCGGACGCAACTCTACATCGGACACGACCAATGGACTGGTTCGTGCGCAGGTCACGGAGCGTCCGCCGCATGACCGTCTCATCGGTGCGCGAGCGCTGTACAAAAAAAGGACGGCTCCGCCGCGCGCGATGCGCGTCCACGTGAGCTGGTGCTGCCCCGGCGGGTAGGTCCCATCAACGGCGGTAGCGATCCAGTGGCCAGAGAGATCGTACACGCGGAGCTGCACGGCTTGGGATTCCGTTCCGGTCATGCTCAGCACGATCTGGAGGGGCCCGCTCGACGGATTCGGAAACGCATGAATCGACGGCTCCCCGCTCAGGGACGCCGGCGGCGGGCTGGCTCCCCCCGTTTGGACCGCGATCTCTGAGGTGGACGGTCCCTCGCCCGCAGCGGGGTTCGACCCACAGACCGCCGCCCATGCCGCGCGGTATCGATACGTGGTGCCCGGGTTAGTCGACGCGTCCCGGTACGAGGTCTGGCTCGCGGCGAGCGATGCAAGGAGCGCCATGCTTCCGGACCCGATCGCGCGATAGACGTGGATCTGCGTTGCCAATGGGTCGGTTGTTGCGACCCATGTCAGGATCACGTCCCCCGACGATGAGTCCTCCACGGCCTCAAACTGCTGAGGCGCACCAGCTGGAATCGCGCAGCCTGTCGTACGGGCCACGAGGTTTGAAAAGCCGGACCAGTTCGGCACCTCGTCGGCCGCGCGGATAATGAAATAGTACGTGGTTGCTGGCGTGAGGCTGCGCACGGTGAAGGTGTCGGTCGTGCTCGCTACCCCCGGGGTCGGGAGGCCAGCCGCCGGCGTCGCCGCGTTCCACCACGAGAGCGTGTCTGTCCCGACGATGCCGGTGCCGCGGTAGCGCAGATCGTATCGGTTCGCGCGTCCCGTCATGCCGTCATCCCCCGGGGCGGTCCACCGCAGGCTGACCGACGTGTTGGGAGCCGGTTGCGCCGGTGCGGGACTGCACCAGAAGACACCGAGGACGATGGCCAAAAGGCCAGATGGTACTCCGCTACGGCAAGCGCAATGCATCGTCGTGGCTCTCCCCCGGAGCGCTCTCTCGCTCGGTCCCACAAAATGATGTGAGGGGTTCCCCGACCAGGCGAGATCATGCCTCCGACCGGGGTCGTTGCAACAATCGGTCCAAAGATCTCCCACCCGAACGCGATCGCGGGCGCGCCCGGTCCCATCTTAGGCGGAAGCATTAGGTGACAACGACCTCAGGGGCCTCTTCACCTGGCGTACGAGTTGAGCGCAACGGATAGAACCTCCGCATCCCGTAGGAACAACCGGGCCGCTGCGCAGGGGAAATTGCAGTTCCGTGGCGTGCGTTATCTATACGGTTGGTTCCAGGGCTTCCGGTGGGGTGCAGGTTGAGATCTGAGATCGGACAGGTGCGTTCTACGATTTCCAGAAGGAGCACTGGAAGCGCCTGCGCATAACCGACGTGGTGGAAAGCCCGTTCGCGGACGTACAGCTGCGTACTGACAGGGCCAAGCGATTCAAGAAAGTCGAGAGGCACGGTAATGACCCGGCGCTCACTCCTGATCGTCGGGCCGCGATTCTGCAAGATTGACAATTGCATCTCGCCGCCGAGGTCTATTGCGGGGTGATGTTCGAGGACGGCACGACAGTCAGAAAGTCGATGCGGACGGTTGCCGCTTGACGCGATTTACCGAGCCCTTAAGCCGCCGACTGTACGCAGCATTCGCCGCGGCCTCGGGATATCAATCGTACAGTTCTACGCGGCACACTTTTTGCGCCCGGCCCGTCTCTATCCTGGTTATTCCTGGCGGTGCTTCTCCGTATCTAGCCTACCTCGCCCATGGGGAGCTTGTGCAATGGACACTCAACGTCGTACCGCATTCGGTCTGCGCGCCGTCGCCGCATTTGTGTGCTGTGTGTCTATCGCCGCGAGCGCGGCGCCGACGCTCGCTCACGAGGAGCTCGATGAAGCTATCACCACGGCGACGCGACGAATCGCCGCCAGTCGCGAACCCGCGCTCGAGTATCTCATGCGGGGCGAGCTCCATCGCCTGAAGGAAGAGTGGAGCGCTGCGCGCGCCGATTACGATTTGGCCTCGGCCCTCAACCCCGCGCTGCCGGGTCTTGATCTGTGCCGCGCCGAACTCCTGTTCGATCAGGGACGCATCGCGGATGCGTATTCGGCGTTCACGCGCGCGATCGCGGCCGATCCCGAGAACGCAGTCGGTTGGGCTCTGCGTGCCCAAGCAGCCGAAGCGCTCGGTCGGTCTCAAGAGGCGGCGGAGGATTTAGCCCGGACCCTTGCGATCCGACGCGACGCGGAGCCCGATCTCTTCGTCGAGCGCGCACGGCTGCTTGCCTCGGCCGGGCTGAAGTCCGAGGCGCTGCGCTGTCTGGACGACGGCATCGCGCGCCGGGGGTCGATTGCGAGCCTCGAACTCTACGCGACGGACCTCGAGCTCGAACGCGGCAATCTACGTGGCGCGATCGACCGTATCGACCGGGTCGCCGGCCAGATGGAGCGCCCCGGTGTGCTCCTCGAGCGCAAGGCCTCGATCCTCGCCGCAGCGGGCGATGTCGACGGAGCGCGGCGCGCGATGGCCGAAGCGGCCGCTCAGCCGTCCCGCCGTGGCGTGCGTTCGTGGGTGCCGGGCGTGGCCCCCGCGATCGGCGGCGGATCACTGCGCTCCGTACAGTCCCCCACCTCGTCGACCGTACAACGGAACGCAGCTCGTTTGGAGCCGGCCGGCAGACCCGAGGGAATGTTGGCCAGTCCACGGGCACTCGCCGAAGTCGTCACGCGAGGTCCGTATCTTCAGACTGCAACGCCGAGCGGCGTCACGATCCGCTGGCGAACGGATGTGCCGGCGACGAGTCGGGTGAGCTACGGCACGGTGCTCGGCAGCCTGAGCTCCAGAGTCGACGATTCGACGCTCACGACCGAGCACGAGGTCGCGATCACGGGCCTCGTGTCTGGCCGGCGTTACTACTATGCCGTCGGCACGACGACGGCAGTGCTCGAAGGGGACGATGCCGCGCACACGTTCGCGACGTTGCCGACCCCCGGCGCCACGACGCCGACCCGGATTTGGGTGATCGGCGATGCGGGCACGGGAAGCTCGGAGCAGATCGCCGTTCGCAACGCCTGGACCTCCTATAGCGGAGGGCAGCCCGCCGACGTGTGGCTCATGTTGGGTGACAACGCGTACGACGCGGGATTGGACACGGAATATCAGACAAAAGTGTTCAACGTATACCAGTCAATGCTCAGGAACACGACCCTGTGGCCGACACGCGGAAACCACGATGTGCTCCATTCCGGCGCCAACAACGATTACTACGACATCTTCACGATGCCCACCTCGGGCCAGGCCGGAGGCCTTGCCTCGGGCACGGAGGCCTACTACTCCTTCGACTACGGCAACATCCACTTCATTTGCCTCGATTCGGAGGGCACGGACCGGTCGCCGTCGGGAGCGATGGCCACGTGGCTCAAGAACGACCTCGCTGCGACGGGTCGCGACTGGGTGATCGCGTATTGGCACCATCCTCCGTACACCAAGGGGTCGCACGACTCGGACAATTCGGCCGACAGCGGCGGTCGCATGGGCGACATGCGCGCCAACATACTGCCGATCATGGACTCGCTGGGCGTGGACGTGGTCCTCAGCGGCCACAGCCACTCCTACGAGCGGTCGATTCTGCTGAATGGCCACTACGGCGTCTCCAGCACTCTCACGAACGCAATGAAGATCGACGCCGGCGACGGTCGCGAGAGCGGGAACGGCGCCTACCAGAAAGTCACGTTGGGCACCGGCCCGCGCGAAGGTTGCGTTTATGCGGTCGCTGGAAGCTCGGGGCATACAGAGGGTGGGTCGCTCAATCACCCCGTCATGGTGACGTCGCTCAACACCCTTGGCTCGATGGTCGTTGACGTCGACGGCAACCGACTCATAGCACGCTTCATCGATAGCACCGGGGCCGTGCGCGACAACTTCACGATCCTCAAGGGCTCGGGCGGGCCGCGGCCCGATACTACCCCACCGTCATCGATCGCGGACTTGAACGCGAACTGACCTGCTTCGGCGAGAACACGGGGGTGCTGGAAGGATTAGCGCGCTACTAATAGGCGCCGCGTCCTCCCAGGACACGGAAGGGAGTGAGGAGGAGGATCTTGAGGTCCAGGAGCATGGATTGTTCTTCGATGTATCGGCGGTCGAGCTTTACCCGGTCGTCGAAGTCCACATCGCTCCGACCTGAGATCTGCCAGAGGCCGGTCATCCCTGCTGGGACGGCGAGCCTCGCCAGATGCCAGTCCGCGTAGGCGTCGATATCAAACGTCGTCGGCCGCGGGCCCACAAGGCTCATTTCACCCCGGATGACGTTCAAGAGATTAGGCACCTCATCCAGACTCAGCCGCCTCAAGACCCGACCCACCGCCGTCACCCTCGGATCGTTCGGGACCTTGAAGTCTGGGGAGTTCGGTCCGTGATGGCTCAGCGGGCGCAACGATTCCTTCAACTGGTCCGCGTCCTGCCTCATGGTGCGGAATTTGTAGATCCTGAATCTTCGCCCGGCGAAACCCGTCCTCCACTGGCGGTAGAGCACCGGTCCCGGGGTTTCCAGCCTGATGGCCACGGCCGCCATCAGAAGAATGGGTGATCCCATGGTGAGAAACAGGCTCGCGCCAACGATGTCGAGGGACCGCCTCACCCGCGACAGACACCACGGGCTGACCCAGTTGCCTTTTGCCGCTCCGTTTTCGGTCTTGAGGATCAGGTAGGGCTCGATTCGCTGATTCAGGGTGCGCCGACCAGTGCTCTTACGCAGCACGCGGCCTGCGGGAGAGGAAACCGGATTGACTCGGATGCTCTCGACGAACTCGGATGGGAAAGTCTCTGGCACTGTGCGCCTCTCGCGTTGTGAGCACCGCCTCCATGCGGGCCCACCGGGGACAAGGTGATGGTGATCTCAGGGGACTCGGAGTGGGAAATCAAATTATTTGTGCGCTTTGGATACCCTCATCCCCCTTTGACCGGTCGCATGGTTGCACTCGGGAAGGCTCTCGCCCTTAGAAGCCCGAGTGCAAACCCCAAAGGACGGAGTCCCCTTTCCAGTCGTTCGCTTTGGTAACGTGGCATCACCGGACCTTGGCAGTCTCTGGAGTGACCAGGAGCACGCCAAGATGCCTAATCGATAGGCTATATGTCACTGATTATAGCAATTGCCAGGCTGCGATGCAATGTGCGAAATCGGGGGCAGCGGCAAGATTCTCGCGGCGGCCCGCGGCTGTCAACACCCGGAGGACGGCGCGTCAGGATCCCGTTACACCCGAGCCCGCCCCCGAAGACCACGGAGGGGGCTCGCGCGCGACGCGCTTAGTTGCGGTTCCACACTTTCTGCCAGAGGTTGCCGATGATAAGGGGGATCTCAGCCAACCCGGGCCCTGGATCGTCTAGGGCCTGGATGTCGAGCCGGCAGCGCGGATCGAGTAGCCCGAAGAGACCGGCAAGCCCCTGTCCCCGGCCCGGGGCCGCGAGGAATGAGTACCGTCGCTGGCCGCTCAGCGCAGCACCGATCCAGAGCATGTCGAGCGCCAAGTTTCGTGCTCGCACGCCCACGCGATATCGGAGCTGAGGTCCAATGGCGTCGTCCGGGGGTCCAAAGAGATAGAGCTCCGCAAGTAGGCGTGGAAAGTCTACCCCGCTCATCACCGCGAGCGGCAAGGAACCCCACACCCGGCCGTTGATCTCCATGAGCGTCGGACCACCGGGTCCAACCTTGAACTCAACCAGGGCGAGACCCGTCCACTGGAGGGCGCTCAGAAGCCGGAGGGAATAGTCGTAGAGGACAGGGTCGAGAGCCTCGCTCTCGCGCAGGGAGCTGGCCCCGCCGGTGAGCGGGACCTCGTGGAGGCGCCGGTGTTGAAATGCCGCGAGCGGGCGCCCCTTGTGCATGAGGAGGCCCACCCCGCGGCCGACGCCGACGCAGTACTCCTGCACCAGGATGTCACATCGGCCGTCGAAGTGGCCCAGGCGAGCCGCCACTTCCTCGGGGTTACCGGCGTAGGCAACTTCGAAAGACTCGATCGACCTGCGATTCTGATATATGCGCGAGGACTTGGGCTTCAGTACGACGGGCCAGCCGAGCCCCATTGCCGCGTGTCGCGCCGCCTCCGCCGAGTCCACCAGGACGCTGCGCGGAGCCGGCACGCCGAGCTTCGCGGCCAGCTCGAGGGTCATTCGCTTGTCGCTGACGACCTGGAGCGTCTCCGGATCGGGCATGGCGACCCGGCACACGCCCGCCAGGCGGGCCCGCTCCTCGGAGAGAGGGAGGATCGCCGCATCGGTCACCGGAATAATGAGATCGATCCGCCAGCGGGCGGCTGCCTCGAGCACCGACTGCACGAACTCAGTCGGGGCCTTGGCGGGAGAAGGATAGACAAGACGCTCCGCTACGTAACGCGACCGGAAGCCCACGCTCCCGCCGTCCGAGTCCCCGGCGATCACCCGCCAGCCCCGGCGGCCAAGGGACCGAATGATGGAGAGGGAGCTTCCCCGGGCCGCGTCCGTTACCAGGATGGTCGGCCGGCTCGCTCCACCGGCGCCCATGTCACCCACTCGCCTCTCTAACCTCGCAACGATCGAGAATCAGACGGGCAACCTCGTGGACAACTGCCTCCTCCGGCTGGGTGGCGTCCACAATCGCGAAGTCGTCGACCTCGGCACGAAGGTGCAGGTACTCCTCCCGCCGCCGGACGAGCGCATCGATCGTGCCTTCTCTCTTCCGTTCCCAGAGCACGTCCGCCGGCGCGTCCAGCAGGATCACGAGGTCCGGCTTTGGGTACAAGCGTTTCAGTACGAAACCATGGACCCGGCGGCTCAGGGAACGCTCCCCCGCGGTCACGGCAATGTCGTGCGCGTAGTAGTCGGAATAGAAGTGCCGGTCGAAGATGACGATCCTCCCCCGCCCCAGGTGGTACCAGGCGAGCGCCTGGCGGAACCACTCCTCGGCCAGGCGATTGGTCAGGCCAAGCAGGGACCGCCCCCCACGCAGCACGCGTCGCAGTAGCCCTCGGGGCGGCGCCTTCCTGCGTGCCGGATCCGGAGGCCCGCCGGAGGGACCTGCGCCTCGCGCCTTCTTGAACGCATGAAGCGCACGCGTTGTCGGGAGGAGAACGTTACTCGCATCCACGTTCGCTCCCATGTAGAGGTACTTCACTGTGACCGGCAGGCACCGCTCGAGCCGCCGGCCGACCGTGGTCTTCCCCGCCCCGTCCGCCCCAACCAGCGCCACCGTGAACGCTTTCATCCACTCCGCCCGATGAGAGAAGCCATGACCCGCTCGAGCTTGGCCGTGCTGCTCGACCAAACGAAATTCTGCTCCACGAAGCGGCGCACCTCGATGCTGGGAGCAGGATCGCGCCGTGCCTCGACCAATCGCTGAACGATGAGATCGGCAAACTCTTCAGGAGTCCCGGCCACCGCGATCGGGGGCGCCTCGCCGTCCTCTGTGCGGAGCCCTTCGGCGGCGAGCGGTGAAGCCACGACCGGCACGCCCATCGCCATGGCCTCGAGCAGCTTGTTCTGTATTCCAGCTCCAAACCGGAGCGGAGCCGCGGAAACGGTTGCCTGCTCGAGGTAAGGCCGGACATCTTCGACGAACCCCGTCACGCATGCGCCGGCACGCTGCGCGGCATGGATCAGCTTGGATGGGGCGTCGCGGCCTACGATAATGAGCCTGGCCCCGGGAACGGAGCGCCGCACACGCGGAAGAACCTCCTCGACCAAATAGAGTGCCGCATCACGGTTCGGCGCGTAGTCCATGGCCCCGGTCATCACAATCGTGTCCCTGCCGCGTTCCGTGGACTGCCGCCTCCAGTAATCCAGATCGACGCCGTTCGGGATGATTGAGGTTCGAGCGTTGACCCGCCCCAGCAGCGCGTCCCGATCGCGGCACGAGGCAAAGAGGAGATGACTCGCCTGGCGCAGAAGCCGGCGCTCCACCCTTCGCATTTGGAGGTATTCCAGACACAGCGGTAGTAGCCGCGCCGGGCCGCAATACCGCATCCGCCCTCGAATCCCCATCGATGTCGCGTCACACATATCGACCACGAGCGGAACGTCGCGGACGCCCGCGATCACGGGTGGGCGCTTCCCGCTGAACAGCACGACGTCGAAGGGCTCTTGACGCAGACACCGCCCCACAGCGACTTGCATCTCCTCGAGCCCGCGATCCAACCCGACTCCGGGGACAAGAGCGCGACACACTCTCCATGCCTCTCGCAGTTTCGAACGACGCGCCACGCCATCTCCGAAGGTCAGGACTTGCGTGGTGAACGGGGTCAGAGCCTCGGCGTGCTCGCTCTGGAAATTCCGTCCTACCCAGGAAAGGAGGGTGACCTTGTGGCGCTCGGAGAGGCCCCGGATATAGAAGTAGTGCCGCAGGTATCCGCTGGTGAGCGGATAGGGAAATCCAATCGTCACGTAGAGGATACGCATGTTTGTTTCGAGGCGCTGGTGGAGCGTCCCGCGCAGATGCTCCTCCGCAGCTCCAATTCTCTCGTTTGACTCCTGGAAGGCAAACTGGGGCAACTCATTTCAGGGCGTCTCGGCTCCGCCGACCGGACACGAGGAGCCTCACTCCCGGGAATCGCATGGCCTCCGGAAACATCTCACTCACTTCAAGCATCCCCGCGTTCAGCCGAATCAGGAGCACTGTTGCCAGCACCGCCAGTCCCAAAGTCAGATAGACCGAAGCCGACGTCGTGATCTGGACGGCGAGGAGCCCCAACGCGCACAGCGCGATCCCGAGATAGACCCGGAGATACCGCCATTCGAAGAGGTTGACGCCGGTCCCGAGGCGCAGCCCCGCCTGCTTGAATAGGTTGTGAATGATGAGCGCGACCATGATGCCGATCCCCGCACCAAGCACCCCCAGCCGGGGAATGAGGAGCAGGCTCAGGAAGACGTTGATGGCGACCGTGGCAAGATTGATGAGCACGGTGTAGCGAACTCTCCCATAGACCTTCAACGTCAACCCATTGAATCCCAGCGCCGCATTGAAATAATACCCGAGCGACAGGAGAGCGAGAATAGGAGCAAACTGCTCGTAGCGCGATCCATAGAGGAGAAGGGTGATCGGCTGTGCGAACGAGAACGTCACTGCAAAGATCGGGAAGGAGAAAATCGCAATCCAGATCGCCGTCCGCCAGTATAGCCCATTGATCCCGATGTGATCCTTCTTGGCGAACATCCGGGCGGCAAGAGGAGTGAAGAGGATCGCGAAGCTGGACATGACGAGCTCGTTCAGCTGTGCGGTCGGCTGGACCGCGCGCAGACCGGCCACGCTGGTCGTGCCCCAGTAATGTCCGAGCAGGACCACGCTCAGAGTGGTCATCGTCGCGTAGACGAGGTCCGTCGTGAGCAGTGGAATGGTGAAGCCGAGGACCTGCCGCCAAGGCATCACGAGATCTCGGAGCGACCACTTTTCGAGCAGTCCCTCATCGCGAAGCACCCGGAGGAACAGGAAGCTGTAGATTGCCACACCGAGAAGGCTGCTCGCGAGGTACCCCACGGCGAGGAGGAATACGTCGTCGCGGCTCGCAATCAGCGCGACGACCACGAGCAGCCTGAGCCCGGGGGCAAGCAGAAACCGGCGCACGAAGATTGCGCGGGTCTTGGCAAAGACGGCAAACAAGCCGACCAACAGATCGTCGAGCGCCTGGACCGGAGCCAGGAAGACGAGAATTAGCAGGACCGTCAGCGTCGGCTTGTCGGGAACCCACCTTCCGATGAGCCCCTGGAACCCGTAGAGGACAAGCGCCGCCGCGAGACCGAGGAAGACAATCACCAGCACGGTCATCGTGATCGTGCCGAAGAGTCTCCGGTAATCCCGCTGCTCATGGAAGATAGGTAGGAAGCGTACGACCGACCGGTCCAAACCGAGAGCGATGATGCTCTGGACCACCGTGACGATCGAAAGCGCGTAGGCAAACTCACCGTAGGCGCTCTGCGAGAGATAGCGAACGATGAGGATCTGCGTCGCGAAGGTAGCGAGTTTGGAGATCAGGCGCCCGAAGAGGAGGAGTGTCGAGCCTCGAACGAGCCGCCGAGCAGAATCGGGCTTGGATTTCCCGGAGGGAGGGGGAACGGCGTCAGACGGCGGATGCAGGGTCGCGCTCGGGGAGGTTGGGAGGGCGCTCCGACTGCTGGGTGACGCCGGATTGCGCGTTCACAAAGAAGTAGTACTTACCACTCACCGGACTATGGTACATGCAGGCGGCATACGGCACCAGTCCATTTGCGGTCGCGACGCTGCCCGCGGATTCCAGAGCCCGCGTGACAGGGTTCACCTTGAAAAAATCGATCTGCGAAAAGACGGCCGTCCCCGTGCGGCCGTGGCCGGCATTGGAAAAGGAAGTAAGGCGTGTGCCACATTCGTGCAAGAGAATGGGGTACCAGAAGTTACATAGAACCCCAGAATAGAGGCCAGGACCCAGAGCCTGAGAGATGCCCTGGCGGAGTCCATCCGTTCAGGCCGCGTCCTCGCTGGTGCGGAAGACGGCAGCGGCTTGCCGCGGCATTCGAGTTGTCAACCAACGCGCACTCTGATAGCCTTATGAGGTCGCCTGGAACTGCGGAGCCCACGGGCGACCTGGACCGGATACCTATGATCATCCGCCCTCGAAGTGCTCGCGGCTCCCCTGTAACTGGCCAACATCCAAATCCTTAATGTCTGACGATCGCGATCGCCCTTCCCACTCGCTTGGGCGCATGGGGTTTCTCTGTCTTCTGTTCGCATGCATCTGGCCGATCATGGCCTCGGCTCAGGAACAAACCGATTACATTCTCGAGCACGAGCAGGGGCTCGAGATGATCGTGCACATCCTGGGCGAGGTCCAGAAACCTGGGGAATACCGCGTCCGGGACCGGACCGATGTTCTCGAGCTCCTGTCCAAGGCCGGGGGACCAACGGAGTTTTCGCGGCTGAGCTCCGTGACAGTGAGGCGATTGGTGGCCGCGGAGCCCTCCGCCGCCCCGCCTGCCGATAAGTCGGAGCCTCGGACCTCGATTTTCGACGTGGATCTCGAGAAGGCCTGGCGCCATTTCGGCGCGGTGCCTCCACCCCTTCTCAAGCCGGGTGATGTGGTCTTCGTGCCAAGAAACTCCTGGTTCAAATACAAGAGAGTTTCGACGATCGTCCGGGACGTCGCGGTCGTCGCCAGCACCTATTTCTTCTATCGTCGTGTGATCCAGAACTGACACGTCAGTGACGATGCCTCCCCAGAGATCCCCGATCGCCACGGACCGCGAGAGCCAGCAGATCATTTCAACGCTGGGGAGCGTCCTCAGGCGGAGGAAGAGGCTCCTCTTCCTGTGTCTCCTAGGTGTGCTGGCTCCAATCCTGTACTACAACCAAACTGCAGTTCCCGTCTACGAGGCCTCCACGAGCCTTGTGTTTGAGGAGCTCAACAGCCCGGTTCCAAACGAGGTCTTCAATCCCACCTCGAGGGAGGTTCAGCTGCTCAATCGCATCGAAGAGATGAACAGCCGCGCGTTTGCGGACGACATCGCCAGGGCCCTCCCCGACAGCCTCAGGGCCCGAATCCCCATGCCGGAGGAGATACCCGCAGGCTTCGACTCTTTGCAGTACGTCGGCGAAGTTATCCACGAGAGCGTCACCGCCTACCCGATCCGCAACTCCAACATGGTCCGGATCCGGGTGCAGATCAGCGACCCGTATCTATGCATGACCGTCGCGAACTTGTCGCAGAGCGTGTTGCAGGAGAGGAACTACCGGATCCGCCAGGAGGGCGCCACCGACCTCCGAAGGTTCATCGAGGAGCAGCTTGCGCGCTTCAAGGGCCAGCTGCGTGAGTCCGAGGATGACCTGATGAAGTTCAAGGAGAGGAACAAGATCACGTCCCTCGACAGCGAGTCTAGGGAGACTCTCAGGAAGATGACCGAGGCAGAGGTCCTGTACAACACGACCCGCGCCGACCGGGGCGCTGCGAAACAGAGGTTAGTAGCCGTCGAGCAAACCCTTGCCACGGAGCGCGGAGCGCTTGTGCCGTCGGTGACGAATATCGCCAGCCCATCCGCCCAGAGTCTCAAGGCGAAGCTCGTCGCTCTGCAGTCCCAGTACGCCCAGCTCGCCGTGCAGGACTATGCCGTGGATCACCCTCAGCTCGTTCAACTGCGGCAGGTGATCGAGCAGACCAAGAAGGCCCTGACGGACGAGGCCATGAAGCTCGCCAAGGGGGGCAGTGTCGGGGATCCGATCGCCCAGATCGACCGATACGTCCAGGAGTCGGTGTCCCTGCAGATCGACATCGAAGGTCTGAGGGCGCGCGAGAACGCATTGAAGCGGACGGTCGAGGAGTACCAAACGATCCTGGGCCGCCTTCCTTCACAGGAGGTCGAGCTGGCCCGGCTTGTGCGGGAGAGAGACGTCAATCAGAAGATCTACACGTCCCTTCTCGAGGACCGAGAGGATATCCGGATTTCGGAGGCGAAGCAGATCCCGAATAGCCGGATTATCGATCGGGCCGAGCTACCCACGGAACCGATCAGGCCAAGGAAGGGGCTCAACCTGATGGCGGGAAGCGCCATCGGGCTCATCCTCTGGCTGGGGGTGGGACTCTTCCTCGAGAGTGGGAGGAGCGGCCTCCGCTCCATGGTGGAGTTCGAGAAGGAGACCGGGTGGCCAGTTCTCGCGCTCATCCCGCAGATTGAGAGCGGCCCGCTGTGGCGGCGGTGGATCTGGAAAGGCAGCCAGGGGCGGAGGGGGCCGGAAAGCGACCGCAAGGCGGCGCTCGTCGTGCATTTGGATCCGGGCTCAGCAGCGAGCGAGTCCTATTTCATGCTTCGGACGCGACTCGAATTGCTTGGCATGGGGACGAAGTACCGGTCCCTCCTCGTAACGAGCACCGGGCCACGTGACGGGAAGTCGAGCACACTGTCTAATCTGGCGGCGACTTTCGGCGCGGCCGGCCGCGCCGCGCTTGTCGTTGACGCGGAGCTTCGACGGCCTGTCATGCACGCGATTTTCGGGGTCCGTAGGGGACCCGGCCTGAGCGATCTGCTCGTCGGCAACGGGACGAATCGCCGAGCCCAGAAGAAGATGGCCTCGCCAGTTTCCGCCATACCCGAGATCCCTCTCGATCCAAATGGCAGCATCATGTTTCAGACGACGAATGTGGACGGCGTCACGGTGCTTGCGAGCGGGAGGCGGGTGCGGGAGCCACAGTGGGAAGTGGCCAGGGCGGAGATGGGTGCGCTCCTGACCGACCTCAAGAACAGCTACGATATCCTGCTGGTCGATTCGGCCCCGCCCATTCTCGTACACGATACCCTGGCGCTCTGCGGCATCGTGGATGCGGTTCTCGTGATTATCGACGCCCAATCCTACGATGTTCGTCCGTTCATGGAGACCAAGCGTCTGCTCGAGAGTGCGGGCGCCAACATCGTGGGGGTGGTGGTGAACAAGGTGGAAACCCGCGGCAGCTACTCGTACTACTACAGTCACCGCTACGAGCCCCAGGCCTCATAAGCATCGCGGCGGGTAGGAAGGTCGAACAGCGTGGCACTCGTGCTGTCTCAAGCGTGATGCGCGGAGCGGTCGCATCAGCGTGGCCCGAACTTCTGGCGGAGACACTCGAGGCCTTGGAATCCGCCGGCCTCCGATATTGCGTGCTCCGAGGACCTGCAACGGGGACGGCGCGCGCGCGCCGCCGGGAGGTCGATCTCCTCGTAGACGCGCGGGACGTCGAGCGATTCGGTCACCTCGTCTCCGAGATCGGATTCGTGCCCCTCGCGGCATGGGGATACGGGGGGCACCACTTCTACGTGGCCTATGAGGGGGCCACGGGCGAGTGGCTCAAGCTGGACGTGGTGACGAGCCTGGGCTATGGGGGGCGGAGCGGTCCTCTGTTTTCCAGAGCGCTCGCTGGATGCCTCGACCGGCGACGGCGTGACTCCGGGACGAGCCTGCCCGATGTGGCGGACGCCATGCTCGGGCTGGTTCTCCACTGCTTGCTCGACAAGGGAGCCTTCAGGGAGGATCACCGGCGGGAGCTCGAGCGGCTGCGGGCGCTTCTCGAGGCGAACGACGCGGTGAGGGCTGCAGCGCGGGAGCGGTTTCAGACCGCGCTGGGGCGAACCTTGACTTGGTCCCAGGTGAACGCGACGGTCGCGGACGGAACCTGGGAATCGCTCCTCGAACGGCGACGCCGGATCGCATGGGAGCTCTTCCGGCGAGAACCTTTCGGAAGCGCTCTCCGCTGGCTGGGAGGCAAGCTCGCGCGCCTCATAAGCCCCGTCTTAGTGGCGTCTCGGCGTCGGGGGTTCTCGGTGGCGCTCCTAGGACCCGACGGAGCGGGTAGGACGACGCTCGCGCGGGCCCTTGCCGAGGACGCCCAGATACGGGCCCGGATCATGTACATGGGGTCAAATGTGAGCGCGAGCACGGTGGGTCTCCCCTGGGTCGAGCAGGGATACCGACTGCTTGTTTCTCTGGTTTGGCGGCTACGAGGTCGCTTCGTGGTATTCGACCGTTATCCGTCCGAGCAGCTGATCTCGGGACCGGCAAGAGGGTGGTGCGCGAAGCTGCGACGCCACCTACTCCAGAGGGTCAGCGTGAACCCCGACCTGATTATCGTTCTGGCTCCGCACGATACCTCTGCCGACCAGGAGAAAACCATCCGGCGGGCTACATCCCTGATCTGGAGCCGTTACCGCCGGAATGTCGTGAGCGGAAACTTGACCAACCGAACGGACCGCAGGTCGGCGCTGAGGGAGGAGTGATCCCGCCTGGCTCAGGCTGCTACGGTGAGGACCGTATATCCCTGGTGGCTGCCGGCGATGTGGTATCCGTCGGAACCGGACCGCTGGCCGCGTGTGTCCAATCGGTCCAGGCCATATTCTTCCCGAATCTCGCGGGGAGATTGGTACGGAACTGTGTGCCGTAGGCGCGGTTGATTATCCAGGGGACGAACTGTTCGTCGTCGGTGTCCGTCCACCAGCCCCCGAATTGCTGATCCAGGTAATCCAGATAAGCGGCGATCCGCCTCATGGCCTGGTTTTCCCAGTTCCATGTGTCGTAACCCTGGCGCGCCAAGATCTCGGCCTGCAAGACTGCTCCGGCGAAACCCTCCCATGCGTATCCGGTGTGACACGGCGGCCATTGGAACGGGCATCCACGGCTGATGTCATCCGGGAGGGCGCCGTCGACGTTGTGGCCTAGGATTGTCGAGCCGGCGGGATTAACTGGGCGCGGCTGCGATGGGTCAGGCATCCAGGTATCGGCGCCCTGACTACCGAATTGATAGCTGAAGCCCGCGTAGGAGCTGCGGTCGCCGAGCCAGCCCCTGAAGACCTGGGCGGTGCGCGCGATTTCGGCGGCGTCGCCCAAGTATACCGCTACCGCCGCCCGGCTGCCACCGGCCAGGGTTCCCCAATTGTTCGGTCGGTCTTCGTGAGTGGACTGGAGCGTTTTACTATCGAGCACCTCCGTCAACGTGCGACGAAGCCACGCCCGAAAGATCAGATCGTCGGCGGGATCGAGGCCCACCAGCTCTGCTGCGATGACGTAAGCCGCGAGTTCCCTTCCGAGGGCGAGCGTTCTGCCTCCCAGCTCGGTATTGATCGCCGCCATGCAGTTCAGGACCACCTCGTCGCGATACCGGGTGGTCCCGGTGCGGGCGTAGACGAGTGCCTTGGCCAAAACGTAGACGTTGTTGTTCTGATCCTGGTTGCTCAGAACGGGCACGCCAGCGTCCGCGTTCGCCTGGGCCAGGAGCGCATCCCAGGCCGGACCGGACATGGGCAATGCCTGGATCTCCGCTTGCGAGATCCAGATCGCGGCTGTGGCACGACCGACGCCGAAGGTCGCCACACTCAGGAAGAGAGTGAGCACGGCGGAGGCCGCGCGCGAGGCGAATTGCATGGTTGGCATAGGACATTCCCCACCGTGGTCGGCCGTCGCTGGCGGAACTGCGCGTACCCCTCGAGGAGCAAGAAGTTTGCCAGTCCTACAGCTAACAGCCCAACGTACCCTAGGCTACGCGCTTTGGGGAGCTAGCCCCGAAGTGGATAGCCAGACGAAGCTCTCCTGAAGTGCCCCTTGCAGCGCCGGCTTTGGCAATTCGAAATGGCAGCGGCCCGCGCGGTTTCAAGTGTCTTTCCGTTGCATCTCCCCAAGGTGATGTAATCGTGCCCCCGAGGAGAATCTGTCCCAATCGGATCAGACCATGCTCTGACGCGTGCGGGTACGGCTCAGGGCCGCTACCGGCGAGAGCGACGTCCCTGAACAAAGCTAGGATTATGGTTCTGGGGAGGGTGTTCTGCAACGACAACTTTTGTCGCGGATGGAGCACGATAGCCACGGCAGACGAAGCCAGAGGCGCCACGACCAAATCTACATCCGCAACCGCCCCCTCTAACGTGTGCTGCTTTAGCCTCTCCCGAGCCTTCCGGGCCTCTCGCCAGGGCGTGTAACCGCCTCTTGACGCGAGCCCTCCGCACACGGTATACTCATCTTTCAGGGTAAAGTAAGCAGTCGCAGCGCACCCGTGGTCTAGATCTCCTTCCGAGGACAACCTTTATCACCTCTTTTTTACGCCCATCGGCCGAAGGCCGCCCCGCCTGGCGCATGCTATTACGGCGTGCTCAGCTTGCGCTCGCCCTCTCCATCGCCCTTACCCTCAGCAACTCCGTCTTGGCGGCGGCATCCACTCCGGTCAGCGCGGGATTCCGCGACTTCAACTTCCCCTCCCTGGTCAAGGTCGGTGATACTCCGACCGGGGAAAAACCTGAGAGTAAGCTCTGGTGGAACGACGGCTACTGGTGGGGCGTGCTCTGGGACACGGCTGCGAATTCAAACACGATCCACCAGTTTGACGTTCCCACGCAGTCCTGGACAAGCACCAGCGTGCACGTTGATGAGCGTGGGACCTCCAGGTCCGATGCGCTATGGGATGGTCAGCATCTCTATGTCGTCTCGCACGAGTTCAGCGAGAGCCCAGGCCCGACCTCGAACGGCGGGAGGCTCTACCGCTATACCTATGATTCGATCCTGAATTCCTACAGCCTCGATGCTGGGTTTCCGACGAACGTCAATAGCTCAAAGTCAGAAACTCTCGTCCTCGACAAGGACTCGACGGGAAAGCTGTGGGTCACGTGGATCGAGGGCAAGAAGGTCAAGGTAAACCGGTCGGTCGGCAACGACCTGACCTGGGGCCAGCCATTTGATTTGCCTGTCCAAGGCGGCCAGACGTCTTCGGATGACATCTCCTCGGTCGTCTCACTTGGAAACAAGATTGGAATCATGTGGAGCAACCAGAACGACAAGAAGACCTACTTTACGGTTCATTTCGACGGCGGTGCCGACACGCAATGGCAGCCCAGGGAGGTGGCACTAGCAGACGCCGCCTTGGGGGCCGTTTCCGATGACCACCTTAACTTGAAGTGGTCGTGCGGCCCGGACAGCGCGCTCTATGCAGTGACAAAGACAAGTCTGACATCGCCGACGGCGCCTCTCATTTTTCTCTTGAAGCGGAGCGCGAGTGGGAGCTGGTCTCGCTCTGTCTTCGGGACGGTCCAGGACAACCACACTCGAGCGGTTCTTCTTCTGAATCCGGATGTGGATTCTGTTTACGTCTTCGCAACACATGGCACGTCTGGCGGACAAATCTATTCGAAAGCGGCGAGCACCAGCAACCTCCAGTTCCCAAGTGGACCGGGCACTCCGTTCATTGCTAGCGCTCTCGATACGTTAGTCAACAACCCGACTACAACGAAGCAGTGTGTCAATGGGACCACTGGGCTTCTCGTGCTGGCAAGTGATCGCAACACCCGGTATTACCTTCATAACTACTCTGACCTTGGCGGCACTGCTCCGGTGATCACGATATTCAATCCAACGAGCGGTCTCGCGGGCACGGAAGTGACGATCACCGGGTTTCGTTTGACTGGGGCGACGTCTGTTGGATTCAATGGCGTGGCGGCGGCCAGCTTCGTTGTGGATTCTGGCAGGCAGATCCGGGCCGTCGTACCGGCCGGAGGCAGCACGGGAAAGGTCACGGTGAGCACACCCGCGGGAACGGGGACCAGCACCGATAACTTTGTGGTGGTAGTGGCCCCGACGGTCAGTTCCTTTGCTCCCCCCAGCGGTCCGGTGGGGACGGTCGTGACCCTCACGGGGACGGGGTTCAATGGGACGACGGCGGTGGCGTTCAACAGTGTACCGGCGA
>Ga0137409_10002835_pt1 | contig 18433 bp, 15 predicted proteins | sample CZODoug1_16funga_FD_122059 | JGI IMG/M metagenome (GOLD analysis project Ga0137409, IMG submission 122059) | Vadose zone soil fungal communities from Angelo Coast Range Reserve, California, USA - CZODoug1_16fungal (Hybrid Assembly) | ecosystem: Environmental > Terrestrial > Soil > Vadose zone... | reverse complement strand
GCAGCGCTTCGGGTACACTTGCGCGCCTTGAAGCAGGAACTCGAGCAACTGCTGCTGGCCTCCCTGGGCAAGCTCACCGGGAGCGTGCTCGCGCAGATGCCCGCGGCCTCCACGGTGGTCGTCGAGCGCACCCGCGACAACCAGCACGGCGAGTTCGCCACCAACCTCGCGCTGCGGCTGGCGAAGCCGGCGGGCAGGAATCCGCGCGAGCTTGCGGCCGCCATCGTGGCCGCGCTCCCGGCGAGTCCCTTGCTCGCGCGCGCCGAAGTGGCAGGGGCCGGATTCATCAACTTCCACCTGGCGCCCGAGGCGTACGCGCGCGAACTCGCGCGTATCCACGCGCTCGGTGGCGCTTACGGTGAAAGCAGGCTCGGCCAGGGCGAGCGGGTGCTGGTGGAGTTCGTGTCCGCGAACCCGACCGGGCCGCTGCACGTGGGTCATGGACGCCAGGCGGCCTACGGCGCGACGCTCGCGAACATTCTCAAGGCGGTGGGGTTTGAGGTCGCGCGCGAGTACTACATCAACGATGCCGGACGGCAGATGGACATCCTCGCCGTCAGCACCTGGCTGCGGTATCTCGGCCTGTGCGGCGAGGAGTTGCCGTTTCCGCAGAACGGTTACCGCGGCGACTACGTGCGCCCGCTCGCGCAGCAGCTCAAAGCCCTGGTGCGCGAGCGGCTGCGACGCCCGGCCGCGAGCGTGCTCGCCAACCTGCCCGCGGATGCCCCCGCGGGCGACAAGGAGACCTACATCGATGCGCTCATCGCACGCGCGCGTGAGCTGCTGGGCAGCGATGGTTTCCGCCGGGTCCTGGAGCTGTCGCTGGCCGAAATGCTCGCGGACATCCGCAATGATCTTGGCGAGTTCGGTGTGGTGTTCGATCACTGGTCTTCCGAGCGTGCGCTGGCGGACAGCGGCGCGATCGATCACGCCCTCGCGGTGCTTGAATCGCGGGGACGGCTGCAGCGGCGCGACGGCGCGCTGTGGTTCCGCGCCACCGAGTTCGGCGACGAGAAGGATCGCGTGGTGGTGCGCGAGAACGGCCAGAAGACCTATTTCGCGTCCGATATCGCCTATCACCTGCAGAAGCGCGAGCGGGGGTTCGCGCGTCTCATCGACGTGCTGGGCGCCGATCATCATGGTTATGTCGCGCGGGTGCGCGCCGGACTGATTGCCATGGGCCAGCCGGGCGAGTGCCTGGAAGCGACGCTGATCCAGTTCGTGAGCCTGTTCCGCGGCGCCGAGAAGATCCCCATGGGCAAGCGCGAGGCGCAGTTCGTCAGCTTACGCCAGCTGCGCGAGGAAGTTGGCAATGACGCCTGCCGTTTTTTCTACCTGATGCGCAGTCACGACCAGCCGCTCGACTTCGATCTCGAGCTTGCCAAGTCGCACACCAATGAAAACCCCGTGTACTACATTCAATATGCACACGCTCGGGTGGCGAGCGTCATGAAACAGCTCGCCTCCCGCGGCCTGTCCTTCGATCGCGATGCCGGGCTCACCGCCGCCGGGATGCTCGGCGGCGCTGAGGAGCAGGCGGTGCTCAGCTCACTCAGCCGTTATCCCGAGATCGTGGAGCAGGCGGCCGTGAACCGCGCGCCGCACACCCTGGTGCACTATCTGAGGGAGCTCGCCAACGTCTTCCACACCTACTACAACGCGGAAGTCTTCATCGTCGGCGACACGGCGTTGCGCAACGCGCGCCTGGCGCTGGTCCTGGGGGTGCAGCAGGTGCTGCGCAACGGGCTGACGCTGCTCGGCGTATCGGCGCCGGAGAGCATGTGAGAAACGCGGCGTACCGCCGGCGGCCTGCATGGCGAAACTGACCAGCCGCGACTACAAGTCCACGCAGCGGCGCGCGCCGGATTTCAGGCGGCTGCGCGAGTTCGGCTCCGGCGTGCTGGCCGGAATCGTGCTGACGAGCATGGCGTTCGTCTATCTCGGCGGCGCGGCACGCAAGACGCAGAACAGCGCGGACGCGCCGCGCCCCGATCCGCACCGTGCCGCGCCGTCTGATGCCGAGAGCGGCGAGGCGGGCTCGGGCAGGAGTGCCGAAAAATACGACTTCTACCAGATGCTGCCGAACTTCGAAGTGGTGGTGCCGGAGAAGGACAAGGACGTCAAGCGCGATCCGCCGGCGGCGGCGAAGATCGAACGCCCGGGGGTATACGTCCTGCAGGCGGGTTCGTATCGCAACGAAGCCGACGCCGAGCGCGTGCGCGTGCAGCTGGCGCTGCAGGGCGTCAACGCCAAGGTACAGCGCGTCGCAGTGGACGCGGATGTCTGGCATCGGGTGCGCATCGGGCCGATCAGCAATCTGGACGAGCTCAACAAGGTGCGCAGGCAGCTGCGGGCGGCCGAGGTCGATGCGTTGGTCATCCGGGTGGGAGACTGAGGAGCAATCCACATGAAACTCGTCGTAACTGTTGTGTTCGCCGTGTTCGCGAGTCAGGCGGCACTGGCGCGGGACGCCAAACCCTCGGAAGCATCGATCCGGCAGCTGTTCGAGGTCATGCACAGCAGCAAGCTTCTCGAGGCCTACGTGACACAGATCGACGGCACGGTGCGCGCCTCGATGCAGCAGGCTTTTGCGGGACAACAGCCGACCCCGAAGCAGCAGAAGATCATGGAGACCCTCGGGCACAATATCGCTTCGCTGGTGAAGGAGGAGCTGAACTGGGCGAGCTTCGAGCCCATGATGATCGAGGTGTACCGCAACACGTTCACTCAGCACGAAGTGGATGGGATGCTGAAGTTCTACCGCTCCGAGGCCGGACAGGCCGTGATTGCCAAGCTGCCCACGGCCATGCAGCAGACGATGGCGAGCATGCAAAGCCACGTCAAGACGCTCACGCCCAAGATCGTGCAGCTGGAAAAGGACTCGGCGGCGCAGCTCAAAGCGGCCGAGGAACCACAGCAGGCGCCGCAATCGCCGCCGCCGCAGCCGTAACCACAGCGGGCGGCGAGCCCCTACACGGCGCTGCGGAACCGGTATGACGATATCGTGGCTGCGAAACGCTTCGAGGACCGCCCGCTGCTGGGGTCAGCGCTCGCGTTTGCGGCGTCGTCTGGCCGTTGCGCGGCCTGCGCTACGCCCGCGCCGCACGGGCTTCGCGGCCGCGGCCGGCTTCGCCGCCGCCATCGCCGCTGCGACCGAACGACGCGCCCACGCCACCAGCTCGGCGGCATCTTCCAGCACATCCGCCGGCGTCTCGTAATACGTGGTGCTGAGTTGCGGGCTCTCAGGGTAGGGCCGGAACTGACCCATGGCGCGCGCCGTGAAGTCCGCGCGGTTGGAATCGTTGACGCGCAGATACAGGGTATCGTTGTCGACAAGAGCGAAAAAGAACTCATCGCAGTACAGGCCGGCGCCGCCGAACATGCGCCGTGAAGTCACGCCGCCTAACCCGCTGAGCTGATCGCGAACGTAGTCGAGGTAGTCGCTGCTGACGGCCATGAGTTCACGCGGGTTACCGCGCGGCTGCCAGCCGCGCAACCGCGCTCAGGATCTTCACTCCTCGCTGATGTTGCGAAAGTCGACCCCGAGCGAGCGCAGCTTGCGGTACAGGTGCGTGCGCTCCATGCCGACGCGCTTGGCGAGCTGCCCCACCTTGCCGTTGCACAGCAGCAGCTGCTGCTGCAGGTAGGCGCGCTCGAACTGCTCGCGCGCCTCGCGCAGCGGCAGCGCCAGCAGGTCCTGCTTCACCAGCGGCTCATTGGGCGGCGTCTGCACCGCGAGCTCGCGCTCGATTTCCTCCAGGCGGATCTCTTCCGCGCCACCGTGGATCAGCAGCCGATGCACCAGGTGTCTGAGCTCGCGCACATTGTCCGGCCAGGGATAGTTGCGCAGCCGGTTCTGCGCCGCGACGCTGAAGCGCCGGAATGGCAGCCCGTCCGCATCGACCAGGCGATCGACCTGATGCCGCAGCAGCTCCGGCACGTCCTCGGCGTACTCGCGCAGCGGCGGCACGCGCATGAGCAACACGTTGACGTGGGCGAGCAGATCACGGCGCAGGGCCTCGGTGCCGGCGCGCTGCTCGATGCCGGGCTGCGCGGAAGCCAGCAGGCGCGCGCGGAAACTCACCGGCTCAGCTCCACCCAGGCGCGTGAACTGTCCCGATTCGAACACGCCCACCAGCAGCCGCTGTGCGCCGGACGGCAGGTCCTCCAGTTCGTGGATGAACAGCGTCCCGTTGCCCGCCTCCTCGAGTACGCCCGCGACCTTCTGTCCGTCCGCCTGCTCGCGGCCGAACAGCCGGCCCTCGGCGTCCGCGTCACGCAGGCTCGAGGCGATGAGCGGCACGAACGGCGCGCTGGCGCGTGGTCCGTGCTCGTGCAGATAACGCGCGAAGGCCTCACGTCCGGCCCCCGGCTCCCCGACCAGCAGCACCGGCGAGGGATTGGCCGCCATCTGCTGCAACTCCGCGCGCAGCTGCTGCATCAACCGGCTCTTGCCGATCGGTATGGCGAGCGGCGAGCCGAGGAGCTTGCCCGACTGGCGGTGCCGCCGGCCCGCATCGAGGGCGCGCTCCACGGTGCGCAGCAGCTTCGCGAGCGACAGCGGCTTCTCCACGAAGTCGAAGGCGCCGAGCCGCGTGGCCTCCACGGCCGTCTCCACCGTGCTGTGCCCGGACATCATCACCACCGGGCAGCCGTCGGCGGCGGCGGCGGACCATTCGCGCAGCAGCGTGATTCCGTCCACGTCCGGCATCCAGATGTCGAGCAGCACCAGATCGGGTATCTGCCGGGCGCGCGAGGCGCGTGCCTGCGCGGCGTTGGCGGCGACGTCCACCTCGTAGCCCTCCTCGGAGAGGATCTCTTTCAGCAGACCGCGGATATCCGCCTCGTCATCGACCACGAGAATGAGTGGACTGCTCATGCCCTTTCCCTCCGCAACTGATCCAGCCGCTCGCGCGCGCCTCCGGTGGCGGACCGGGTGCTGTCCTTCACCGGCAGCACGATGCGCACGCGCGCGCCACCTTCGGGCCGATTGTCGGCATCGATTCGCCCACCGTGCTCCTCGATGATCTTCTTCACAATGGCGAGCCCCAGTCCCGTGCCCTTCGGCTTGCTGGTGACGTAGGGGTCGAATACCTTGCCGAGTAGCTCGCGCGGAAATCCCGCGCCATTGTCACATACGGTCACGGCGGCGTACTCGGCATCGGCGCCGGACTCGAGCCGGGTCGCGATCTCGAGCGTCGGGGTGACCACGCCATCCAGGGCTTCCAGGGCGTTGGTCACCAGGTTGTTGAGGATCTGGCGCAGCCGGCCGCGATCGGCCTCGATGCTCTCGAGGTGCTCATCGAGATCCAGGCGGATGCGCGTGAGCGGACCCTGCGAGCGGTACAGGTCCGCCACCTCGGTGATGAGCTGATTCAGGCTGAAGCGCGTGATCTGCATCTCCGGTGCGCGCGCGTATTCGCTGAACGCGTTCACCATCTGCTGCATGGTCTGCACCTGCTGGACGATGGTGCGCGTGCCGCGCTCCAGGATCTCGGCGTCGCGCTCGTTCATGCCGGCGAGGAGGCGCCGGCGCAGGCGCTCGGCCGACAGCTGGATGGGGGTGAGGGGATTCTTGATTTCGTGCGCCAGGCGCCGCGCGACCTCGCCCCAGGCGGCATCGCGCTGCGCCTGCAGGAGCGTGGTGATGTCGTCGAACACGATCACGAAGCCCATGTCACTGTCCTCGCCCGGCAGCGGGGTGCAGGCGCACATGAGCGTGCGGCGTCCGGCGGCGCCGTCCAGATCGAGCTGCTCGCGCCACTCTTCGCGTCCACCGGCAAAGCGCACCGCGAGCGCGGCGACGAACTGCCCCAGCCGCTCGTTGCCCGCGGCGAGCTCCGGCAGCGCCCGCCCGCTGGCCGCCGACAGGTCGGTCCCGAGGATCGCGCCTGCGGCCTCATTCGCGGTGCGCACCGTCATGCTGCGGTCGATGGCGAGCACCCCGGTCGACAGGCGCGCCAGGATGATGGCGAGGCGCTGGCGCTCGCGCTCCACCGCCTGCTGGCTGTGGGTTGCCTCGGCGCGCGCGCGCCGCAGGCGCTTGGTCATGTCGTTGAAGGAGTGCACCAGGAACCCCATCTCGTCGCGCGAGGGCAGCGGCAGGCGCGTCCCGAAGTCGCCCTTGCCGACCGCGCGCGTGCCCTCGATGAGGTCCTGCACCGGACGCACCAGGCGCTGCGCGGAGTAGATCGCGCCGTAGATGGCCGCCAGCATGGCGAGCAGCAGCACCAGCGTGAGCGTGAGCCGGAAGCTGGTCTTCAGGGGCTCGCGCAGCGCGGCCAGGTCGCCGTACTGGTGGTAGGAGCTCTGCACCGCTTCCGCCAGTGCGGCGAGCTGCGCCGGCACGGGGTAGATCGCCACCACGAAGCGCCCGTCATGGCCCGCGGCCGCGTCGCCGAGCGCGGCGGCGGTGCGGATAAAGTAGTGCCCGCCGGCGCGCGGCTCGAGACTGACGTAAGGCCGGCGCTGCTCCACCTGTCGCACCAGATCCGCAGGTGGTTGCGAGGGCATGCTTTCCAGGGGACTCTCGAGGCTCGCGGCGAGAATGTGCTGGTGTGGACCGAACAGCGCGATTTCGGTGGCCTGGCTGGCGCGCCGTTCCACATCGAGTCTTGACTGCACCTCAAGGGGCGCGGCGCCGGTCAGTGCCGCGGCCAGCGCCACCGTTCTGGCGGAGTACTCACGCGCGCGCAGGTCGAGCGCCGCGCGCGACAACCCGAGCGCGTCGTTCAGTCCCTGCTTCACTTCGACCTTGAACCAGCTGTCGATGCCGCGATTGATGAACTCGAGGGACGACAGATACACGATCAGCAGCGGCGCAATGACCAGCCCCCCGAAGATGCCCACGGTGCGCGCCGTGAGACGCGAGCCGGGCACGTGCGCGCGATAGTCGCGCACCAGTCGCCACAGTTTGCGCGCCAGCAGCACGCTGAGCACGATCACGCCGCAGAAGTCGACCAGCAGGATCCAGGGCTGCAGGCGGCCGAATTCCGAGGAGTTCTGCACGCTCTCGGCGAGCAGCAGGAACGCTCCCAGTCCGATGGCGCTCCACAGCAGCGCTTGCGCGACCGCCACCCAGCGCAGGCGTGGCGGGCGCTCGCTCACACCGGGAGTAACCATGAGTACCACTCGCTCACCCGTGCCCAGTCGTCGCTCCAGAAGAGAATGGCGCGCAGCGATGCCGGCAGGTGGCCACGGCGCACGCCGGCGCGCACGCTGATGGTGTAGTTGCCGCCATCGAGCTGCGGTTCCACCAGGATCGGCCAGGCATCCACCTTGCCCAGGTACTGCAGCGCCTCGTCCAGTGTCGCGAAGCTCTCCTGATCGCCGCTGTGCGTGTCGCGCACCATGTAACGGTCACTCACCGCGTGGTAGCTGAGCTCGCGCCGCAGCGTCAGGTCGACTATGTTCACGTTGAACCAGAAGCGCCGATCACGATCCACGCGCGCCTCGAGGTCGAATGTGAGCGTCAGGCCGTCCCGCAGCGCGTTGCGGATGGCGGGGCCCATCGGGTACTCGACCCGCGCGTGCAGCAGAAACACCCCCTTGTCGAGGTTGACGTATGCGGAGCGCACCTCGAGCACCCCGTCGAGCGCGTCGCCGAAACCCAGGCCCCAGCTCGTCAGGGCCATCACGCACACCGTCGCGAGCAGCCCGCCCCGGGTCAAACCATCCCTTGTTGGATCGCCGCGTAGCATGGATGCAACGACAGACCTGTGATGGATCTGCGACCGCTGGCGGGAACTCAGGTTCCGGCCGTTGTCTTTTCGAGACAAGCATAATAGAAGCCGTCCGTCCCCGCCTCTGCTCCCGGCAGCAGCTGCACGCCCACCCCGCAATCGACCGCGCCGGGCGCGAGCCTGGGGCCTTCGGGCATCGCGGCAACCGCCATCTGCGGCTCCGCCGCCAGCAGGCGCGTAACGACCTCCTGGTTCTCCCCGGCCAGTATCGAGCAGGTCGAGTACACGAGGCGCCCGCCCGGAGCCAGCATGGTGACCGCGGCCCTGAGGATCGCGAGCTGTGCGGCCGCGAACGCGGGCATGTCGTCCGCGCGTCGCAGCAGCTTGATGTCCGGGTGACGGCGGATCACCCCCGTCGAAGAGCAGGGAGCGTCCACCAGAATGCGCTCGAACGGCCGGCCGTCCCAGAAGGTGTCCGGATCGCGAACGTCTGCCGCCACTACCCGGGCAGTGCGCCTCAGGCGCCGGAGGTTGTCCTCGATCAATCCCACCCGGTCGGCATCGATGTCCACGGCCGTGAGATCCGCGCCTTCGCTTAGCAGCTCCAGAAGGTGACCCGTCTTGCCCCCGGGAGCGGCACAGGCATCGAGCACGCGCATGCCGCCGTGCACATCCAGCAGGGGCGCCGCGAGCTGCGCACCCGCGTCCTGAACCGAGACGGTCCCTTCGGCAAAGCCGGGCAGGCAGCTTACGGCCATTGGGCGATTCAAAGTGACTGCATATGGGGCCCACTGTATCGGATACGCGTCAATTTCGGCCCTCGCCAGTTCAGCCACATAGGCCCGCGCGTCCGAGCGAGAGGCATCAACGCGCACGGTCATGGGTGGATGGCCGTTGTTGGCCGCCAGTATGGCCGGGCACTGCCCGGGCCAGGCGGCCGCGACCTGCTCCACGAGCCAGGCCGGGTGTGCGGTGCGTGCCGGAAGCTGCGCATCCACACGGGCGAGGAGCGATGCGCGCTCGGCGACGAACCGGCGCAGCACCGCGTTGGCCAGTCCGGTGGCTCCCGGCGCGCCGAGCAGCCTCACCGCATCGACCGCCGCGTGCACGGTAGCCTCCGCCACATTGCGCGAGTACTCGACCTGATGGGCGGCCACCGTCAGCAGCGCCCGGATGGGGCTCGCCACGCCGGACGGATGCTTGAGCAGTCCATCGACCGCAGGTGCGAGGCGCAGGTACCAGCGCAGCGTCCCGAGCGTGATGGCGCGAACCGCCGCCCGGTCCGGGGCGTTGACGAGGGAGGAGAGGGCCGCCTCGGCTGAGTGGCCGCATCTGATCACCTCATCGACCGCCCGTGCCGCCGCCGCCAGCGCCGGCGCGCCAGGCGCCCAGGGAGTTCTAGCCAAGGCGCCCCCCGGTGAGGGCCACACTGTGCGAGTAATCGCGTACGGCCACCGGCCGGCGCCCGGGCCGCTGCACTTGCGTCACGCGCAGACACCCGCGACCGCATCGTATGCGCATGAAGTCATCGTGTACGGCGATGATCGCACCAGGATGATCATTTTTACCGTCTTTTGACGGCTGGATCGCCGCGGGCTCGGCCTGCGCCTCCAGGATGCGCAGCGTCTCACCATCCAGCGTGGTTTCAGCCACCGGCCAGGGATTGAAGGCCCGGATCTGGCGCTCGATCTCGAGGGCGTCGCGGCTCCAGTCGATCCGTGCCTCGGCCTTGGCGATCTTGGGCGCGTACGTGACACCCTCGAGCGGCTGGGGGCTGGCCCGGAGCGTGCCGGCAGCCAGTCCCTCGAGCGCCTGCAGCAGCGCCGAGGCGCCGAGGGTCGAGAGCGCTTCGTGGAGCGAACCGCTGGTGTGGCTCGCGGAAATGGCGAGCCGCCGCTGCAGCAGCACGGGGCCCGTGTCCAGACCCGAGTCCATCTGCATGATCGTGACGCCGGTTTCGGTGTCGCCGGCGAGGAGGGCCCGCTGGATGGGCGCCGCTCCGCGCCAGCGCGGCAGGAGGGACGCGTGAATGTTGATGCACCCCAGGGGCGGCAGAGTGAGGACCTCGCGTGGCAGGATCAGGCCATAGGCCACGACGACCAGAACCTGCGCTCGCCAGGCCTCGAGCTGTGCGCGCGCGGCGGCGCTGCTGAGAGTCTGCGGTTGCGCCAGCGGCAGCTGCGAGGCAAGCGCTGCGCGCTTCACCGGGCTCGCGGCGAGTTTCTGGCCGCGCCCCCTGGGTCGGTCCGGCTGCGTCAGGACTCCGACGACGCTGTGTTGAGCGAGCAGCGCCGCGAGGGCTGGCAGCGCGAATTCAGGCGTCCCGGCAAAGGCGACGCGCAACACTACCAGCCTGTCGGACTAGCTGACCCAGAACCGTGGCAATGAGCAACCGGCAAAAGCCGCGCCTTTTGCCGGCGGAAACGCAGCCGCGGTCCGACAAATTCGCAGGAGCGAATTTGGCCGACCGAAGGTCGGCCCGCAGGGTGCCGGCCAGGGACGGGCAGGCACAAAAAGCGCCGCAGGCGACTTTTTCCCATCGACTAGTACGCGCGCCGCGCGCTGCCCGAGCTCGCCGCGGCAGCATGCGAGCCGCGCTCCCTGCGCTCCTTCTCGAGCTTCTTGCGAATGCGCTCGCGCTTCAGATCCGACAGGTAGTCGACGAACAGCTTGCCGTCGAGGTGGTCGATCTCGTGCTGGATACACACCGCCAGAATGTCGTCGTAATCGCGCTCGAACAGAGCGCCGTCGCGATCGTGCGCGCGCACGCGGATCTTCGCCGCGCGCATCACGTCATCGAAAATCCCCGGCACCGACAGACACCCTTCCTCGGTGTTCGCCTCCCCTTCGCGCGAGAGGATCTGCGGGTTGATGAGCACCAGCGGCTGGTTGTGCTCGGCGGAGATGTCGATGACGATGACGCGCTGGTGGACATCGACCTGGGTCGCGGCGAGCCCGATGCCCGGAGCGGCATACATGGTCTCGAGCAGGTCCTCGACCAGCGCGCCGAGGGCCGCATCGAAGCGGGTCACCGGCTGCGCGCGCGTGCGCAACCGGGGGTCGGGGAACTCGAGGATCGCTCTTAAGGCCATCGCTTGCCTGTTATGGGGGCGGAGCCGCCCGTGATCCAGCGCACAAACTCGACATTAATTCGCATGCCGAGCGGGCGCCATGCCAGTATAACAACTAGAATCTCGGGCGCAGGTCGTGTGGTCCACCTCGCGCAATGAGGAGTGGAGGATGGTCTCGAATCAAGTACTTGGAGCTCGCCTCGCGGCGGGCTTGCTGATCAGCGCGATCGCGGTGTGCGGGTGCTCGCATCTGCGGCACACGGACGCAGGCGCCCCCGCCCCCGCGCCCGTGACCGCAGCCTCGGGCGACGCGCGCGCCATTCCCGCCGAGCCGCAGATGACGGCGACGGAAGCCGCCATCAGCGCCGCGGGCGCCACCGCCGCCGCTCCGGCTGCGCTGCCGGCCGATACCCGCGGCATGGTCAACCCGGGCGCGCCGAAGCACTACACGGTCAAACGCGGTGACACGCTCTGGGGCATCGCGTCGATGTACCTGCGCGATCCGTGGTTGTGGCCCGAGGTGTGGATCCTCAATCCCCAGATTCCCAATCCCCACCTCATCTATCCGGGCGACACGCTGGCGCTGGCCTACGGCGCCGACGGCCGGCCGCAAGTCAGCCTCGAGCAGGCCGGTGCCGTGCGCCTGGATCCGCGCCTGCGCAACTCGGCGCTCGACAGCGCCATCCCGACCATTCCCTATTCGGCCATCGCCGCCTTCCTGTCGCGGCCGACGGTCGTGACCACCGATGAGATGCGCGACGCGCCCTATGTGCTGGCGTTCCGCGACAGGCACGAGATCGCCGGCTCCGGCATCGAAGTCTACGTGCGCAATCTGCCGGCAGCGGAGAATGCCCGCTTCGCCATCGTGCACGTCGGAAATGCGCTGCGCGATCCGGATGACGGCAAGGTGGTCGGCTACGAGGGAATCTACACGGCCACCGCACTGGTGCAGCGCCCGGGAGATCCCGCCAAGGCGCTGCTGATCGATACGGCGCGCGAGACGCTGCGCGGCGACCGCTTGTTGTCCGCCGACGCCAGCGGGACGCCGGTCACCTTCGCGCTGCGTGCGCCAGCGAGCGACGTGCACGGCCGCATCATCGACGTGGTCGGCGGCACCGAACTTGCCGGGCAGTACGCAGTGGTGGTCATCAACCGCGGCAAGCGTCACGGACTCGAACCCGGCAACGTGCTCGCCGTCGACCAGGCGGGGGATGTGGTGCGTGACCTGTACCGCGGCGGCAGGACAATCGGTAATACCAGCGGCCTCGGAACCTCGTTCGCTCCCAAGGTGAGACTGCCGGACGAGCGCAACGGGACGCTGCTCGTGTTCAAGGTGTTCGATCGCGTGAGCTTCGGGCTGATCGTGGGCGCCTCCGACACCATTCACGTCGCCGACGTGGTGCGTAACCCCTGACTGCCTTTCCTTTATGCTCGCGCGCATGGATGCAATCCGTGCGCGCGCGCTGTTGGCGCGAGTCCCCGGGCTCAACGCCGAGCATCTGCGGGCGCTGATTGCGGCGGCGGGCGGCGAGCCGGCAGGCGCGGCGCAGCCGCGCGCGGCTCGCGACGTGCAGCTGCCGCCCAGCGCGCGCAGCTTCCTGAGCCGCCCCGATGAGCCAGCCCTGGACGCGGATCTCGCCTGGCTCGCCGCCAGCGGGGCGCGCATCATTCTGTGCACCGACCCGGACTATCCGCCGCTGCTCGGGGAAACCGCCGGGGCGCCCGCGGCGCTCTACCTGCTCGGATCCGCGCCCGCGCTGGCGTCGCCGCAGCTCGCTATGGTCGGCTCGCGCAACCCCACGCCGAGTGGCGTCACGACGGCGCGCGCGTTCGCGGCGTGGTTTGCGCGCGCCGGGCTCACGGTGACCAGCGGGCTGGCGGTGGGTATCGATGCCGCCAGCCACGAAGGGGCGCTGTCGGTCGAGGGACTCACGGTGGCCGTGTGCGGCACCGGTCTCGATCGCGTCTATCCGCAACAGCACGAGGGCCTCGCGGCGCGTATTCGGGTCCGTGGTGCGCTGCTGTCGGAGTTCCCGCCGCGCACCGCGCCCCTGCGCCAGCACTTCCCGCGGCGCAACCGCATCATCAGCGGCCTCAGCCTCGGCACGCTGGTGGTCGAGGCCGCACGCCATAGCGGCTCGCTCATCACCGCGCGCCTCGCGGCGGAACAGGGACGCGAAGTGTTTGCGATCCCGGGCTCCATCCACAGTCCGGTCTCGCGGGGTTGCCACCAACTCATACGCGACGGCGCGAAGCTGGTCGAGGAAGCGGCGGACGTTCTGGCGGAGCTGCGGATTTCGGTTCCGAAAGAAACACTTACGGGCGCGCGCAGCGACCCGCAGAAGCCGCCGGCATTGGACAAGGAGTATGAAATGCTGTTAGATGCGCTCGGCTTTGAACCGGCGACCATTGATGTTCTCGTCGCACGCACGCGCTTAGCCCCCGAGTCAGTTGCCTCGATGCTGCTGATACTCGAGCTCCAGGGGCGTGTGGCGGCGCTTCCGGGCGGCCGCTATGGCCGATTACCTTGAATGATGACTGGCAGCGTTCTCGACATCCTGATCTACGTTTTCGACCGGTACATGCTCGAGGAGACACCGGAAGTGCCCGAGCGCGAGCAGCTCGCGCGCGATCTGGAACTCGCGGGCTTCGGGCGCACCAACGTCGAGCGGGCGCTCGACTGGCTCACCGAACTTGCCTTCGGACACCAGCGGCCGCCCCTGCCCGCAGCAAGGCGCGACGGCGCCGCGCACCACGGCGTGCGGGTTTTTGCCGACAGTGAGCTGGTGCGCCTGTCGCCTGAGTGCCGCGGGCTGTTGCTGACGCTGGAACGCGCGCGTGTCATCACGCCGCAACAGCGCGAGATCGTGATCGAACGCATGCTGGCGCTGGAAGCCGACGAGCCCGACACCGAGCAGCTGAAGTGGGTCGTGCTCATGGTGCTCTCGAGTCAGCCCGGGAGTGAGCTGGCGGTCGAGCGGCTCGGCGGCCTGGTGGCGGAACTGCGCACCCATGCTCCGCATTGAGCGCGCCGCTGCACCGGCAGCTGAAGCTTGGTCCGCGGCTCGTCCGCGGTTTTTCGTCTTAGGCCTGAGCCTTTCTCGGTAAGTCATGGCAGACAATCTGGTCATAGTCGAATCGCCCGCCAAGGCCAAGACGATCAAGAAGTATCTGGGCCGCGACTTCGACGTGCTCGCCTCCTACGGGCACGTGCGTGACCTGGTGCCCAAGGAGGGCGCGGTCGATCCCGACAACGGCTTTGCCATGAAGTACCAGGCGCTCGAGAAGAACGAGCGCCACGTCGAGACAATCGCGCGCTCGCTGCGCAAGGCGAAGGCGCTGTATCTGGCCACCGACCCGGATCGCGAGGGCGAGGCGATCGCCTGGCACCTGAAGGAAATGCTGAGCGCGCGCGGCGATCTCGACGGCAAGGACGTGCACCGCGTGGTGTTCTACGAAATCACGCGCAACGCCATCCGTGAGGCGGTCGGGCAACCGCGCGGCCTGTCGCTCGAGCTCGTCAACGCCCAGCAGGCGCGGCGCGCGCTCGACTATCTCGTCGGCTTCAATCTCTCGCCGCTGCTGTGGAAGAAGGTGCGCCGCGGGCTGTCGGCGGGGCGCGTGCAGAGCCCGGCGCTGCGCATGATCTGCGAGCGCGAGGAGGAGATCGGCGCGTTCGTGGCGCAGGAGTACTGGACCATCGAGGGTGAGGGGTCGCACAGCTCGCAGTCCTTTCCGCTGAAGCTGCTGGAGTATCGCGGCCAGAAGGTCGAGCAGTTCAGCTTCACCAACGAGACCCAGGCGCGCGAGGTCGAGCGCGCCATCCGGGCGGCGGCCGGCGCGCGCCCCGAGGGCGGCGGCGAGTTGCGCGTGCTCGCGATCGATCGCAAGCAGCGCCGCCGCAATCCGGCCCCGCCCTTCACCACCTCGACGCTGCAGCAGGAGGCGGCCCGCAAGCTCGGCTTCAACGCCCGGCGCACCATGCGTCTCGCGCAGCAGCTGTACGAGGGACAGGACATCGGCGAAGGCAGCGTGGGGCTGATCACCTACATGCGCACCGACTCGGTGTCGCTGGCGGCGGAAGCGGTGCGCGAGATTCGCGAGGTCGCCGCGCGGCTGTATGGCAAGGATGAGGTGGCGGAGGAACCGCGCGTTTACAAGACCAAGTCGAAGAATGCGCAGGAGGCGCACGAGGCCATCCGCCCGACGGCAGCGAGCATCACGCCCGCCGACGTCGAGGGCAAGATCGAGGACGATCTCTACCGGCTGTACTCGCTCATCTGGAAACGCGCGGTCGCGTCCCAGATGAGTCATGCGCTGTACGACACCGTTGCCGTGGATATGCTCGCCGGGCCCGACGGCACGCAGCGTCACATGCTGCGCGCCAACGGCTCGACGCTCGTCAAGCCCGGCTACATCTCCGTGTACCAGGAAGGCACCGATGACGCCAAGGCCGCCGACGATTCCGATCACGTGCTGCCGCCGATGAACGAGGGCGACGCGGTGCACTTGAGCGCATTGCGCGCCGAGCAGCATTTCACCGAGCCGCCGCCGCGCTACAGCGAGGCCTCACTGGTGAAGGCGCTGGAGGAGCACGGCATCGGCCGGCCGTCGACCTATGCGTCCATCATCTCGACGCTGCAGGATCGCGAATACGTCGAAATGGACAGCCGGCGCTTCGTGCCGACCGACATCGGCAAGATCGTCTGCCGCTTCCTCACGCATCACTTCCATCGCTACGTGGAGTACGGCTTCACCGCGGCGATGGAGGACGAGCTGGATGCGGTGTCGCGCGGCGAGGAAGACTGGACCACGCCGCTCGAGAAGTTCTGGAAGCCCTTCATCCGCCAGGTCGAGAAGATCGAGAAGACCGTCACGCGCGAGCAGGTTGCACAGGCGCGCGAGCTCGGCCACGACGCCGCCACCGGCAAGCCCATCACGGTGCGCATGGGCCGCTACGGCGCGTTCGTTCAGATCGGCACCAAGGACGATGAGGAGAAGCCGCGGTTCGCAGGTCTGCGCCCGGGGCAGAAGATGGATGCGCTCACGCTCGCGGACGCGCTGGAGCTGTTCAAGCTGCCGCGCACGCTCGGAGAAACGCTGCAAGGCGAGGCGATCGTCGCCAACGTCGGGCGTTTCGGTCCGTACGTGAAGTACGGCAGCAAGTACGCCTCGCTCAAGGAAGACGACCCGTACACCGTCACGCTCGAGCGGGCGCGCGAGGTGATCCGCCTGAAGCAGGAAGCGGATGCCAATCGCATCATCCAGGACTTCGCGGCCGAGGGTATCCAGGTGCTCAACGGCCGCTACGGACCGTACATCACCGACCGCAAGAAGAACGCCAAGATACCGAAGGACCGCGACCCGAAGCTGCTCACACTCGAGGAGTGCCGCGCGCTGCTCGCGGCGGCGCCGGAACGCGGCGGACGATTCGGACGCTGGGGCAAGGGCAAGCGTGCCGCAACTCCCGCGCCGGCCGCTGCCGAGGGCGCGCCGGCGGGCGCGGCCGCAGCGCCCGCAGCCGGCAAGAAGACCCGCACGGCCGCTGCGCAGCCCGCGGCCGGCCCGGGCCCGCCGGCCGCGCGCGCGGGGGCGTCGGCGAGAGCCAAGGTCGCCGCCCGCACGGCTCGCAAGACGCGCGCGCGTGTCAAGGTTGCGGCCGCCGCACCCGCAGCCCGCGCCGGCCGCGCGCGCCGCCTGAAGTAACGGCCGCTTCAGGCCGCCGCCAGCAACCGGTCGATCGCCGCCACACATTCCGGTTCATCGAGCAGCGGCGCGTGGCCGCGATTGGCAACCGTCAGAACCTCGAGGTCGGGCTTGCCGCGCTGCATGCGTTGCAGCGTCGCAGCGCTCAGGACGTCCGAGTGCGCGCCGCGGATGGCAAGGATCGGCACGCGCGCGAGCGCACCCCACAACGGCCACAGATCCGGCGCGGCTCGGGAGGTGTCGCGCAGCGGCTCGCGGATCAACGGATCGGCGTCCACTTCCGGCACGCCCTGCGCGTTGGCGCGGTAACTCAGGCGCGCGATCTCATCCCAGCGCGCATCGCTTAAGTCCGGCCATGCGGCTCCGTAGTCGGCGCGCACCTGCGCGGCCGCCTCGGCCCAGCTGCGCACGGGAGCGGCTCTGCCGGCGTAGCCGCGGATGCGCTCGAGCCCGCGAGGATCCACCTCGGGGCCGACGTCGTTGAGCACGATGCGTGACACGAGCTTCGGTTGCGTCGCCGCCAGCAGCATCGCCATAAGACCGCCCATGGAGGTGCCGATGATGGTCACCCGCGCGGCGCCCAGACCTGCGAGCAGCGTCACTACGTCCTGCAGGTAGACCGGGATCTGGTAGTTGTTGAAATTCGGATCGCGCGCCGACAGGCCGCGGCCGCGCATGTCGGGCACGATGACGCGGTGGCGCGCCGCCAGGTGCGCCGCCAGCTCGCCGAAGTCGCGGCTGTTGCGCATCAGTCCGTGCAGGCACAGCACCACCGGTGCATCCGCGGCGGCGCTCGCGTACACGCGGCTGTAGAGCCTCAAGCCATCGTGACTGTCGAACCAGTACTCGGCCACTGCGCGGCCCCTCTCATGGTGTTTAGGCCTGAAGCCTCCCAGGCCGGGTGATACATTTCATCAGTCCAGACAAAAGCAGGCAATGAAGTACCGCCACAGCTTCCACGCCGGCAACTTCGCGGACGTGCACAAGCACGTGACGCTGCTCGCGCTGCTGAGGGCGCTGCAGAAGAAGGACAAGGGCTTCCTCTACCTTGACACCCACGCCGGCCGCGGCAGCTACGACCTGTCGAGCCCGTCGCTTGAGGCTGCCGCCGGCATCGGGCGCTTCGCGAGCGTGGAGCACAGCGCGCCGGAGTTGCGCCAGTACGCGGCGCTGCTCGCGCAGTTTCGCGCCCCCCACGGGCAGCGGCACCTGTATCCGGGTTCGCCGCTGATCGGCGCGAGCGCGCTGCGGCCGCAGGATCGTGCGGTGCTCATCGAGTTCCTGGGAGCCGAAGCGCAGGCGCTGGAGGCCTCGCTCGCCGCTCTGGTCCCCGCGCGCAGCGACGCCCCGCGCAGTGTGCGGGTCGAGCGTGGCGACGGCTTCGAGCGCTTGCGGGCCTGGCTGCCGCCGCCCGAGCGGCGCGGGCTCACCTTCATCGACCCGCCGTACGAGCAGACCCAGCAGGACTTCGGGCATGTCACGGCCGCACTCGCCGAAGGATTGCGCCGCTTTCCCACCGGGGTGTTCGCGGCCTGGTATCCGATCAAGGATGAGCGCAGCACCGCCACCTGGCATGCCGCCTGCGCGCGCGCCCTGCAGGCGCCGCTGCTGGTGAGCGAGCTGTGGCTGTATCCGCGCGATTCGCAGGTCGGGCTCAACGGCTCGGGACTGCTGATCGCGAACCCGCCCTACCTCACGCTCGAGCGCCTGCAGGCCTGGCTGCCGGAGCTCAAGTCCAGCCTCGCGGTGGGGCCTGCCGCAGGCGCGAGCGCGCGGATGCTGTCACAATCGGGCTGATGGAGAGCGCGCTGGAGCAGTACGGGGTCGTCGGCCATCCGGTCGGTCACAGCTTCTCGCCGTTCATTCACGCCATGTTTGCCCGCGAGAGCGGTCAGAGCATCAGCTACCGCCTGTACGACGTGGCGCCCGGCGAGTTCCACGCGCGCGTGCGCGCGTTCTTCGCGCAGGGCGGCC
>Ga0137409_10002834_pt1 | contig 18439 bp, 16 predicted proteins | sample CZODoug1_16funga_FD_122059 | JGI IMG/M metagenome (GOLD analysis project Ga0137409, IMG submission 122059) | Vadose zone soil fungal communities from Angelo Coast Range Reserve, California, USA - CZODoug1_16fungal (Hybrid Assembly) | ecosystem: Environmental > Terrestrial > Soil > Vadose zone... | reverse complement strand
CTCGGAGGCGAGCGCCATCGCGATCACCGCCCGCTGACACATCCCGCCCGACAGGCCGTACGGATAGTTGTCGAACCTCAGACGCGGGGAATCGATCTTGACCCGCCGGAGCCAGTCGAGGGCCTGCTCCCTGGCTTCGCGGGCGCCCTTCGTCGGCGTGTGCAGCCGGATCACCTCGGTGATCTGCTCGCCGACGCGCACGAAGGGATTGAGCGCCGACTTGGGGTTCTGGAAGATCACCGAGATGGCCTTCCCCCGCAGCGGCGCCATGATGCGCTCGACCTTCCGCCGCCAGCCGGCCTCGTCCTTGGACACCTCGACGATCCGGCCGTCGACCTCCTTCCGGTCGACATACCGCTCGAGGTCCGCGAGGAGGTTCTGCTCGCCGCCGTCGGCGTGGAACGCAATCGTGCCGCCGATCACGCCGGGTCCGGCGCCGATCAGGCCGGTGATCGAGAGCGCGGTGACGCTCTTGCCGCTCCCGCTCTCCCCCACCACGCCGAGGGTCTCACCGCGGGCCAGCGCCAGCGTCACGCCGTCCACCGCGCGAATGAACGCCCGCTTGCTCCGCGAATAGAAGTAGGTGCGGAGGCTCTCGATCTCCAGCAAGGGCGCGCCCATCACTTCCCGCTCCGGTCCTCGAGGATGCCGTTCAGCCCGTCGCCCAGCAGATGGAAGCCGAGAATGGTGAACAGGATGGCCAGTGCGGGCGCGGTCGAGGGCCAGAACTTGCCCTGGAAGAAATAGTTGGCGCCGGCCTGGACCATGTTGCCCCACGAGGGGGTGGGCTCCTGGACGCCGAACCCGAGGTAGCTGAGGCTCGTCTCGATGAGAATCACCTCGCCCATGCCGATGGTCGCCCGGATGACGAGCAACGGCGCGCAGTGATACCACAGGATGTGCTTGAGCACGATGACGTGCGCCGGCAGGCCCAGGACATGAGCGGCCTCGATGAAGTGCTTCTGGCGGAGGAACGCGATCTTCCCCGCGACCAGCGACGCGACGACGGGCACGCCGGTCACGCCCACGATGATCATGATGTAGTAGATGTCCACCCGGAACACGGCGATCACGAGCAGGATCAGGACCAGCCGCGGAAACGAATCCACCAGGTTGTTGAAGTAGGTGGCGAGCACCTCGACGCCGCCGCCGCGATAGCCGGCCAGCGCGCCGAGCGCGGTGCCGGCCACGAGCGAGATGGCGATCGCGACGAGCCCGGGCAGGAAGTACGCCTGCGTCGCCACGATCAGCCGCGAGAGGATGTCCCGGCCGAGGAAATCGGTTCCCAGCAGATGGCCCGCGCTTCCGGGCGGGGCATTCAGAAGCCCGAAGCTGATGTGCTCCGGATCGTACGGCAGCCACTCGAAGACGCCCAGGACGTACGACACCAGCACCGCGGCGACGACGATCAGGCCGTAGCCGACGCAGGCGAGATCGAGGGTGCCGGCGCTCTTCCACGGGGACACATCCGAGGCCGGGCGGCTTGCGTCTGTGATCTGGGTGTAGCGCTTCATTCGGCCCAGCCGCCGCCGCGCTGCTGCTGCGAGGCACGGGGATTGACCGCGACGTACACCACGCGCTGCAGCAGGCTCCCCGTCCGCACCAGCGTCGCGGCGACCATGGCGATGCCCATGATCGCGGGAAAGTCCCGATCCTGAGCGGCTTGCCAGGCCATCCGCCCCATGCCCGGCCAGTTGAACACCTGCTCGACAATGACCGCGCCACCCAGGATGAACGGGATCTTCGACGCGACGATCTCGGTCATCGGGATCAGGAGCCCCTCGCGGAAGGCGTGCCGCCACACGGACGCGCCCTTGGCGCGGGCCGTGCGGATGTAGTCCTCCGCCATGACCCGGCTCAGCTCCTCGCGCAGGTAGCGCACGACCTCGCTCACGGTGCCGTTGCCGAGGCCGAGCACGCAGATGGGCAGCAGCGAATAGAGCCAGGCCCGCTCCGTCGGCGCCGAGGCCTGGGAGACGAGCGGAAACACACCGAGCTGGCGACTGACGAGATAGATGGCGACGTAGCCGAGCCAGAACACGGGCAGCGCCGACACCACGTAGGCCAGCAGGGTGAACGGCCGATTGAACGGGGTCGCGCCGCGCACCGAGGCGTGCAGGGCGATCGGCACCGCGATGAGCAGCGTGACCAGCATCGAGCCGAGCGTGAGGTAGAGCGTGCTCGCGCCTACCCGGACGATCTCGCCGAACACCGGCAGGCCCGTGCGAATCGACGTGCCGAAGTTCCCGCGGAGCAGGTTGCCGAGCCACGCGAAGTACTGGCCGTACCACGTGGTCGGGATTCCGAGCGCCTCACGGACGCCGGCCCGGGCCTCGTGGCTCGGCATCTGGCCCTCGAGCAGGACGCTGAACGGGTCACCCGGGGCGAGGAAGAGGATCACGAACACGACGAGGCTCACGCCCAGGAGTAACAGGGCGGTGAGCGCCAGCTCCCTGGACAGAACCAGGGCGACGGGCTTGAGCGCGGAGAGCTTCACGGCTCCGGCGACGACGCCCGGCCGCCGCGGCCCGGCCGCCCTCGGCCCGCGCCCGTCACGCTCGCGGCGGCGGCCCTACTTCTGATCGGCGACCGGGATGAACCACTCATCCGCGAACGAGAAGAATTTGTAGGGATGAATGGCCACGCGGCGCACCTTCTTGTGGTAGCCGCTGTAGTTCGTCAGCGTCCACAGGAAGGTGTAGGGCGCCTCCTCGGCGAGGATGGCGTGGAGCTTTCGATTGATCGTCCGGCGCTTCTCGTGGTCGAGCGTCAGCTTGCTCTCGACGATCAGCCCGTCCACCTCCGGATTGGAGTAGGCGCCGAAGTTGTTCTTCCACGCGCCGATCTCGGCCGAGTGGAACAGGGACGAGATGTCGGCCGAATCGTCGAACACCCAGGAGGCGAAGATGATGTCGAAGTCGTGCTCGAGGAACACGCTCTCCTTCCACGCCTGCCACTCCTTGAACTCCACCTTGATCGCCACCCCGATGTTCTTGAGGTAGTTCTGGAAGGCGAGGACGACCCGCTTCACCGCCTCGCTCTCCTTCTCGATCGGTACCTTGAGCGACAGGGCGAGCTTCTTGCCATCCTTCTGCAGCGTGCCGTCCGGGCCCGGGGCGAAGCCCGCCTGCCGGAGCAGCGCGGTCGCCTTCTGGGGATCGAACGCCAGCGGCCGGACGTCCAGGTTGTACGCCCAGCTGCCGGGCGCGAACGGACCGGAGACGAGCGTCCCCTGGGCGTTGAAGAACGAATCCAGCACCTCCTGCCGGTTCACGGCGTATGCGAGCGCCTGGCGCACCCGCTTGTCGGCCAGGAGGGGATTGCGGAGGTTGTAGCCGAAGAACGCGTACGACAGGGCGTTGTACGGCTGCAGGACGAAGCGCTTGTCGCCCTGGAGCTCCGGGAGATCCCGCGGGTTGACCAGCACGACCATGTCGATCGCGTTGAACATCAACGCCTGCGTCATGATGTTCTGGTCCGCGAACGGCTTGGAGATGAACCGGTCGATGTGCGGCCGGCCCTTGAAGTAGTTGTCGTTGGCCACCAGGACGACTTCCCGGTCCGAGGTGATCGTCTTGACGACGAACGGCCCGGTGCCGATCGGCTGCCGCACGAACGGATCCTCGCGCGTGAGATAGATGGGGTTGGCCGGACCGTGCTTCGGGATCACCTTGAAGCTGAACTTGGCCAGCGCGTTCAGGATGGGTCGCTTGAGCGTGAACTGCACGGCGTGATCGCTGAGCTTCTCGACGCTCTCGATGAACTCGTAGCGCACCTTGAGCGGCGTGGTCGTCTTGGGATGCATCATGATCTTGTAGGTGAACACGACGTCGTCGGCCGTGAACGGCCTCGCCTCCTCGCCGTCCCGGGCGTGCCACACCACGTCCGTGCGCAGGTAGAAGGTGTAGCTGCGACCGTCCTTGCTCGCCTCCCAGCGCTCCGCCAGCTCGGGGACGATGTCCTGCTTCGCGTCGATGCCGACCAGGCCGTTGAAGACCAGCTCGGTGATGCGCAGCGAGACCATCTCGTTGCTGGTGATCGGATCGAGCGTCGAGGGGCGCCCGTACTCGCCGTACCCCAGGGTGCCTCCGTCCGGCCGCCCGTCGTTCTTGGGCCCGGCCGGGGACACCGGCGGCGTCACGACGACGACTGAGAGGAGCGACAGCCCGACGACAAGGTGCTTTTTCATGGTCTTTCTGCCTCGTGGTGACACGTGATTAAAAGATCCTCACGTCCCCGGCGCTCTTCTGCTCCACGGCGTACATCCCTTGCATGGCGTCCTGGATGCGGCGGACCACCGGATAGTGCTTGCTCATTTCGAAGTAGATCTCCAGGCCTTCGGAGAACTGTCGGCCGCGGTAGTACGCGGCGGCCAGGTTGACGAGCATCAGGGGATCATTCGACTCGATCCGGTTCTTCCGGCTCTTGTCCCGTCCCGCCTCCAGATAGGTGATCGCCTGGCCGTAGTCTCCCCGGCGCAGGTAGAGCCGGCCCAGGGCGATATTCAGCGCGCGCGTCTTCCGTCCCTCTCCGGCCTCGCTCGCGCGCGCGGCCCGGGACTCGACGCCGGCGCAGCCGGCCCGCACCCGCGCGCAGGCAGAGAGAATCTCGGCGAGCAGCTCGGGATCGGCGGACTGCTCCTGGGCCAGTCCGTCCCAGACCGCCATCGCCTCACCGCGCTGTCCCTGCAGGTACTGGCCGGTCGCATACCGAACCCGTGCCCGATTCCGCTGCGGCGGCGGCGCCGCCGTAGGGAGGGTGAGGAAGGTGCTGAACGCCCGCTGCGACCGCTCCACCTCGCCGGCCTCGGCGTAGGCCACGCCGAGGTAGTAGTCGGCGGCCGGCTTGAGCTGCGCGTCGGTCGTCGCTCTCTCCAGATACTGCACGCTCGCGCGACGGTACAGCGCCGCCAGATCACCGAGGGCGGCCACGTCATAGAAGCTGATCGCCTTGGTCTGACCGAGCGCCTCGGTGTACGAGGCCTCCTTCAGGTCCGCCTGCCTGACCAGCTCCAGTCCCTTGTCGGTCAGCCCGGCGCGGGCATAGACGGTGAGCAGGCCCTCCAGCAGGCGCGGCGACGGACTGGCGCCCGCCTTCCTCAGCGCCGCCTCCCCCACGGCCACGGGATCCCGGTCCTTGAGCCCGGCGCGGCTGTAGGCCGCCGCCAGCGCCATCTGGACCTCCGGATCCGCGGTATCGACGCTGGCCCACTGGGCGCGAGCCGCCTGCGCGTTGTTGCCGACGAAATGACTCAAGCCGAGACTGGCCCCGGCGATGGCCCGGTAACGAGAGGGGATCCCTGGTTGCGCGCTGAACCGCTCGAGATACTTCGCTGCTTCACGGGCCTCACCGCTCTCGAGCAGCGCCTTGCCGAGATACAGATTCGCGAAGCGGCTGCCCTCGGCACCGCGGACGGCGGCGAGCTTTTTGAGGTAGTCGAGCTGGACCGTGATCGCCGTCTCGTACAGCTCGCGATGGAGCTCGGCGTTGCCGAGATAGATCATTCCGAGCGTCAGGTACGCGCTGGCGCGGCCGGCCGGATTCAGCGCCGGCAGGCCCGCCTGCAGCGTCTGCGCGGCTTCCTCGTAGTGATGCTGCTCGTACAGCCGCATGGCTCGCGCGCCGACATCGTCCGCCGCCGAGACCGCGCCGGCTGCCAGGACGATCGATGCCGCCACCAGGGTCACTCCCGGACGCCCCACGCGCTACTCCTTCATCTTCGTCAGAAAGATCTGGTCCCACTGATCGACCTGAGCCCGGAACGCGATCACGCCGCTGACGGAGCTGGCGATATCGTGATTCATCTTCGTAGCGGTCTTGAGCGCCAGGTTGGTCTTCCGCACCAGGTCCGCGACGTAGACGGGGTTGTACTCCTCGCGATCGTTCCGGACGTACACGATGCCGTTGCTGTCCGGCATCCACGCCGGGCCCCGCTCGACGTCCGGGACCACGTCCGTGGCTACGACCCTGGCGGCCAGCCCATCGCCTTGAGTCGAGTCGGAGCCGTCGGCGGCGATCACCAGGATGGCCCACACCTTGGGGTCGCCCGCCGGGTTGTAGTTGGAGTAGAAGGCGATCTTCTTCCCGTCCGGCGACCAGACCGGCCGAAGGTCGTCGTACGTCCACGTGGTCAACGCCTTGAGCGTCTCGAGGGGCCTGCGAACATCCTCGATCAGATAGACGTCGTGGTTCTCGTTGCGGCCGTGGATCATCACGATCTTGCGGCCGTCGGGTGACCACTGCGGATACAGATGCGGCTTCGCCCCCCAGGTCAGGCGGGTCACGGCGCGGGTCGCCACGTCGAGGAGATAGACATCCCCTTCGCCGGTCCGGCCCGAGACGAACGCCAGCTGATCGGCCTTCGGTGACCAGTGCGCGTGACCGTCCTTCTCCTTGTGAGCGGTCAGCCGCGTCGTCTTGCCATCGAGGGCGCGCAGATAGAGATCGTAGTTGCCGCCTCCGCCGTTGCTCATGAAGACCAGCCGGTCACTGCCGGGCGCCCAGGCGATCCCGGCGTTGTAGCTGATGTCCTCGACGACCCCGGGAAACGAGAACTTCGGCGCCGTGCCACCCTCGGAGAGCTGGTGGTAGATGGTGTGAACCACCGAGCCGTCCGGGCGCGCGATCACGATTTCCTTCTTGTCGCCGCGGCTTCGCTCGAACGCGATCAGCGCGCCCGAGGGGGACCACACCGGGTTCGAGTCGTTGCGCCCGGACTCGACGGGCATCAGCGGCCGAACATAGGCGAGCTCGATGGCCGGTGCCCTCTCCTCCGGCGACAGGTCCTCGGTCTCGAGCCCGGCCAGTGACCTGCCGGCGCTGCCCGCGGCGGCGAGCGTCGCCGCCACGACCAGCGCGCACAAGACCGCGGAGACGGCGCGATTCTTCCTCGGGTCGAAGCTCATGCGTCCCTACGACTGGTCCTTGATCTGGGCCCAGTACTTCTGCGCGGCCTCCCGACTCTGCACGAAGGCGGGGTCACCCTCGAGCGACTTCGGAAAGAAGTCGAAGTACTCGCGCCACGCCAGATTCGCGTTATGCGCGATGGTGTCCTTGCGGGTGACCAGGTAGAGCTTGTGGTACGACAGCGCCAGATAGAAGTACGTATTGTGCAGGGCCGCGTCGTAGTGCGCGCTCGGAAAGAAGCGGGTGTTCTGCTTCGCCGTTTGCAGATTCTGGATGGCCTTGGCGAACAGGCGCGCGGCGGCCTCACGATCCTTCTCGATCAGGGTGTTCCCCTTCTCGTAGTAGGCATGCCCGAGATTGGTGAAGGCCACCGCGAAGCGCTTGGAGGTGAGCTGCTGGTTCTGGGGCAACGACAGGACACTCTCGAACTCCCGGATCGCCGCATCGTAGTCGTTCTTCTCGTCCAGATAGAGCTGGGCGAGCCGGTGGTGGGCTTCCGAGTAGTCCGGGTGCTTCGGATCCGTGCTGCCGTAGGCCTGGATGGCGCCGTTGATGTCGCCCTTCTGGGCCGCGCGCTCCCCGAGCTTGAGATAGTCCTTGTGCAGCGCGATCTTTCGGTCGCCCGTGCGGTCCTCGACCTTCTTGTCGAACTCGACGACCTCCTCCCAGTCGCGATAGTCCTCGCCGACCGCGAGCTTCACGGTATGGAACCCGAGGCCGACCGGCTTGCCTTCCAGGATGGGGGTCTTGCCGAGCTGATCACCGTCGACGAAGACGGCCGCGCTGGACGGATCGGAGTCCACCCGGAACGAGGCGTTGTTGACGGCCAGCACGAACTCGCGGCTGTCGCCGCTCTTCTCGACCTTGATCTTCTCGTTCACCGCCTGGTACCCGTGACGGTAGAGCAGGAGAGCGTAGCTCTTGCCCAGGCGTAGCGGCACTTCGGCCTTGCCGTCGTTGCCGGTCGAGCCGACCCATTCGTTGTTGAGATAGATGTTCACGCGGGGCAGCGGCGCGACGTCCGGGGCGAGTCCGCCCTTCGCCGACAGCCGCACGTGGCTCCGGCCCCGTTCCTCTTCGCCCTCGCGATACACGCGGCGGACGACCCGGTCGCCGACCTTGACCCCTTCGCCCTTCTTGACGTCCTCGGCCTCCGCCAAGGCCCCGGCATCCTCGGACCGTTTCACCTTCAGCCGGCCGGTCTCGCGATATCCGGTCGTCTTGCCGGCCTCTCCGCGGGTGGCGGCAGTCAGAATGAGCTCGGTGCCGCGACTGATCCGATAGGGCTTGCCGATGTTGACGCGGTAGCTGCCGCCCTCGACCGCGACGACCGTCCCTTCGAAGGGGAACCGCTCCATGACGTTCGCGGCCATCTCTCGAGCGGCGCCGGCGATTCCGCCGGCGTCCCGCGCGCGGGTGACCTGGCTCAGGACCAGCCGTCCGTTCGCGGTGTAGAGCTTCGTCTCGATGACGAAGCCCTTGTCGTCCTTGGCGACGCTCCCGACGACGATCATGTCCACCGTCTTTCGGAGCGGGGTGTCCTGCCAGCCCTTGGTCGTGATCCGGTCGATCCCCAGCTTGGCGCGCTTGACTTCGGCCTCGAGCTCCGCCCGCGGCACCTCGCGGAAGACCGGGTACTTGAAGAGCTGCTCCGAGATCGCGGTCTCGGTCTGGGCGGCGACATCCCGGAGGTCCGCGCCCAGGGTGTTACCGGAGACCCGGTGAACGCCGACGCGGATCTGCCGCGGTGTGGTCGGAGCGAAGTAGCGATCGATGCCGACTTGCCCTTCGAGGGTGACGACGGTCTTCCACTCGGCGGGGACGTAGCCGGGCGCGGAGAGCGCCAGCCGCACCTTCTTGCCGGGGACGCCGTCATGGCTGAACGTGAAGACGCCGCGCTCGTCGGTCTGACCGACCGATCGGTCGTCGATCGTCACCGCCACACCGGCCACGCCGCTGGCGAGGCCGTACTGCTCGGTCAGGGCGGTGACGTTGACGAGCGTCCGCCGGGTTAGCGCAGCTTCGAGGCGGCTGCCCGGCTCGATCTCGCCCGTCTTGCGCCAGGTCGAGTACCCGGTCTTGCTGACGGTCAGGGCGAGGCCTGCCTTCGGCGTGCCCTTGTACTCGTATATAAGCTCGCCTCGCGCGTCCGTCTTGCCCACTTCCCGGTCGTTGACCTTGACGGTGGCATCGGCGACGGGAGCGCCGTTGTCGGTGACGACCAGACTCACGAAGCGCGCGTCGCGGAGGTCGGCGTCGAAGGTGTACTTCGCCTCGGCCAGGTTCCTGGGGAGCCTCACCACGAAGCTGGTCTTCCAGGGTTCGATGCGATGGCCGGGTTGTTCCTTGGTAACGACAAGCGCCACCTCGGTCCCGGCCGGTCGATGAATGACCTTGGTGAAGACGCCCTGGCTGTCGGTGACGCCCAGCCGCTGTCCGTCCACCGCGACCTGCGCCTCGGCCGCCGGCTGCCCGTCGGCACGGGCCTTCACCTCGAGCTCCACTCGAGAGCCGCCGCTGCAGGCAGCGAGCAGGAAGGCCACGAGCGCGATGACGCCCGACCGAATCGTAGGCTTGAGCATGTGCTGTCCCCTCATGGTGAAGCGCGCGATCGGCCTACAGGGTCGGGGCCTGGATGTTTACTTCCCCGGGATTGATGATCTTGTCCTCGTCGGATTTCGAACCCTGGATGGTCTTGCGCGTTCCTTCCTGGATCTGGCGGAGCTTGAACTCGATCTTCTTGCGCGTGTGCTCCTTGATCTCCACGGTTTGCGTGTCGGTCTCGAAACCGATGCGGCTCGCTTCCACTCTATAGGTCCCGGGCTTGAGCCGATCTTTCATCGACTCGAACCTCCCATCCGCATTGGTCGTCACGGAATGCGACGCCTGCTCGAGAGCCACCGTCGTGTTGATCATGTTGACCACCGTGCCCTGAAGCCCGTCCTTCATAGTCGGCTGTCGATTGCCGTCGACGAGCTGGACTGTCCCGTGGATCTTGGCCGAGCACGCCGGGAGCAATGCCGCCAGCGCCATTGCGCCGACCATGAAGCGGATTTTCGTGTTCATACCTTCCCCGTCTCCCCCGAGAAGAGATGCGATGCCGCTGTTTCAAGTATGGCTTTTGGTCCGGAAATCACGAGCACGATAAGAACTTCGCCGGCGTGTCGAAGGCTTGTGCCATCCGGGCGAGAGCACACAAGCTGATGGGATGGTGGCTCACCGAACCCCTCGCGGCGACTCCATACTCCGCGCCCGGGTGCAACAAATCTGCCACGACTCCCGCAGCCGATTCGCCGCTGAACTCGCGGAGAATCGCTCCCTCCCGCGAGCATTCGGCGACAAATGGGCGATCCTTGGACGGGAACTCGGCAAAACGACACGGCGTAGCCGCTCGCCCTGCCGGTCGGAGGCGGGCCTGGCGGCGGGAACCTCGGACTACGACGAGGTGGCGTTCAGCTTCGCGACCAGCGGGGTGAGGGCGGCGTCGGCGGGCGCGCGGGGCGCACCCCGGCAGCGCTCACGAGCGGGCGGCGTTGCTCGACAGTCGCCCGTGGGCCGAATCGGACTGTGAGGGCAGGAGCGAGAAGTGGCTGTGCACCGCGAGCCATTTCCCGCCGCGACGCTCCAGCACGAAGGTTCCCCGGCCCGGGCGCGTGAACGGCCGGCCATCCGGGCCGGTCACCTCGGTCAGCCATCCGCCCGCGATCCACCCGCTGTCACCGGCCGCGTGGACGTGAGCACCCGGCTCGAAGTGAAAGCCCCGGATGCGCGGCCACACGTTCTCCCACTGCTCGCGCACAATGTTGTCGAGACCGGCCACGGCGCGGGCCCAGGTGCCGAAGGCCACCGCGTCGGTGGCGAAGAGGGTGCGGCCGCCCGCGAAGTCGCGGGCACGCACGGCGGCCTCGAACGTCTGCAGCCACTGCTCCGGTGTCGCGGCGGGAGTCACCATGGCGGCATTATGCGGCGGCGGCGTGGCCTGTCAATCGGAGCCGCGCGGGCCCGGAATGTGGCATGCTGCTGGTCGTGAGCCCGTCACGACGACCCCTCCGCGTCCTTCACACCGCCGACGTGCACCTGGACAGCGACGGCGGCGGTCCGGCCCAGCAGGCGGCCCACAACGAGCACGGCCGGCGCGGCTTCCGGCGCATCGTCGATCGAGCGCTGGCCGACCAGGTCGATCTGGTGCTGATCGCCGGCGACCTCTTCGATCACAACCGCGCCTCCGACGAGACGATCGCGTTCGTTCGGCGGGAGCTCGATCGGCTGCGCCAGCCGGTCGTCATCCTGCCGGGAAACCACGACGCGCTGCGCGCGAACGCCATCTACGACCGGCACGATTTCTCGGCCGGCGCGAGCCACGTTCACGTGATCCGCCGGCTGAACGGCCAGACCATCGAATTTCCGGAGCTCGACGCCGTCGTCTGGGGCCGAGCCATGGAAGAGCACACGCCCGAGTTCCAGCCCCTCGCCGAGCTGCCCTCCCGTGACGCCGGGCGCTGGTCCCTCGTCATGGCGCACGGCTTCTTCTTCGCGGAGCGGCGGCGGCCGGACCGTTCGTCGCCGATCTTCGCCGACGAGATTCGCGACGCCGGCTGGGACTATCTCGCGCTCGGCCACCACCACGCGCGGACCGACGTCAGCCAGGGCGGCGTGGCCGCTCACTATGCGGGCGCGCCGATGATCGAGTGGGGAGCCGGTGATCCGGAGGGCGCCGTCCTCCGGGTCGACTTCTCGATCGAGCGCGGGATCCGCGTGGGGCCGCGCCCGCTCGGCGCCGTCAGCGCGTAGCAGCCGCGCGAACGGCCGCCAGCGCCGCGGCGCGCTCGTGAAGCGCCGGCGCGCCCAGCCGCGTTGACCAGGCGGCAAAGTCGGCGCGCGGTCCCTTCCACCGTAACCCGTCCACGTCGACGCCGATCGGCGCGTCCGCGCGCAGCGTGGCCAGCGTGCGGAAGAGCTGCGCGCGCTCGCGCTGCTCCGCGAGCGTCGCCGCCAGCTTTTCCGATCCGCGTACCGAGACGTCCCACTCCGCTGCCCGCGCGGGAATGCGCTCGAGGTGCTCATGGCGGGCGAGCACGGCGGCGGCGGACTTCGCGCCCCAGCCCGGCAGGCCGGGATAGCCGTCCGCGCTGTCACCGACCAGGGCGAGCCAGTCCGGAATCGACGCGGGCGACACGCCGAACTTCCGGCGTACCGCCTCCTCGTCGCGCACCTCGCGCGTGCGCCGATCGAGCTGGACGACCCGCGCACCGCGGACGCACTGCGACAGGTCCTTGTCCGGCGTACACACGACGACCTGCTCGACCCGCGTGTCGGCGGTGGCCATCGCCGCCGCGGCCGCCAGCGCGTCGTCGGCCTCGAACTCGACCATCGGCCAGACGACCACGCCGAGCGCGCCGAGCGCTTCCTCCAGCGGCTCGAACTGCCCGCGAAGCAGCGGATCGATCCCCTCGCCGGTCTTGTAGCCGGGCCAGAGGGCATTGCGAAAGGACTCGATGACGTGATCGGTGGCGACGCCCAGGTGCGTGGCGCCGCCGTCCTCGAGCATTCCGAGGATCGAGCCGACGACCCCGCGCACCGCTCGGAGCTCGGGCGGCGCGCTCCGGTCGAAGGCCGCCGCCGGCGAGAGGAAGTAGCGAAACAGCTCGTACGTGCCGTCGACCAGATGGACGACCACGAGATGGACGATACAGTAGAATCGCTGTCCATGAAGTTCGGGCTGCGCTACGCGAACCTCGGACGCTACGCGGACGGCGCTGCCGCGGTCGAGCTGGCCCAGGCGGCGGAGGCGGCCGGATTCGACTCCATCTGGACGGTCGAGCACGTCGTGGTGCCCGACGGCTACCAGTCGCGCTATCCCTACTCGCCGACCGGCCGCATGGGCTCCGGGCTCGAGGACTTCCCGATCCCCGACCCTCTGGTCTGGCTGGCGTTCGTCGCCTCGGCCACCCGGACGCTCAAGCTGGGCACGGCGATCCTCATCCTGCCCCAGCGCAATCCGGTCATCACGGCCAAGGCGGTCGCGTCCCTCGATCACCTGGCCGGCGGCGGCCGCGTGCTCCTGGGCATCGGCGTGGGCTGGCTGGCCGAGGAATTCGCGTCGCTGGGCGTGCCGTTCGACGACCGTGGTCCGCGCGCCGACGAGTACGTGGCGGCGATGCGCGCCCTGTGGAGCCAGGAGCGCGCGAGCTTCCACGGCCGCTTCGTGTCGTTCCAGGACGTGTTCTGTCGGCCTCTCCCGGCCGCGCGCCGCATTCCCATCATCGTCGGCGGCGACACGAAGGCCGCGGCGCGCCGAGCCGGGCGGCTCGGCGACGGCTACTTTCCGGCGCGTCCCGCGTCCGCCGAGCTCGTGGACGAGATGCGCCGCGCCGCCGAGGTGGCCGGCCGCAATCCGGCCGACATCGAGCTGACGCTGGCAGCACCGGCCGAGCCCGCCGAGATCGAAAAGCTGGCCCGGCAGGGCGTGGCGCGGGTGGCGGTGCCGGTGAGCTCGGCCGCCGGGCTGCCGGCCCAGGTGCGGACGCCGGAGGACGTGCTGCGCTACGGCAAGGAGATGATCGCGCGGTTCCGGTAAAGTCGTACCCTGCCCGTGTGGCGGATGTTCACCACGAGAGATCCTCTCTATCCTGGGTCTAACACCAGGCAGGCATCACCTGCAAAGAGAGGACGCAATGACAACAGCTATGGATCTCTCCAACGCCCTGGCCGGCGCAGTCGAGCGAGCTGCGGGATCGCTGTTCGCGGTGCACGGCCGGCCGCGCTTGCCATCGACGGGAGTCCACTGGCGCGCGGGCCTCATCGTCACCGCGAGCCATACCGTCGAGCCGGACCGGGAAGTAACGCTCACCGCCCCGGATGGTCGGACGCTAGCAGCGCAGGTTGTCGGACGCGACCCCGGACTGGACATCGCCGTGCTCCGCGCCGAGGTCACCGGCGTGCCCGCTGCCGACATCCACGATGGCGACCTTCGCATCGGCCATCTGGTCCTGGCTCTCGGCGCGGGTCCCCGGGCCAGCGCCGGCATCGTCAGCGCGCTCGACCTTCGGGGCGGCCGTCAGCGCGAGCCCGACGCGATGCTCGCGGTCGATCTCACGCTCTATCCGGGTTTCTCCGGGGGGCCGCTCGTCGATGTGCTCGGCCACGTGGTCGGCATCACGACATCCGGCGCCTCCAGGCATCTTCAGTGTGCGGTCCGTGCGGCCGCGGTCACCCGGTTGACCGACCACGTGGTCCGTGCCGGGAGGATTCCGCGGGCGTACCTCGGCGTCGGCACGCAACCCGTCGTGCTGCCGAACGACCTGCGCGAGCGGCTCGGCCTGACCCAGCGGACGGCGGTCATCGTCGTCAACGTCACCTCCGACAGTCCCGCTGCGGCCGCGGGACTGGTCATGGGCGACGTCATCGTCTCGATCGCCGGGCACGCGATCGCCGAGCCCGGAGATCTGGTCGCCGTGCTGCAGCCCGATCGTGTGGGCAATACCGTCACCACGAGCATCCTGCGCGGCGGCGAGCCCCGGCAGATCCAGGTCACCGTCGGTGAGCGGCCTTCTCGCGGCTGAGACGCCACCGCATCTGGCCCGGATCGCCGACCGGCTCCAGCAGGTAACGGTCGAGATTTCCGGCCCAGGTGGCGGCGGCGCGGGCGTCCTGTGGGCACCCGATCTCGTCGTGACGAACGCCCATGTCGCTCGCGGGTCACGCGTTGTCGTGGGCTTTGCCGACGGCCGACAGGTCGAAGCTTGCCTGGTCGCCGCCGACCGTCGCACGGATATCGCGCTCCTCCGGGTGCCGCGCGCAGGGATGGCTCCCGCTGCCTCGGCCGACTCCGACGCGCTGCGCGTCGGCGCTCTCGTCGTCGCCGTGGGCCACCCCCTGGGTCTGCGACGTACGCTGACCGCTGGAGTCGTACACGGCTTCCCGCTGTCCCGCTCGGGCGGCCGCTGGATCCAGGCGGACGTTCGACTTGCGCCCGGCAACTCCGGTGGTCCCCTCGCCGACACGACCGGTCGGGTCGTCGGTATCAACACGATGATCGCCGGCGGGCTCGCGCTCGCGATCCCCGTCAATGATGTCCGCCGCTTCGTGGCGACGAACGTGACCGGCGTCACATGAGCGGAGACGCTCGGCCTGGAACCGTGATCATCGTCGCCCAGGACACGACGCGGGCCGCACGCACGGAGGCGGCACTGCGCGTGCTCAAGGGTTGGCGGGTCGACGTGTGCCGGCCACGACAGCTGGAGGGCCTGCTGACAGAGCACCCCGAGGCGATCGTGACGCTGGTGCTCGATGACGACGCCACGCGCCGGATGCTGCGAACGACTCGCACCTGGCCACGAAGTCCGGCCGTCGTCGCGGTTTCTGACGACCCGGCGAAGCTCTGGACGTCAGCGGCGCGCGCGCTCGGGCTCCGCGCGGCGCTGCCCCTCGGCGCGACGGCGGACGAGCTCGCGGCCGCGATCCGCGCCGTGCAGGCGGGGCTCCTGGCCCTCCATCCCGAGGCGCTGATGCCGTCGAGGGTCGGCGCCGCCGCCGTGGCGGAGGGGGCGCCGCTCACCGCGCGAGAGCGGGAGATCGTGGAATTGATGGCGGAAGGCGCGAGCAATCGGATCATCGCTCTCAGGCTCGCCATCTCGCGCCACACCGTGAAGTTTCACGTCGCGTCCATTCTCGTCAAGCTCGGAGCGAAGAGCCGGACGGGGGCCGTGGCGGTGGCCCTGCGCCGAGGACTCCTCGCGGTGTAGAGCCGCGACTAGTAGAGGTGGCAGGCGACCTGGCCCGCGCCTTCGCGACGCTGCAAGCTCGGCTCGACCTCGGAGCAGACCGGCATCGCCGACGGGCAGCGCGGATGGAAACAACATCCGGTCGGCAGCCTGAGCGGGCTCGGGATTTCTCCGACGATCGTTCCGGACTCGGTGCGGTCACCCGGATGCGACGGGAGCGCGGCTGCGAACAACGCCTTCGTGTACGGGTGCATCGGGCGCGTGCAGAGGGCGTCGCTGTCCGCCGACTCGACGATCTTGCCCAGGTACATCACCGCGATGCGATGGCTGATGTGCGCCACCGTGGCCAGGTCGTGGCCGATGAAGAGATAGCTCACTCCGAGGGTCCGCTGCAGGTGCTCGAGCTGGTTGATGATCTGCGCGCGCACCGACACGTCGAGCGCGGAGACCGGCTCGTCCAGCACGATGAGTCGCGTGTCGGTGGCCAGGGCCCGCGCGATCGCGACCCGCTGCCGCTGCCCGCCGCTGAACTCGTGCGGAAACAGCGGCGCCACGTCGCGCGTGAGGCCGACCAGCTCCAGGACCTGTCCCACCCGTTCGTCGATCGCCGCACGCGCGAGATCGGTGTGAATCTCCAGCGGCTCGGCGATGATATCCCGCACGCGCATGCGCGGGCTGAGCGAGCTGAAAGGATCCTGGAAGACTACCTGGACAGCCCGCCGGTACGCCATGAGCTCCGCGCCCGCGAGCCCGGCGATGTCCCGTCCCTCGAAGGCGATGCTGCCGGCCGTCGGTGTCTCCTGGAGCAGGATGAGCTTCGAGGTCGTCGTCTTCCCGCACCCGGACTCGCCGATGAGGCCGAGCGTCTCGCCGGGTTGAATCGCGAAGTCCACGCCGTCGACGGCCTTCACCCACGCGCTCTCGCGTCCGAACAGCCCTCGGCGCACGGCGAAGTGCTTCTTCAGCCCGCGGACTTCAAGGACGGGCGACGGCATCGTCCAGAAGCCAGCACCGTGCGACGCTCCCGTCGCCGAGGTGGAAATCCGGCGGGTCCACGCTGGCGCAGCGCGGCAGGGCCTCGCGACAGCGCGGGTGGAAGGGGCAGCCGGGCGGCAGGCTCGCGGGGTTCGGCGGCTGGCCCGCGATCGAGTAGAGCGGCTCCTTGCTGCCGAGCTTCGGCACCGAGCCCAGCAGGGCGCGCGTGTACGGGTGCTTGGGGTCGTCGAACAGCTCCCGTACCGGCGCCTGCTCGATGATCTTGCCGGCGTACATCACGGCCACCCGATCGCACATCTTGGCGACGATACCGAGGTTGTGCGTCACGAAGATCAGCGCCACGCCCGTCTCCCGCTGGATGTCCTTGAGCAGGTCGAGGTACTGCGCCTGGATCGTGACGTCGAGGTTGGTCGTGGGCTCGTCGGCGATGACCAGCTTCGGGCCGCCGGCCAGCGCGATCGCCCCGACGATGCGCTGGCGCATGCCGCCGCTCATCTGGTGGGGATAGTCCCGCATCCGCCACTCGGGCGACGGGATCCGCACGGCCTTGAGCAGGTGCTGCACCCGGGCCCGCAGCGTCCGGCCTCTCATCTGCTGATGGAAAAACGCCGGCTCGGCGACCTGCCGGAAGATCGTGAACAGCGGGTTCAACGACGCCATCGGATCCTGGAGGATCACGGCGATCCGTCGCCCGCGGACCCGCCGCAGCTCGCGCTGGCTCATGCGGGTCAGGTCGTCGCCCTCGAAGAGGACGCGGCCGCCCACGATGCGGGCGGCCCGCGGCAGGAGGCCGACGATCGACAGACACGTCGTCGTCTTGCCGCTCCCCGACTCGCCGACGAGCCCGAGCGTCTCGCCATCACCGAGCGAGAAGCTGACGCCGTCCACCGCCTTGACGACGCGCGCGCCGCCGAACGTGAAGAAGTGGGTCTGGAGTCCGGAGACCTCGAGAACCGGGGCCATCAGGGGGCGCGCACGGCCGCTACAGATTCCTCTGCTGGGGATCGAGCCGTACTCGCAGCCAGTCGCCGAAGAGCTGGGTCGCGAGGACGATCAGCAGGATGCACGCGCCGGGAAACACCGTGAGCCACCACTGGCCCGTCATCAGCGTGGGGCGCGCCTCCGACAGCATGAGGCCCCAGGCGGGCTGCGGCGGCGGCACGCCGACCCCGAGGAAGCTCAGCGACGCTTCCGCGATGATGACGACGCCGACGGTGAGGCTGGCCAGGACCGTCGCGGTATTCATGACGTTCGGCAGGATGTGCTTTTTGATCACGCGCAGCTTGCTGGCGCCGGCGATCTCGGCGAGCTTCACGAATTCCCGCTCGCGCAGCGTCAGCACCTCGCCGCGAATGACGCGCGCGTAGCGCGTCCAGTACACCGAGCCCAGGATCACGATGATGTTCCACATGCTCGGCCCGAACATGGCGGCCAGGAAGATCGCGAAGACGATCGCCGGCAGCGCGAGCCAGGCGTCGGTGAGGCGCATGATGATCTGATCCACCCAGCCGCCGACGTAGCCGGAGAGGATGCCCAGCGCGGTTCCGATGCTACCCGCCACGAGCGTGCCCATCAGCCCGACGATCAGCGACACGCGCGCGCCGTGGATCAGGCGGCTCAGGATGTCCCGGCTCTGGAAGTCGGTGCCGAGCGGCGTCGCGACGCTGCCACCCTCCATCCAGAACGGCGGCCTGAACAACTCCGCGCCCTTCACCGGGAGTGTCGGATCGTACGGCGCGATGAGGTCGGCGAGGAGCGCGATGAGAACGAGGCTGCCGAGGATGACGAGGGGGGCCAGCGGGGCCTCGCGCGCC
>Ga0137409_10002833_pt1 | contig 18440 bp, 18 predicted proteins | sample CZODoug1_16funga_FD_122059 | JGI IMG/M metagenome (GOLD analysis project Ga0137409, IMG submission 122059) | Vadose zone soil fungal communities from Angelo Coast Range Reserve, California, USA - CZODoug1_16fungal (Hybrid Assembly) | ecosystem: Environmental > Terrestrial > Soil > Vadose zone... | reverse complement strand
CAGGAAATCGTCCGCAACTCTTTCGGATCGGTCGACGCCCTTCTCCAGCGCGGCCAGCGCATCACCGGCCTCGCCACCCACTACACCGAGCTCGACGAAATGACCAGCGGCTTCCAGAAATCCGACCTCGTCATTCTGGCCGCCCGACCTTCGATGGGAAAAACTTCACTGGCCATGAACATGGCGGAGAACGCCGCCATCGACGACGGCAAAGTGGTCGGCATCTTCTCACTCGAAATGTCGAGCGAAGCGTTGTTGCAGCGCCTGCTCTGTTCGCGCGCCATCGTCGACGCGCACAAGATGCGCACCGGCTCCCTCTGGCGCGACGATATGCAGAAAGTCGTGCGCGCCATGGAAGAGCTCGCGCAAGCGCAACTCTACATCGACGACTCTCCCGGACTCTCGATCAGCGAAATGCGCGCCAAAGCCCGTCGCCTGAAACAGTCTCAGGGACGCCTCGACCTGCTGGTCGTCGACTACCTGCAACTCATGTCCGGAGGCAGTAAGCGTTTTGAAAACCGCACCCAGGAAGTTTCCTCGATTTCACGCGGACTGAAAGCTCTCGCCAAGGAACTCGAGGTTCCCGTGCTTGCGCTCTCGCAGTTAAGCCGCGCTCCGGAAAGCCGCGGCGGCGACCACCGTCCCCAACTTTCCGATCTTCGTGAGTCCGGCTCTATCGAGCAGGACGCCGACCTCGTCATGTTCATCTTCCGCGAAGAGATCTACAAGCAGGACGACCCCTCCCTGAGAGGCAAAGCCGAGATCATCATCGCCAAGCAGCGCAACGGCCCCATCGGCCGTTTTGACCTCGCATTCCTGCACAATTCCACCCGCTTCGCTAACATGGCCGACGGCAATAGCGAACCTGGAGAATAGTCCTTGAAAGAGGCATCCTGAGGGCCACGTCCGTGAGCCTGTAACCTGTGGAAAATACTGTGGATGTGATGGACCCGTTCTGTAACAAAGCAAAACCGACCGATTGGTCGGTCCCGGACGCAACACCTGATTCATGCCCTAACAGCATGTTTCTAAATTGGTTAACGGCAATTCGGGCACGTGTTAACCAAAGTGGTGCGGGGTAAGCACTTTCGTCACAATGTTTGGGATTTGCACATACCGTAAAGACCGTAGGCTCCCGCGACGGCAGGAATTATGCGGCTTCTAGGCGCGAGACTTAACTGTCCTCGCCAACTCTTAGCACCGCTAGGAAGGCCTCCTGGGGAATGTCCACGCGGCCGATACGCTTCATTCTTTTCTTGCCTTCCTTCTGTTTCTCAAGCAGCTTTCTCTTGCGCGAAATGTCGCCGCCGTAACACTTCGCAATCACATTCTTGCGGATAGCTGGCACCGTCTCCCGGGCGATAATCTTCGCCCCAATCGCAGCCTGGATCGCCACTTCGAACATCTGTCGCGGGATCAACTGCTTCATCTTCGCTGCGAGGGCCTTGCCGCGATCGTAGGCGAAATCGCGGTGCACGATCGTCGACAGCGCATCCACCGGCTCGCCCGCCACCATGATGTCCAGCTTCGACATCGGCGATTCCCAGTTGCCCGACAGGTGATAGTCGAGAGAAGCGTAACCGCGTGAGACCGACTTCAGCCGGTCGTAAAAGTCGAGCACGATTTCGTTCAGCGGCAATTCGTACTGCAACATCACGCGCGAAGAGCTGACATACTCGAAACTCTTCTGCTTGCCGCGCTTTTCTTCCACCAGTTTCAGAATCCCGCCGACATATTCTTCGTTGGTCAGGATGACGGCAAGAATCACCGGCTCTTCGACCTTGGCAATCTCGCTCGGGTCAGGCCAGCGCGAAGGATTGTCCACTTCAATTCTCTGGCCGTCGGTTTTGGTGACCTGGTAACGCACACCTGGAGCAGTCGTGATCAGTTCAAGGTTGTACTCGCGCTCCAGCCGCTCCTGAATGATCTCCATGTGCAGCAGTCCCAGAAAGCCGCAGCGAAACCCGAACCCAAGCGCGACCGAACTCTCCGGCTCGAAGAAAAACGACGAATCGTTCAAGCGAAGTTTTTCCAGAGCCTCTCGGAGACGTGTATGTTCGTGTGCATCCACCGTGTAAAGTCCAGCGAACACCATCGGCTTGATATCTTCAAAGCCCGGCAACTGCGCAATCGCGGGACGATCGTCGTCGGTGATCGTGTCGCCGATCTTGGTGTCGGCGACATTCTTGATGTTTGCGATGATAAAGCCGACTTCACCCGCTACCAGTTCGTCGATCTCCACCGGTTTCGGCGTCAGGACTCCAAGAGTTTCCACCTGGAAAGTCTGGCCATTCGACCACAGCCGTATCTTCTGACCTTTCTTCAGCGTGCCTTGAAAGACGCGCGCCAGTACCACTACACCGCGATAAGGGTCGAACCACGAATCAAACAACAAGGCCTGGAGATGCCCGTCCGGCTTGCCTTTCGGAGCGGGCACGCGCTTTACGATCGCTTCGAGAACATCGGGCACGCCCTGACCGGTTTTGGCGCTGATCAGTAAAGCGTTTGAAGCGTCCAGTCCGACCGCGCCTTCGATCATCTCTTTGGTGCGCTCGATGTCGGCGCTCTGCAAGTCGATCTTATTGATGACGGGGACAATTTCCAGACCATGATTGATGGCGAGATAAGAGTTCGCGAGCGTCTGCGCCTCGACGCCTTGCGAAGCATCCACCACCAGCAGAGCGCCTTCGCAGGCGGCGAGAGAACGCGAGACCTCATACGAAAAATCCACGTGGCCGGGAGTGTCGATCAGGTTGAGCTGGTAAGTCTGGCCATCCTGCGCGGGATAAATCATGCGGACGGCGTGGGCTTTGATGGTGATGCCGCGCTCGCGTTCCAGGTCCATGGAGTCGAGGACCTGCTCCTGCATTTCGCGCATGGCAAGCGACCCGGTCAATTCCAGCAGGCGATCCGCCAAAGTGGATTTTCCGTGGTCAATGTGCGCGATGATCGCAAAATTTCGAATGCGGGACGCTTCCATGGGATAGATCGATTCTAACAGGTGCGGGCGGCGGGGCGTTTTCGTGACGGATGTTCCACGTGGAACGTTTGTCTTGCGATATTGTACTGGTCATTGTATATGTACATTGAGGGTCAAATGAAACAACGGAAAGCGGTTACGGGGCGTCGGAAGGTCAAACGGCTGCGCGCTTCAGCGGGCGAGAAAAGGCGGTCGCGGGGGCTGCCGGCGGATCTGGCGGAATTTTACAAGCCGATCAAGAAGCCGGTCACATTGCGTCTGGACGCGGATGTGCTGGTCTGGTTCCAGCGGCAGGGGCGGGGCTACCAGACGAGGATCAACCGGGCGCTGCGGAAGGTGATGATGGAGGAGAGGAAGTAGGGGGCAAACAGAATACCGTGGAGGTACGGCATGTCTGTGCTGTACTTCGGTGGTGAGGTCGAGGTTCAATTTGGCGACCGAGCGTCGGTAAGTGTGTGGTGCAGAAAGCGCATTCGGCCGGATTGTATACATCCCGGGTATCTCCAATGATAAAAATCCATTAGGACAAGGATTGAACAAGGACATGATCCTTGCTATACTCAGGTTGTGGCCAAAGTTACGAGCAAACTCCAGCTGACGTTGCCCAAGGCGATCGCGGACCAGTACAAGATTCGTCCGGGAGACGATCTGGATTGGTTGCCAGCCGGCGATACGATTCGGGTCGTGAAGCGGGATGCGGCCGAAACGACCGAGCCTGCAACCATCTCAGAGCGGCTCCACCTTTTCGACCAGGCGACGGCCCGACAGCGAGCTCGTGAGGCGCGACCCCGCAAGAGACGGCCCGCAGGCGCTGCACAAAGTCGCGGCTGGACGCGTGAGGAACTCTACCGGCGTGGCCTATCTCGTTGACACCAACATTCTGGTGTACCGCTTCGATGCGCGCTTTCCCGACAAGCAAGCCACTGCACGCGATCTATTGCGCAAAGGCCTGGCCGAAGATACCCTCCGCATTCCCCATCAGGCGCTGCTGGAATTTGTCGCAGTCGTAACGCGGGTTCGCACCGGCTCCAGGCCTCTGCTCCCGCCGGACGAAGCTCGCCACGAAACCGAAGAGTTGATGGCCCAGTTCCCAGTGCTCTTCCCGAACGCCGCGTTGGTGCGGACGGCGCTACAGGGGGCCGCTGCCTACCAACTGTCATGGTTTGACGCTCATCTGTGGGCCTATGCCGAACACTACGGACTGGAAGAGATCGTCTCCGAGGACTTCGAACATGGGCGGTTGTATGGCAGCGTCCGGGTTCGGAATCCGTTCCGGCGGACATGAACATTCGAACCTATGTTGCCGTATCATCTCCAGCGCAGAATTCCTCGCTCCAAGCGCCAGGACAAACCCGATGAACAAGCTCCTGATTTCCTCCCGCATCATGAGGGTAGAAGGGATTCTGCTCCTCCTGGTGGCCGGAATCCATTTGGCGGTGATTCCGACGTTGCGTAGCGTTTTAGTTCGTATACTTTCACCCGGAGATTTCCGCTTTGTGTGGCCTCCCTTTCTGTTGAATCACGCAGTGGTTGGGATTCTGCTGATTCCGCTGGGTCTGTCCACGCTGTATTGTGCTTCGGGGATACGCCGCGGCGAGCGTTGGACCTGGCGCGTGGGGATGACCAACGCCATCACGATCCTGAGTCTGCCAGTCGTCCTGGTCGCGGTCATGGAGCGCCACTATTTCAGCGCGCTGCCTTTCCTGATTGCCACTATCCTGATTACGCTGGTTGGACTGTCCATGATTTGGCCGCTGGTTTGGGTGCGGAGGGATCTCAAATAGGAATGTTTTGACCTCAGGGGTCAATCGCCTTACGATAGGTATCGGAAAGCGAGTCCAGCCATGGACATGATTTCCATCAAGCCGAAGCGGCGGGCGCAGCTGGAAGAATATGCCAAGCGCTGGGGCCAAGACCCAGCTGCTGCCTTGAAAGAGGCGCTTGCAGCCTATCTGGAGTGGGAACTCCAGGACTTCGCAGAAACCACCGAGCATATACGCCGAGGATTCGAAGACGTGAATGCCGAGCGTACCACACCCGCTTCCAAGTTCCCTGCGGACGCCCGTCGAGAGCATGACATTTCGAGTTGAAAACGACGGCGTGAGCCGAGCGGGACGCGGACGCGGTCCTGGTGGCGGTCATGGAGCGTCACTATTTCAACGCGCTGCCTTTTCCTGATTGCCCGGCCGAATTCTGGCTGGTAACTTCCGAGTAGCCGACGATCCAGGAGCTATTGGTTTGTAGCGTAGATTGGAATGTTACACGCGCCTAGCTTTTTAACGCCAATTGTGCCAACCGCGTTCTCGCCAGGTGAGAAGTGAGGCGCGCAGTCTAATGTGCCGGAATTGTCGGAGCGTCAGACGCGTAGTGATCCAGGAAATCCCCTATACTGGCGAGAAACTCGGGGCTTTGCATTGCCGACCCGTGACCGGCTCCTTCTATCGTTTTGAACCGCAAGTTCGGGAAACGACTTTTTGCTTCATCGTAAAATGCCCGGTGATCGTTGCCCCCATAGATCACTAGAGTGGGTACCGCAATCGCCTTTAGCTCTTTGTCGTCCACCCACAAGCCCTCGTGGCTAACGGTTTCTGCGCCTAGAGCGATCGAATCTTGATCAGCGTCCATTCTCTTCATCATTTCGCGTTGCTGAGGCCCTGGTTTCGGCCAATCTGGAGGGGCGCTAGCGATCATGGCTTCCGAAAAAGGCATCCCGCTCAAGAGGTTCGGTCCTAATAGCGGCACCTCATCGTGCTCGGATTCGTACTTGGTGAAACCAAGACTGCCACCGATGACGGCCATCCGAATCCGATCCGGATGTTCTGTCAGCATTTTCATTCCGATAGAACCGCCCATCGAGTAGCCGATAATGACGGACTTCTTGATCCCGAGATGATCCATTAAGCGGACCACGTCGTTCACCATTTCGATCCCGTATTGCTTCGGATCATGCGGCTTTTCGCTTTTGCCGTGGCCGCGACAGTCCATCGCGATGAGTTGATAGCTTTGTGAGAGATCTTTGACTAGTGGCCCCCAGATTTCAGCGCTAGCCGCAAAGGGATGAATGAGAATGATTGGCTCTCCGCTACCCGCGACAATGTATCTGATCTTCACGCCATTCGAATCGAAGAATTGGTCAGCGGCTTCAGCGATGCAAGGGAGTAGAAAGAGCAAGCTGGAGATGACCACAAGGATCCTACGTTTCACGTACGTGCCTCCTTCTCTCGGATCATTTTTATCTCGGGAGGCTCGCCGCCGCCCGTCGTAGTAAATTTTCCTTTGAATTCTCCTTCGTCCTTTCCGGTAAGCTCCATCTGGTAGGAAAGCAAGTCGCCATTTGAAGCTTTAATTTGATAAGAGAAAATCTTTCCGTCGAGCCTCGGATCGATCATGTCCGTGCTGCTCTTCCCGGCGACCTGCGGGCCGTTTCCATTGCTGATAATCTTGTAGGAAATCACGGTGCCGCTTAGTTTGCCGTGATCATCTTTCACCGTCAGCGTAACCACAGGGACATCCTCCATTTTTCCCTGCCACGTGCCTGCAATCGGCGACTCGTCGGCTGCGCCCGCCACTCCGGCTATCAACGCAACTACCAAGAATATCTGTATTACTTTTCGCATGCTCCCTCCTTGAATTCTTGCTTTATTGACTGAACTGTGAGAAGGCGCTTACGGAGTGTCAGGTTTTCGTGCCAGCTTCCAGGGCGCCGGGGCGGGCATATCGGCAGGAGTGGCTGCTATTTGGAGTTCCGCTTGGTCCTCTCCGTCCAGCTTCATGTCGTATTGCACAGACTCCTCGGCGTCAGCCTGGGGGGTGCTGACTCGTCCTTTTACATTCGTGTTCAGGTGTAACACCTTGCCATCGGGTTCAGTTTCGGCAACAGCATCTTCTCCTTTTAATGACGAGGCATCCGTAAGCTCGCCTTTCGGATCGACATGAATGCTGATTCTGCTAACGCTGCCGGAGATCTTCCCGTCTTTTTCAGTGAGCCGAAGAGTGATAAACCTTTTACCTTTGAAGTTACCTTCCCACGTGCCAGCAAACTGCTTCAACTCTGCCGGCGTGCTGTGTGAGCCAGCAACTTGAAGTGAAAACGCCGAAGTTATCAAACAGGCAGCCGCGAGTAGGCAACAAGCAACCAGCGCCCGAGCGCGACTCGATGTCTGACTTGCGCGACTTGTCTTATTGAGCAGATTCATGACGCGCTCCTCCAAAGTGTTGGCGTCAAAGAGTCCCAGCGCGTAGCCGGAGCGAGCGGAAGTGGGCGTTTTGGCAAGGGATTGTGCGATGGCTAACAGAGAGCGGGCGTAGGCTGCACGCGTTGGCAATGTCTTTGCCGCGATCTCATCGCAAGCCAGTTCACGACTCCGCTCAATTTGTGCTTTGATGAAGAGCGCGGCGGGGTGAAATGAGATAGGCAACAAAAGAACTTCGTACAAGAGGTTAAACAAAAAATCGCAACGGCGAACGTGGACCAATTCGTGACATAACGCTGAGGTGAGGTCCTCGTCTGAAACGTTCGAGAAAAACGACTCCGGAAAAATCATGGCCGGGCGGTAAGCACCCACAACAACAGGACCTCGCAGCTCGCGGGAGAAAGCAACGAACACTTTTCCGGCGTCCAACATTGAAAAGCAACGCTCCACAATGGCGGCATGGCGGGAAGAAAGAGGACGAGGGATCGCTCCTCGCAGAATCCGCTGCGTGCGACGCCAGGCCCAACATAGGGAGAGTACGCGACAGAGCACAAACCCAAGATAACTAGCCGCCAAGATTTCGGTCAGCAGCGGCGCGAAAGCAATCGGGCGTTGGCGAGGCCGCATCTTTAGCCAATGCACGTCCTGAGATGGCTTATCTGTGCCTGAGTTTGAAAGCGAACTTGCATGGGTGTCATACGTGGAGAGGGTGGCGGCATCGCTGTCGATACTGGGAGTGAGGCGTAGACTTGTCAGGGGAAGTAGTGAGGCAAATGCAAGGGCTATGACCCATAGCACATGCCGATACATGGAAGAGCCGTTGCGGATCAACTTGGCAAGCAACATGGCCAAAGCCGCTACAAGACAGGTCATCCATAAGGTGTTCGCCAGATAAGTGATGAGCAGCTGTTCAATCATTTCCACGACTGTCCTCCTTCTCGCTTCGTTGCTGCTCTTTGAGCAGCGCACTTAACTTCTCCAGCTTTTTGGGATCGAGTTGCTTACTCTTAACCAGACTCATAAGCAAACCTTCCACGGAGCCGCCAAAGAGCCGATCGATGGTGTCGCGGATCGCCTGGCTAACCGCCCGGTCGCGAGTAATCAGGGCCTCGTACTCGAACGCTCGTCCCCGAAGCGTGCGTTTGACGCGGCCTTTGCGGTGCAAGACGTTCAACATGGTTTGGACGGTTGTGTAGGCCAACTTGGTCGAACCCACAAGTTTTTCCTGGACAGCCTGCACGTTGGAAGGCCCGGAGTCCCACAGCACCTTCATTATTCGCAACTCCAGCCGCGTTAGCTGCCTCTGGGGTCCCTTCACTCCTGCTCCTAACATGTTAGGAGAATAAGACTGGGTAATCTTCGGTGTCAACTAAAATGTTAGGACTTCGTGAGAACGGGGTTCAGCTCTACCGCAAGAGGCAAATCATGGAATCTGGACCGCCGTCGTCGTTTCTTCTGATTTCTGGTCGTGTGACGGGCAAACCGGAAGTAGTTAATAAAACGCCCGACGCCTCTCCAGTTCCATTTTGGTCACGACGGTTGAAAAAGTACGCCCAGGCTCCAATTTGGGTGAGCTGTGTGGTATCTTGCTGGTGACGAACCCTCCCGGAGTGCATCTGGGCCCCTTCCGGGGTCAATCAGGCAATGGAGCTTGTGGAGTCCTCGCGGCTCACGGGCCGCACCACCCCGCAGTGCCCCCCTCTCAAATCAAAAAAGGAGAATCTTCAATGACCGAAAATCCCACCAAGGGCTCCGAATCTTTGGAAAAAGAATTGTTGCATACTCTTCGTCATAGCAACATTGACAAAGAAAACCTAAGCGAGTTAGTTCGGGTCGTGGTTCAGCTCCGCCGAGAAGGTCTGGAGCGGTCGCGAATCCTACTTAAGGGTATTCCACGGCCCGACGGTCTTACGCTTCAGGCCTTCGTGAACGCGGATCGGCTGGGCGCGATTCTTAGCCAGGTTCTGACCAAGACGCCGCGTCTGCAAGGCGTCGTCGTTTTCCCCTACGGCATTCCCTATCCGGAGGTATTCCAGGTGAATGTCGATCTGGGAGAAACCATCCAGCCGGGAATTGCCACCGGAATAGGAGTCGCCGCGTAGGGAATCCCACGGGAATATGGATCCAGCAAAGCTAGATTCGTTGAAACCGAGTAGCCTGTCCGGGCAGCGAATTGTCCAGATTCATCCCTCGCTGCGGTGCAATCTGTGTTGCGAGCACTGTTATTCCAGTTCGGGACCCTGGATACGGTCGGAGCTGGATGCTGCGATGGTTTGCAGCCTGGTCTCCGATGCTGCCCGGATGGGCTACGAAGTTATTTCCGTCTCCGGAGGAGAACCGTTCCTCTACTCCGGTCTTTTGCAGGTGTTGCGACACTCTAAGTCATTAGGCCTGCGCACGACAGTCACGAGTAACGGCTACTTCCTTCGGCCCCGATGGTTGGACCCGCTATGCGACTGTCTCGATATACTTGCCATTAGCCTGGACGGCCCGCGCGAATTGCACGACAAGATGCGGGCAGCACCCGGAGCATTCGACCGCATTTGTGCTGGCCTCGACAATTTGCGAGCTTCTGGACTGAACTTCGGCTTTATTCATACTGTCACTCAACAGACCTGGCAGGACATGGTTTGGATGGCAGACTTTGCCTCCAACGCGGGAGCTCGTCTACTCCAGTTTCATCCTCTGGAAATCGCTGGCCGCGCTGAAGAAAAGTTGGCGACCATGTGTCCGGAGGAAGATGTGATGGCCAAAGCCTATTTGATGGCGTTCGCCTTAGCCTTGAAATACAACGGCTCCATGACCATCCAGGTAGACCTAATGCATGCCGAAGAGATTCTGGCCACACCCGACCTGGTGTATGCTGGCGACCTTCTGGAAAATTGGCAGGAAACGTCGCCAGCCGAACTGCTCAGCCTGATCGTGATGGAAGCGGACGGAACTGTTGTCCCCATTTCGTATGGCTTTTCCCGGAACTACCAGATCTGCAATTTGTTCCAGCAGAAATTGAATGACAGCTGGCCGTCGTTCCTGCGCGAGGTCTATCCAGCGTACCGGAAACTGTGCCGCGAATTGTTTGAAGAGGTCAGCAATAAGAAACCATTGTTCAATTGGTATGAGCAGATCGTGTCACGGAGTCAACTCTCCGCTTTGCGCGTTCTTGAAGGGCCCGCCGCGTGAGTTTCGCTTCGCGGAACTGATGCTCCGCTCAGGATGACAAGGGTGAGAGGGCGCGCCGACGCGGGCGCTTAAGCGCCCCTTTTTCACGTCGGCGGAGTGCCAACTTCAGCCCCTGAAGGAGCTTTTGAAAATACACGATTCTCGGCATCGCTGAAGCGAACCCCTGATACGAACCCAACGCTCTCCGTAGATCCTGCCCAATCTTCCCTATCCTCATTACGCTGGTTACCTTTGTCGATTCCCACGGCCACCGTATTCTCGCTGCGGGAGTGTTTACATCTGGACGACACCTCCACTCCGGGCCACCCCGCAAGTCGTATTTCGAAGCACGCAAGTCACTGATGTATTCCCGCAAAACCGACGAAGAAGTAGATACCTACACAAGAGGCAGAGACCAATAAATGACTCGCAATCTTTTTACGTTTGCTGTACTGGCGATCGTAGTACTGGTATTCACCACAGGGGCTTATACGCAGGGCGGTGCGACGGGAGCCATCAGCGGCATCGTGGCCGACGGCGGCGGAATACCGGTTTCGGGCGCGCAAGTCGAGATTGCGGCAGCTGGAAGCAGCACGACGGTACGTACCGCGTTCTCGGATGCGAGCGGCAACTTTACGGTCGCCTCCCTGCCGGTGGGGCCCTACGATGTGGTTGTCAAAGCCTCCAGATTCACTACCAGCAAGTACAACAATGTGACGGTCCGGCTGACGGAGACTACTCGCCTCAATCCTTCCCTAAGCAGTTTACGCAGCCAGGAAGCCGGAGATCCCTCGGTCGCTGGTGAGCCGATGGAGCAAGTAACGGTCGTGAGTGCTCCGCCGGTAGTTGAAATCGAAACCAGCAGCGCTACGACTGGACGCACGGTAGACGCAGATGTCATCCGGAGCCTGCCTCTGGCGACGCAGAACTTTCATCAACTGCTGAATCTCTCTGCGGGCGCGATCTCGAATTTGAACGCTTCCGCTGAACTGGGCCGGGGAGACATCGGCATCAATGTCAACGGGCAGCGACAGGACAACAATAACTATCTGCTAGACGGAATCAGCGTCACAGATCTCAGAAACGCCGAGTTGCTCAACACGCCACTTCCCAGCCCGGATGCGGTCCAGGAATTCAAGGTCCAGACCAGCCTCTACGACGCGACCGAGGGACGCAACGGCGGCGGCAATATTAATGCCGTACTCAAGAACGGCACGCGGCAGTGGCACGGGTCAGCTTTCGAGTTTTTCCGCAACGATGGTCTCAACGCCAACGAATTCTTCCAAAAGAGAGAAGGACAACCCCGACCGGTTGTAAAGCAGAATCTATTTGGAGGCGGCCTTGGAGGTCCCCTCGGGAACGAGGCCAAGAACGGATATCTGTTCCTGAACTATCAGGGCACGCGTCAACGCAGCGGACTTTCTCCGGGCGCCATCATAAGCACAGTTATGCCGGTGCTTCCCAGCGACCGTTCCGCGGCTTCGCTTTCCATGGCCGGATTTGGCAACCCCAACGTTCCGATTGATCCGGTGATTCTGGCGTTGCTCAATGTCAAGAGCAACCAGTTCGGCGGCGCGGGCGGCGGTTGGCTGATCCCCTCATTACCTCCCACAGATCCTACTAACCCGGCGGCGGGCGCGGCGTTTAACTTCAGCCGACCCGGCAAGTTTACGGACGACCAATTCACCACCAGCTACGATCGTGACTTCAAAGACGGGCGCGACAAGATTTCCGGGCGTTTCTTTTTTCCCAACTTCCGCACCTTCCTGCCGTTTGGCGCGGGCAACGTGCCGACGGCGCCGGGAGAATTTCTTACGTTCGGGGACTTAAGTTTTCCGGTCGACTTGCCGGTGCGCAACCGGTTCCTCAGCGCGACAGAGACCCATGTGTTCGGCCCGCGGGTGGTCAATGAGTTCCGCTTCGGATTTCAGGATCTGCGCAGCCGGACTGTCAATGAGGCGATCGTAACCGCGGATCAACTGGGCATCGTGCGGCCCAGCAATAACGTCACCCAGGACATCTATCGCATTCTGCTTCTAGGGATGGGTATTGGGCCCAGCGACAGTGCCAACTTCAGCCAGGTGCAACACGACTTCACCTGGGCAGATACGGTGAGTTATTCGCTCGGCAAGCACTTTCTCCGTGTCGGCGGTCTCTTCACCCATTCCAGTATGGATCGAGATGCCCCTGAGAACTTCAATGGACTGCTCGTATTCAACAATCTCCAGACGTTCCTGCTGGGCGCGCCGGCATATGCTTTCGACGCCAGCGGCGTCTCGAACCATCGTTTCCTGCTCACCGACTATGGCTTGTACTTCCAGGATGATTACAAACTCGCCAGCACTCTGACCCTCAATCTCGGATTGCGTTGGGATTTGATGAGCGCTCCCAAAGACGCGCTCCACCACACTGCCAACGTAATTCCGGAACTGTTGTTACAGGGCAAGAGTCCGTTCGTCTATCCCAAGTCGGTCAACGGACTCGACATCGCCGAACTGGTGGGGACCGCCAGCGATAGCCTTCGCAGCAATAGCTATGCCTCCAATTGGGGACCGCGGATCGGTATTGCCTACGACGTTCTGGGCAAACACACCACGTCGTTGCGCGCCGGATACGGTATCTACTACGGGCGGGAGAGCATGGGAGTTGCTCAACAACTGGGCAGCCAACCGCCATTCACACCCAACGTGACGGTCTTTGCCCAGCCGGGCCAGCTCGCAACTTTGTTCAATGGCCTGCTGCCGGCCGGCAACACGATTGATCCGAACTTTGTTCCGCAGCCGTCACAACTATTGGGATTCATCGATCCAACTACCGGCCAACCTACAGCCGATCCCAACATGTATCCGATTTTTACACGAAGCACTTACGGCGAGACTGCCATGGCCGTGCCCCAACGCTATGTTTCGCCGAGCACGCAGCAGTGGAATCTCAGCGTGCAAAGAAGTTTGCGTAAGGGATGGATCGTCGAGCTGGGCTACGTCGGGACCAAAGGCACGCATCTTTCCGCTTTACAGGATCCGATGCAAGCCCGCCTCGCCAGCCCCCAGAACCCGATTGTGGTGCAGGATGTCTTCGGCAACACCTACACCATTACCGAAAATACGCAGCTCAATGTGGGCGCCCGCTCTCCCGTCCTCGGACTGAACCCACGGGGATACTTCCAGTTCAATAACTCTGCCACTTCGCGTTACAACTCGTTTCAGGCTACTCTGGCGCACCAGCTGGCACGAGGGTTTCATTTCCAGGGAGCCTACACTTTCTCCAAGTCGATTGATCCGGCGGTGACGTCTGGAGCCAGTATTTATCAGTACACACTCAACGATCAGACCGATCTGAAGCCTTCGATGGCGTTGTCGGATTTCGATCGTACACACCGCTTGGTCGTGAGCTATCAATATGACGCGCCGTTCTTCGCTCATGCCCGCGGATGGCAGCGTGCAGCTCTCGGACATTGGTCGCTTAGCGGCATCACCATCTTTCAATCGGGTCTGCCGTTCCGTGTAACCGATTCGTCGGGCGGCTCCGCCTATGGCGCTGCCGTACCAGGGACGACTACGCCGAGTCTGGCACCCGGTTTCACGCTGGAGAGCGCTCAAACTTCCGGCAGCGTCGAGCAGCGTCTTGCTGCATATCTGAATCCGGCGGCGTTCGTTCCCGCGCCAGTGGTGGGTATCGACGGTTCAACCGGCTTCGGAGATTTGGGGCGCAACCGTTTCCGTGCCCCCTTCCAGCAGAACTGGGATCTGTCCATGGCTAAGACCTGGGCGGTGCGCGAGAGTCATAGCGTTCGATTCTCGGCGGACTTGTTCAACGTCTGGAACCACCCTATTTTTGATAAACCATCTCATACCGACATTGAGGATCCATCTTTTGGACAAATCACCAACACGGTTGGAACTCCCAGGCTGATGCAGTTCTCCCTGCGGTATGCGTTCTAGCTGAGGATAGAGGTTTTTCTCCGTGGCGCTTGTGGGACTGGTGTCGAGAATCGATTTCAGGAAGGGCACGCGTAAAGCCACGCCGCCGAAGCTCATTCTATTTATCTTGCTTGCGATTCTGATGTTCCCGGGACCTTCGCGGGCTGAAGAACCTACGCGTAAGGTCATTGCCAAGACGGCTCCCAGCTATCCTGAAATGGCCAGGAAGATGCACCTCGCCGGCAAGGTCAAGATCGAAGTTATCATCACTCCGAGCGGTTCGGTAAAGTCCGCCAAATTGGTTGGCGGAAGCCCGGTCTTCGAAGCGAGCGCGGTAGAAGCTGTGAAGCAATGGCGCTTCGAGCCTGCCGACAAAGAAACGACAACCTTTGTGCTGCTGGAATTCGCGGGTCACTAGCAACAGGCTGACGTTTTTGGCCGGAGCCCTCGTCAGCCTTTTTCCGCGGAGCGTGAAACCTGGGGCACTCAGTGTGGGATAAAGGGAAAAGGCGCACAGCAGTGCGCCTTTCCGTTGATCATCGATTGCGCTAGGCAGCTCTGCCTGCGGCAATTTTGTGGGTCGTCGAGGTGTGGACCTCGAATGTGCGAATCACAGGTTCGGCGTCCAGAAGGGGCCGAATCGCTTCCTGCACTTTCGGGTACTCCGTGCGGTGATATTGCTCCGCATCCTCTCTTGTGTTCCAGAAGCTGAGTCCCAGGACACGGTTGTCTTCTTTGTCCGAGACGAAAACCATCTCATCGACAAAGCCTTTCTGTCTCTTCAGAATTGGCAGGACTTTGTCATTGATGGTGGCGGAGAGTTGTTCATTTTTCCCTGGCTTGGTGGTTAATTCAACGATTCGTGTAAACATACCTGCGCTCCTTTCGTTGGCTAGAGGGTGAAAGGAAGCCGTCGCTGGCGCGACGACGGAACGATTTGACTTGTCCGAATATCCCGACGCTACACCTCGTCCGGCTCGGGGTCAATAGCCTAAAATTGGTGCAGGTGGATGGAATTTTGGCGCGTTGACTGGCGAGTGCCTTCGATAACTACTCTGACTACGGTGGTTGGACTCTCCTGATTCGGCCTCTGCTTTGCGAGCGGCGGAAACTTAGGTAGGTATGTTTTGACCAGGGCGGTCGAACGCCTTACGATATGCATTACAAAAGCGAGGGGCCATGGACATGATTCCACTTAAGCCGGAACGTCGTGCGCAACTGGAGGAGTACGCCAAACGGCGAGGTCAAGACCCGGCTTCCGCCCTGGATGAGGCTCTCGCCGCCTATCTGGAGTGGGAGCGCCAGGATTTCGTAGAGGCCACGGAGGGCATCCGCCGCGGATACGAGGACGTGAACGCTGGGCGCACCAGACCTGCTGCCGAGTTCCTCGCGGACATGCGCCGGAAGCATGACATTCCGAGTTGAGACGACGGCCGAAGCCGAGCGGGAAGCAGACGCTATCCTGGAATGGCTGATATCCGAGCATGCAGGAGATACTGGCGTCCGGTGGTTTTGGGCATTAGAGGACGCGATCGAGTCCCTGGCCGAATTCCCTAAACGCTGTTCGCTGGCTCCTGAAAGCGCGCACTTTCCCTTTGAAGTACGCCACCTGCTCTACGGCCGCCCGCCACATGTCTATCGGATTCTGTTCACAATGGATGGCAACACCGTGTACGTCCTGCACATTCGTCATGGACGCCGGCGGCCTGTCGGGCACTGATCGAAATTCCGCAATTGAAAATTGAGAGTCAGGGTGATGCACGCACCCAGGTTTCGAACACCACGAAACCTGGGACACCCGGCTGATTCTAAGAAAACGCAGAGCCCTTTGTGCCCGATTCGAACAAAGGTCCAACTGCAGCAGGGTTGTCCTTATTGTTTTTCTCCGACGAGGCAGACTCTTCAGGTAAACCGGTCGAACTCGCCAGTGGCGCTCCTTCATTCGGCCCAACCGGGGCTGACCCCGTAGGTGGCACCTCCGACTTTGAGTCTTCGGTGACATCGGCCTTCTTTGCCCTTTCAGAGAAGAGTAGCTCTGGCACCGCATCTATGCTGCGCAATATCCTGAGATACTCGTGAACAAGGCTCACGCGATCGCGCAGGTTCGTGTATGGAAAGAGTTTACCCAACCACTCGGCGCCATTTCGCTGCTTCAAGAACTTCTCCTGAACCAGGAGATCGGTAATCGGCCCAAAGGTGCTAGCAGCCGCCGGCTGCGTCACAAGGAGTCGCACGACGTCTTGAATGTCCTTAACGTTCGGGGGTTCAGGCATGGAAAAGAAAGATTCGTCTACCGGAATATCTTTGCCGGTGTTGTGTTTGATCATTTCGCTCGTATTTCTGCCGATCGACATTCCCCAAAGCTCGGATTGATGATAGAAAATCTGCGGTCTTACCGGAAATGATCGTCGCCTCGAAGTGATCGAGGGCAGGATCGTCGACATCGTAGTAGCGAATCGCCTTGTAGATTGCCGCGATCCAACCACCGGCCAGAACTTGCTCAGCTGTGAATGTCATACCTTATGCCTCGCTTGCCAGTAACTCATTGTAATCGGGGAGCAAGGATCTATGCTCTTAGTTACTGTATGAGGCTTGGTCGGGCGAAAAAAGGGGCGCGATCGCTCGCGCCCCACCTTCTGCAATCTGATTTCTGAACTAATCCCTGACCCCATCCATGAATGCCCGCAGTTTGCGCGAGCGTGAGGGATGGCGTAGTTTCCGTAGCGCCTTGGCTTCGATCTGGCGGATTCGTTCGCGGGTTACTGCGAACGATTGGCCGACTTCTTCTAACGTGTGCTCGGAGCCGTCTTCGAGGCCGAAGCGCATTTTGATTACTTTTTCTTCGCGCGGGGTTAGGGTGCGTAACACCTGCGAAGTCTGGTCTTTCAGGTTGACGTTGATTACGGCCTCGGCGGGCGACACTACCGCTCGGTCTTCGATGAAGTCTCCGAGATGCGAGTCTTCTTCTTCTCCGATCGGAGTTTCGAGCGAGATGGGTTCCTGGGCGATCTTAAGAACTTTTCTCACTTTCGCTACCGGGATGTCCATGCGTTTGGCGATCTCTTCCGACGTGGGTTCGCGTCCCAGTTCCTGAACAAGCTGTCTGGAAGTGCGGATCAGCTTGTTGATCGTTTCGATCATGTGGACGGGGATACGAATCGTACGCGCTTGATCAGCAATTGCACGAGTAATTGCCTGCCGAATCCACCACGTGGCATAAGTCGAGAACTTATACCCGCGGCGATATTCGAATTTGTCGACTGCCTTCATCAGGCCGATATTGCCTTCCTGAATCAGATCGAGGAATTGCAAACCGCGATTGGTGTATTTCTTCGCGATCGAGACAACGAGTCGCAGGTTCGCTTCGATGAGCTCGCGCTTGGCGTGCTCCGCGTCCATGTCGCCCTGGATGATCTCGCGCTGCGTGCGCTTGAGTTCCAGGAACAACACGCCCGCTTCGGCTTCGAGCTTTTCGAGCTCTCCTCGGACGGCGCGCGATTGCTTTTTGTACTCCTTGCGTTGTTCTTCGGAGCGTGTCGCGTCGGCCTTCTTTTCCAGGTTCTGGATCTGACGGTCGAGCGAGCGCATGCCATCGACTGTGCGGTTGACGCGGTCGATGAGGCGCTTGCGTTCGTTATGGGTGAAGCCCAGCTTTCGAACCGCAGTTGACGCACGCACAATGGCGCGCGCCAGCTGAATGCGATAACGGCGATGGTCGCGTGGACGCTTCTTCTGATTTACCGCGGCCAGCTTTTCCTGAAGAGGCGCTACTTTGTGGTAGAGCTTTTCCATGGCGTGGATCTTGCCCAGGAAATCCTTCAGGCGCTTGTCGACGATCTCTTCGGTAATTTCCTCTTCGTCGAAGGTGACCAGCTCTTTGATAGAGCGGACGCCTTTCTCGAGGTCCTCGCCCAGGGCGAGGAGTTCGTTGATCACAATCGGAGAACGCGAAAGAGCCTTCAGGACGCGGTTTTGGCCGCGCTCAATTCTCTTCGCGATTTCTACTTCTCCCTCGCGGGTTAAAAGAGGGACGGTCCCCATCTCGCGCAAATACATGCGGACGGGGTCATTGGTTTTTTCCAGGGCGCCGGGGGTTAGGTCGAGTTCGACGTCCTCGGAAGCCTCATCTACTTCTTCGAATTTTTTTTCCAGATCGGTCGAAGGCCCTTTCGAGCTTTCGAGAACATC